>CENP01152184.1_pt1 | contig 35852 bp, 28 predicted proteins | sample 361281 | NCBI WGS metagenome assembly CENP01 (sample SAMEA2591122, study PRJEB7988) | marine metagenome | biome: marine biome (ENVO:00000447); feature: deep chlorophyll maximum layer (ENVO:xxxxxxxx); material: saline water (ENVO:00002010), including plankton (ENVO:xxxxxxxx) | depth 70 m
ATATATTTCATTCAGAGCCTCTTTAGCAGTAATATTTTCAACAACTTTTTCAATGCTTTTTGGCAAAAAATTCATAAAATTTTTAAATAAAAAGCAAATAGGCGAAACAGTAAGGGATCTAGGATTAAAAGGGCAAATTGAAAAACAGGGAACCCCTTCTATGGGAGGTTTAATAATTATTTTCGGAACCCTTATACCAGTATTTTTATTAGCAAAACTTGATAATATTTATGTCATTTTATTGATTTTAACCGTTTTATGGATTGGATTTATAGGATGGCTAGATGATTATATAAAAATTTTTAAAAAAAATAAAAAAGGCCTAAAAGCTAAATTTAAAGTTCTTGGACAAATGCTATTAGGTGCTTTTGTAGGGGCAGTTCTTTTTTTTCATCCAGAAGTGACTGTTAGAACTGAAGTAAATATGGGCATTGATAAATTTGTGAATAGTGGATCTAGTATTGTTGAGAAAAATGTTAAAGCTAGTTTAACCACAATCCCATTATTTAAAAACAATCAATTTGATTATTATAACTTAATTGAATGGACCGGTATAAATAGAAAATATACTTGGCTAATATTTATACCATTCGTAATATTTATAATTACAGCAGTTTCTAATGGGGCAAATCTGACAGACGGTATTGATGGTTTGGCTGCTGGAAGCTCGGCTATAATTGTATTTGTTTTGGCAATATTTTCATTTGTTTCAGGTAATATAAATTTTGCTTCCTATTTAAACATTATGTATATACCCAACATAGGGGAAATAGTTGTTTTTATATCATCATTTTTAGGTGCTTTAATTGGTTTTTTATGGTTTAATGCTTATCCGGCTGAAATTTTTATGGGGGATACAGGAAGCCTTACAATTGGAGCTGTTATTTCAGTCATTTCAATTATTATTAGAAAGGAATTATTAATTCCAATTCTTTGTGGCGTGTTTTTTATAGAAACATTATCTGTAGTTTTTCAAGTAAGCTATTTCAAATATTCAAGATCTAAGACAGGTGTTGGAAAACGAATTTTTAAAATGGCGCCATTACATCACCATTACCAAAAACTAGGCTTTCATGAAAGTAAAATAGTTGCTAGGTTCTGGATTTTAGGTATTGTACTTGCAGTTTTAACAATTGTGACCTTAAAAATTAGATGATGGGTAAAAAGCTAGTAGTTTTGGGTGCAGGCGAGAGTGGAATAGGTGCAGCTATTTTAGGAAAGAAGAAAGGTTATGAAGTTTTTCTTTCTGAAAATAAAAAAATTGATAGCAAGCTTGAAAAAATGCTACATAAAGAGGGAATTAAATGGGAGTCAGGTAGGCATTCAATAGAAAATTTAATTTCCGCTGATTATGTTGTAAAAAGCCCAGGAATTTCCTCTAATATTCCATTAATAAAATCCTTAAAAGAAAAGGGTAAAAATATAATTTCTGAAATTGAGTTTGCTGCATTACATACATCTGCTATTCTAATTGGGATTACAGGTACAAATGGAAAGACTACTACTACGCTTTTAACTTATCAAATATTGAAAGATGCTGGACTTAATGTTGGTATTGCTGGAAATATAGGAAATAGTTTTTCTTTACAGGTTGCCAAAATGGATTTTGATATATATGTCCTTGAGATAAGTAGTTTTCAATTAGATGACATATGCAAATTTTCACCACACATAGCAGTAATTACAAATATAACATATGATCATTTAGACCGCTACAATTTTAATTTTGAAAATTATGTAAAGGCCAAATTGAAAATTATAAAGAATCAATCTAAAAAAGATTTTTTTCTTTTTAATTCCAATGATCCATTGTTAATGAAAGCATTAAAAAATATAAATGTGAAAGCAAAAGAAATTCCAATGTCAGATGTACCAATAAAAGAAGGAGTGTTCATTAAAAATAAAAATTTTATTGTTAAACAAAAAAACAAAAAAACTATGATAAACTTTGCAAACTTTACTTTATCAGGAAGGCATAATCTACTAAACGCAATGGCTGCATCTACAGTAGCCAGTTTATTAGATATTAGTAAAGATTCTATTAGAGAAAGCCTGACCCATTTTAAAGGGGCCCCTCATAGGATGGAAAAAGTACTTTCAATTCAAAGAGTTCAATATATAAATGATTCAAAAGCAACAAATACTAATGCAACCTTTTTTGCTCTTGACAGTATTGATACTCCTGTTGTTTGGATTGCTGGAGGGGTAGATAAAGGAAACAATTACGAGTCTCTTTTGCCCCTTATTAGAAAAAAAATTAAAGCGATCGTATGCTTAGGTATAAATAATGAAAAATTGTTTAACACCTTTGAGAATGTAGTCGAAATTTTAGTTGAAACTCAATCAATGAGTGAAGCAGTAAAAATTTCACACAAGATAGCATTAGCAAAAGAAACTGTTCTTCTTTCCCCAGCTTGTGCAAGTTTTGATTTATTTAAGAATTACGAAGACAGAGGTAATCAATTTAAGGAAGCGGTTAGAAATTTATAATTTATGTTAGAGTCAATAAAAGGTGATAAGGTTTTATGGGGCATATTAGCATTATTGGCTATATTTTCTTTTTTACCAATTTTTAGCTCTAGCACTAATTTAGTATATGTAGTCGGTAAAGGGACTCCCTGGGGATATTTCTTCAAGCATTTTATCATATTGAGTATAGGATTCTTTCTTATGTATTCAATTCATAAAGTTCCATTCAAATATTTTAAGGGGATTTCAATTCTTATGCTTCCAATTGTAATTCTTTTACTTATATACACTCTGTCTCAGGGGACAATAATTTCTGGAGCTAATGCGAGCAGATGGCTTAAAATTCCAATTGTAGGGATAAGCTTTCAAACCTCAACGCTGGCATCAATAGTTTTAATGGTTTATTCCGCTAGATATTTATCAAAATTGAAAATAAAAAAATCTAATTTGAAAAACTCATTACTAGAATTTTGGCTTCCCGTATTTGTTATTGTGCTTTTGATTTTACCTTCAAATTTGTCGACGGCTATTCTTTTGTTTAGCATGATTTTGATGCTAGCATTTATAGCCAGTTATCCTTTAAAGTTTCTAATTAGTATAATAATTTTAGGACTTACATCGCTATTCGTCTTCATAAGTCTTGCCAGAAGCTTTCCAGAAATTTTTCCAAACAGAATTGATACCTGGATAAATAGAATTGAAAATTTTAAAACAGGGCAAAGCGCTGATGGAAATTATCAATTATCCAGAGCAAAAACGGCCATAGTGAGTGGTAAATTTATTGGATTAGGAGCTGGAAAAAGCAGAATGAAAAACTTTTTACCCCAAAGCTCTTCTGATTTTATATATCCAATTATAGTTGAAGAATTTGGTCTTATTGGAGGTGTTGCGCTAATTTTACTTTATCTTTTATTATTATACAGGATAGTAGTAATTTCTTATAGAACCAAAAGTTCATTTGGTAAATTAACTGTTATAGGATTGGGAATACCTATTGTAAGCCAAGCATTCGTCAATATTGGTGTAGCGCTTCAAGTCATTCCAGTTACCGGTCAAAACCTTCCAATGATAAGTAGTGGTGGAACATCAGCATGGATAACCTGTATAGCTATGGGAATTATTTTAAGTGTTAGTACAAAAATTGAATCAGATGATGATTTAAAAATAGAAAATAATAATCCTTTAAATATTTTAAGTGAAATCGATTAAATTTATAATATCTGGAGGGGGTACTGGCGGTCACATTTATCCAGCCTTAGCGATTGCTGCTGGAATAAAGGATAATTTTAAAAACCCTAAAATATTATTTGTTGGAGCTAGAGGGAAAATGGAAATGGATAAAATTCCTAGAGAGGGATATCCTATAATAGGTCTTTGGATAAGTGGATTTCAAAGATCGTTTTCATTTTCTAATTTATTATTTCCTTTAAAATTATTATTAAGCTTAATACACTCTCTATTAATTATATTAAGATATAAACCACAGATAGTCATTGGAACAGGAGGATTTGCAAGTGGACCTCTTTTGCAAGTAGCTACTTGGTTGAATTATCCAACTCTTATCCAAGAACAAAACTCTTATCCAGGTATAACTAACCGTATTTTGAGTAAAAAGGTAAATCGTATTTGTGTGGCATTTGATAACATGGAAAAATTTTTTCCAAAACAAAAAATTAGAATTACTGGCAACCCTGTAAGAAATTATCTAATAAAGCTCAAACCAAATAAAATTTCTAAACAATTTTTTGATTTGGATCTTAACAAGAAAACTCTAGTAATTATTGGAGGTAGTTTAGGCTCTAAATGCATTAATAATTTAATAAAGTCTGAATTAGAATATATTATGAGCTTTGGACTGCAAATTATTTGGCAGTGTGGTTCAGTTTATTATAAGACTCTGGAGGGATTAAAGTCAAATTCAGTTTTGATTAAACCTTACATTAATGAAATGAAACATTTATATAGTGTTGCTGATTTTATAATTTCTCGGGCTGGCGCAGGAAGTATTTCAGAATTGAGCTGTGTAGCAAAACCATCGTTACTTATTCCCTCTCCAAATGTTTCTGAAAATCATCAATGGCATAATGCAAATGTATTAGCTCAAAAAAAAGCTGTTTTGTTGATCCAAGAAGAAGAGCTTGATAAAAAATTCAGAAATCTTTTTTCACAACTTGTGTTAGATGAAAAAAAACAGAAAGAACTTGAAAAAAATTTAAAAAGTTTTGCTTTACCTGAAGCTACAAAGAATATTATTTCCGAAATCAAACAACTTTTATGAAAAGTGATTCAATAAATACTTATTTTTTCATTGGAATTGGTGGTGTTGGTATGTCAGCTCTTGCAAGGTTTTGTTTTCATTCTGGTCACAAGGTTTATGGACACGACAAAGCCCAATCAGATATAACAAATGCCCTCACACGTGAGGGCATAAGAATTTCTTATAGTGATTTATTAAACGCATTACCAATATTTTTACTTTCTAAAGATATAAAGGTAGTTTATTCTGCTGCCATTGAATTAAATCATCCACAGTTATCCTTCTATTTACAGCAAGGCAATCAAGTAATGAAACGTTCGGAATTTCTTGCTTCATTATGTAAAAATAAAAAAACCTTAGCTGTAGCTGGAACACATGGCAAAACGACAACTTCTTTAATTTTAACTCATTTCTTTTCTGAGACCAAACAATTGTTTACATCTTTAACTGGAGGTTTTTTTAATGGTTACGAGTCTAACCTAATAAAAACAGGATCAGAAACATTTATAGTTGAGGCAGACGAATACGATAGATCTTTTTTACAATTGTATCCAACGTTAGCTTGTATAACGTCAATAGAACCAGATCATTTAGATATATATAAAACTAAAAAAGAATTTTTAGAGGCATTTGTTCAATTTTCAAATCAAGTTGACAAAGAGTTAATTATTTCTCATGGACTCCCTTTTAACGGCATAACTTATGGAATAGATGTTTCTGCTGATTACCAAGCAAAAAAGTTAAAGAAAATCAAAAACGGATACAGATTTGATTTAAATACTCCTAACGATAAATATAAAGACGTTTGTCTTAACTTAATAGGAAGTCATAATGTTTCAAATGCTCTTGCTGCAATTGCAATAGCTGAACAATCTGGTTTAAATACTGGTGATTTTCTTAATGCTTTAGAAAACTTTCCAGGAGTTTATAGAAGAATGAACGTTTACCGATGGAACGAATCAATAATAATTGATGATTATGCGCATCACCCTTCTGAAATACAGAGCGTGTACAAAACTATAATAAACTTTTATCCATTTCATAAAAATTGCGTTGTATTTCAACCACATTTGTACTCAAGAACTAGAGATTTTATGAAAGAATTTTCAGTAGCACTAAGCATGTTTGATGAGATTATTTTGTTAGATATATATCCTGCAAGAGAAATACCAATTGAGGGGATAAATTCAAAAATTTTATTGAATAATATTTCAAAAAGAAAAAAAAGTTTTATAAGCAAAACAAAAATTAAATCTGCACTTGAAGAAAGTGATGCTAAAATTTTTGCGATTCTTGGTGCTGGTGATATAGGCCTCGAACTTAAAAAGTTAAAACTTGAAAAAATAGACAATGAATAAGAATAGATCAATTTTATTTTTATTGGTAATTACACTCCTTTTTATTGCGTGTGTGTACATGTCTCATATTAAACATAATTATAAAGATTACTTAAGCCTTCAAATAATATATACAGAAAAACCAATGCTTCTAAATGATTCAATAGTTAATAAATTGTTAAAACAAAATCTATCGGGTGAGTTAGTCCTGAAAAAAGATGGATTAGATTTGAATATACTAGAAAACCGAATGAATAGCATACCAGAAGTTGAGAACGTTGAACTCTATGTAAACCTTAAAAAAAACTTGTTTTTAACTATCACAGAACGAAAGCCACTTTTTAAAGTAGAATCTTCACCCCCGTATTTTTCAGATTCAAATGGTATTCTTTTTAATTTTAAAGCACTCGATTCATTAGAAGTCCCCTCTTTTAAAACGAGTTCTTCAACACTATCATTAGGTACCACTGCAAAATTCATAAAAAATTTAAAAGCTGATATATTTTTGAATAGTGAGCTTGAAACAATTTTTTTGAAAAATAATACATATGAAATAAAATTAAAATCCTATGATTTTAAAATAATTTTTGGCAAGCCAACAAATGTGAAGACAAAAATAAAAAAGCTCAAAGTGTTTTGTGCACTTAAAAATATTAGGGACAGTATAGATGATTACATAAAAATTAATCTCAGCTACAATAACCAAATTGTAGCATTAACATCATAGATATTTATGGAAGAATTAAATTTTTCGGTCGGACTTGATATAGGTACTACTAAAATCGTTGCATTAGTAGGGAAAAAAAATGAATTTAAGAAAGTTGAAATTCTTGGTATTGGAAAATCCAAAAGCCTTGGAGTACATCGTGGAGTTGTTAATAATATAACTCAAACTATACAGTCTATTCAAGAGGCTGTTGATAACGCCAATTCTAATTCAGGATTAACTATAAAAGACGTTGTTGTTGGTATCGCTGGACAGCATATTAGGAGCATTCAACATAGCGATTATATTACTAGAGAAAATCCTGAATCAGTAATCAATGAGGAAGATATTCAAAGATTGATTCAGCAAGTGTATAAATTAGTAATGCTACCAGGAGAAGAAATAATACATGTATTACCTCAAGAATACAAAGTAGACGGTCAGAGTGAGATAAAAGAACCCATTGGAATGCACGGATGTAGACTTGAAGCCAATTTTCATGTAGTTGTTGGACAAGTCACGTCAATTAAAAATATCGGTAGATGCATTAAAAGTGCTGGTTTAACAATGGCAAGTATTACTCTTGAACCCTTAGCATCTTCCGAAGCGGTACTTAGCTTTGAGGAAAAAGAAGCTGGTGTAGCTCTTATTGATATAGGAGGAGGAACAACAGACCTAGCAATCTTTAAAGATGGTATTATAAGACATACAGCAGTAATACCGTATGGTGGGAATGTTATAACAGAGGATATAAAAGAAGGTTGTTCAATAATTGAAAAAAAGGCTGAATTATTAAAAATAAAATTTGGGTCTGCTTGGCCAGGTGAAAATCGTGATACTGAAATTGTTTCAATACCAGGATTAGAGGGTCGTGACCCAAAGGAGATTTCTTTAAAAACGCTTTCAAAAATTATTAATGCTCGCGTTGTTGAGATTATTGAACAAGTTTTTTTAGAAATTAAAAACTATGGACATATGGATCAGAAAAAAAAGCTCATAGCAGGAATAGTTTTAACAGGAGGAGGAAGTCAACTAAAACACCTTAAGCAACTTGTAGAATATGTAACAGGCATGGATACTAGAGTTGGATACCCAAGTGGACATTTAGCTGGTAATACAATAGATTCTGTTTCGAGCCCACTTTTTGCTACTTCGGTCGGTTTACTTATGAATGCACTTGATGAAATTTCTCCAGAAAATATTGACAATAACGATCAAACCAAAACTCCTAAATTAGAAAACGATCAAATAGATAACAAATTTTCAAAAAAGCGAAAATCAATTTTAGATCGTTTCGGAGAGAAATTAAAAGAATTTTTAGATAACGCATAATATTTTTAATATGTATAACGAAGAAACTAGAGCAATAAACTTTGATTTGCCAAAAAATCAAAGTAATGTTATTAAAGTAATCGGTGTAGGTGGCGGTGGTAGCAATGCGATAAATTACATGTTTCAGCAGGGTATTAAGGGCGTAGATTTTGTTATAACCAATACGGATGCTCAGGCCCTTTCTGAAAGTGGAGTCCCCATAAAAGTACAGTTAGGCGCTACCCTTACAGAGGGATTAGGCGCTGGAGCTAACCCTGAGATTGGTGCAAGGGCAGCCAAAGAAAGTGAAGATCAGATAAAAAGTATTTTATCTACACAAACTAAAATGATATTTATAACTGCAGGAATGGGTGGTGGAACAGGAACTGGTGCAGCACCTGTAATAGCTCTAATGGCGAAAGAAATGGATATTCTTACAGTAGGTATAGTAACAATGCCTTTTCAATTTGAGGGACGCTTAAGATTAGACCAGGCTCAAAAAGGGCTTGAAAACTTAAAAGAAACCGTTGACGCGCTAATAGTAATAAATAATAATAAATTAAGAGAAGTATATGGAAATCTTGGATTTAAATCAGGATTTGCAAAAGCAGATGAAGTATTAGCCACTGCAGCAAGAGGTATAGCAGAAGTAATTACCCATCACTTTACACAAAATATCGATTTGAAAGATGCAAAAACCGTACTTACTAATTCTGGTACTGCTATAATGGGGTCAGCCTCTGCATCTGGAAGTAATAGAGCTCAGGAAGCTATTATTAAAGCTCTTGATTCCCCATTATTAAATGATAACAAAATTAATGGTTCTAAAAATGTTTTATTGTTGATTGTATCTGGTACTGACGAAATTACAATTGACGAAATAGGAGAAATAAATGATTATATCCAAACAGAAGCAGGGAATCAAACAAACATTATAATGGGCGTAGGAGATGACGAGAATTTGGGTAATGAAATCTCAGTAACGGTAATAGCAACTGGGTTTGCCCAAGAACAACAAAATGAAATATCAAATACTGAAGCAAAAAAAATAATTCACGCATTGGAAGATGATCAAAAAATTGAACATAATCTTAGTGATGAAAAATGTGATCAAATAAACCAAGATAAATATAATGACCACAAAAAAATAAGAGACACTGAAGAAAGCTTTAAAGAAAAAAAAGAAATTAATCTAGAGCCACTAATTCCAATGAATTCAATTTTATATAATATTGAGACTGATGCTGAGATTTTAGAGTGTTCTATTAACCAAAACATTTTTGAAAATGAACCTGAAATAACAATAGATAATTCATCAAATACAAATCAACAAGAAAGTCTTTTTGAGCCTGATTTTGATTCTGTAGTAGAAGAAAATGATGAATCTGAATTTAAAGAGAATATTCTAATCACAGACACTCTTGATGAGGAAAAAAACGAAGATAACTATAAATTCAATAATTTAGATCAATCAGTTTTAAGCATAGATGTTATTGATCATGAAATAGTTGATTCTATAGAACAAGTTGAAATGAATTTTGAAACCCCTATTTCTGAAAATAATTTTGAGAAAGAAAACTCCTTAGAAAATGTATCCAAAAAAATAGACTTTGATAATATAAATTTAGAAGTAAAATTTGAAGTTAAAAGTAGTCAGGATACTCAACTATCAAAAACTACAAATACTAGAGTCGAGACTGGTATTGAATCTAATGTGGAATCTCAAAAAAATGTACTATTTGAAAAAACAATCGATGACACTATATCTTCAGAATCAAAAAAAAGAAAGTCTCATTTAGAAAAATTCAATCATAAATTTTCAAATCAGTATAGTAAGATTGAAGACTTAGAAAAAGAACCAGCATATAAAAGAAAAGGTATTGAAATTGATAGCTCATCTGGACAGTTTCCTTCAAGGTTATCTCTTGATAATGACAGTAATGACGATTTACAAATAAGATCAAATAATTCCTTTTTACATGATAATGTAGACTGATTATGGGAATATTAGAGAATTTAAATAACGAATTAAAAAATGCCATAAAAACTAAAGATAGTTTAAAGCTTGATTCTCTTAGAGCAATTAAGTCTGCCGTTCTTATGGCACAAACTGCAAAGAATTATAATGGATCTCTTGAAGATGATGAAATCATTAAACTTTTACAACGACTAGTAAAGCAGCGCAGAGAAAGTGCAAAAATATACAAAGAACAAAATCGTCATGACTTGGCAGAACCAGAAGAGTTGCAAGCTGAAATTATAAGTTCTTATTTACCAGAACAATTATCAGAGACTGAGCTACTCAAAGTTGTTAGAGAAACAATTTCAGAAATAGATGCCGTAGGCATTAAGGACATGGGTAAAACTATAGGGATGGTAAATAAAAAAGTTAGTGGTAAAGCAGAAGGAAAACTAATTGCTTCTCTTGTGAAAAAGGAACTTTCAGAATAAATTTATTTCTATAGAAGGCATAATCAGCTAAATAATCTTTCAAAATATTTGTATTTTAATATAATGTTATAAAAAATATTTTTTGACTATGAGGCCCAGTAGTTCAACTGGATAGAATATCAGATTTCGGCTCTGAGGGTTGGGGGTTCGAATCCTCCCTGGGTCACTTAATAAATTTAAATTTTTTAATAAACTAGGACCAATTTTGGAATTTATAAACTTTTAAATAAAAATTAATTTAATTCATTGAACGATTTACATCAAATTGAAATTAAAGAGGCAAATAAATTCGACAATGGAATGGAATTTTTTAACACATTCGGTGGAAATCCTGTTTCATGCGCAATAGCAAATAAAGTTCTAGAAATTGTACAAAATGAAAAACTTCAACAAAATGCTTTTAAAGTTGGAAATTTTTTAAAAAAGGGAATTAAAAAATTGGTTGAAAATCCAACTAATTATTTTAATGTAAGAGGTCAAGGACTTTTTCTTGGAATTGAATTTGTTGATGAAAATCTTTTACCCAAGGCTGATAAAGCCAACTATGTAGTAGACAGAATGAAATTTTTTGGTATTCTTTTAAGTACTGATGGACCAGATAAAAATGTTATAAAAATTAAACCCCCTCTTATTTTTTCAATGGATAATGCGAAATTTTTTTTAAAACTTTTTTCTAAAATTATTAATGAGGACTTCATGTCAAAATGATTAAAATGTCTTAAATTGAATGAATTAATTTTTTTTGTAACTTAGATTAACAAAAGAGTAAATAATGAGCGAGTTAGTTATTGTTCTTATCGGTGCAGTTATTATTGTAGGTGGAGTTATTTTATATGCTGTTATTTCAACTGCAACTGGATTAGAAGAAGATGAAAATCAAAATTATATTCCGGATTGGATTGAAAGAAGATTCCCAAAAATCTTCAAGGGAAGTAAAGACCTAGATAAATAGTTTGTTTATATCCAGGTCATTCAATAAACAATCACTTAAACAACTAATCATTTATTTTGGTAAATAAATTCATTGTACATGAAATTTTTTAGAGGCTCAATAATATTATTTTTATTACTTTTAAATAACCAACTTTTTGCCCAATCACAAGAAAATCCATGGGTTTTTTCTGTTAATTCATCTATTATTAATCTTCAGGGTGATCTTAATGAGAAAGGAATAAATTTTGGTTTACCAGCAATAAGTTTTAGTCGCCATTTGGGTGGGGGTATTTCAATCGGAGCTCAAACCTCAATTGCAGATGTAGAAAACTTTTCAACATTATATAGTTACAGATCATTAGATGGTTTTGCTAAAATTAATTTAGGTAAAGGTAACTTTATTCCAAGTTTGATAGGTGGTTATGGTTTCTCTCAATTTGCTGACGGTTTAGAAAGAGAAGGGTTTTTCCCTTCAACTGAGACAAGTAGGACGGTGTTTGGAGGGCTTGGATTTTCAATTTATTTAAGTAATAAATTAGCTATAAATCTACAATCAACTTATCGTTCAATGAATGAAAACGATGGTTTTGATCACTTACAGCACAATTTCGGTATAAGCTTAGGCTTTGGTTCAAATGATTCAGATAAAGATGGAGTATCTGATAAGAAGGATAAGTGTCCGACAGTGCCTGGATTAAAGAAATATGAAGGTTGTCCTGATACAGATGGTGATGGAATTATTGACAAAGACGATAAATGTCCTGAGGTTAAAGGTTTAGAAGAATTTAATGGATGTTTAGATTCTGATAATGATGGAATTCCTGATCCTGAAGATGCATGTCCCAATAAAAAAGGAAACAATGAGATGAGTGGTTGCCCTGACTCTGATGGAGATAGTGTTCCTGATAATATTGATAAATGTATTGATATACCAGGACCAAAAGAAAATGAAGGTTGCCCGTGGCCTGATACTGATGGGGATGGTGTTAATGATAATGAAGATCTATGTAAGGAAGAAAAAGGAACTCTAGAGAATAATGGTTGTCCTGAGCTCTCAGAGGAAATTGTAAAAACACTCAATGAGTTTGGATCACGAATCAACTTTCCAGCCAACAGTTTTCAGATAATTGGACGAAAGACCATTGAAAATTTAATAAATATCAAAAAGCTTTTAGATGAGAATATTGATGGCAATTTGATAATAGAGGGTTACGCTTCTTCAGACGGAGAAGAACAATATAATGTTCAATTATCTTTGAATAGAGCAGAAGCTGTTAGAGATTATTTAATTAAACTTGGTGTTGCTGCTGAAAGACTTGATGTTAAAGGTTTTGGCGAAAAAAATCCACTTGAAGATAATGAGAGTCCAGAGGGAAGAGCAATAAATAGAAGGGTTCAATTTAAATCAAATTAAAACTTTTTCAATTTTTCAATATTCAGCGCAGGATCTTCTGCTTTAAAAACATAATTTCCAGCTACTAGAACATCCGCGCCGCACGAAATTAATTTATTTGCATTTAGATCATTTACCCCTCCATCAACTTCGATTAGGCATTTACTATTTTTATTTTCAATTAGTTCTTTTAATTGGCTAACTTTTATATAAGTATTCTCAATAAAACTTTGGCCTCCAAAGCCAGGATTAACGCCCATTAAACAAACTAGGTCAACATCCACTATTATGTCAATTAATAAATTTATGTTTGAGTGAGGGTTGAGTGCTACTCCAGCTTTCATTCCAAAGGCCTTAATTTTTTGAATGCTTCGATGAATATGATTGCACGCCTCATAGTGCACTGTTAGAATTTGTGAACCTAGTTTTGAAAATGTTTCAATGTAACGATCTGGCTCCATGATCATCAAATGAACATCAAGAGGTTTTGATGCAAGTTTTGAAATAGTTTTTACAATAGGCATTCCGAAAGAAATATTTGGAACGAATAGCCCATCCATTATATCCAAATGAAACCAATCTGCTTTTGAATTATTTATCAATCTAACTTCTCGTTCTAAGTTGCCGAAATCAGCAGCAAGAATTGAAGGGGCAATTTTGACTGACATATTTTTTAATAAAGTTTAATGATTGAGTCAGAGAAATTTAGCCTAAGTATGTTTTTAGAATTTTACTTCTTGAAGTATGTTTTAGTCTTCGAATAGCCTTTTCTTTTATCTGTCTAACGCGCTCTCTTGTTAAATCAAATGTTTCTCCAATTTCTTCTAAAGTCATAGCATGTTGATTTGCTAGCCCAAAGTATAAACGAACAACGTCTGCCTCTCTTGGTGTTAGTGTTTCAAGCGCCCTTTCAATTTCTGTTCTAAGAGATTCATGTAATAACGTTTTATCTGGATTTGGAGATTCACCGCTGTTTAGGACATCGTACAAGTTAGAATCTTCTCCTTCAACTAGAGGGGCATCCATTGATACATGGCGCCCTGAATTCTTTAATGATTCTTTAACATCATTAATGGTCATATCTAATTCTTTAGCAATTTCTTCCGCTGAAGGTGCACGTTCGTGCGCTTGCTCTAAAAATGCGTAAGTTTTATTAATTTTATTAATTGAACCAATTTTATTTAGTGGAAGCCGAACTATTCTAGATTGTTCTGCTAAAGCCCGTAAAATTGATTGGCGAATCCACCAAACAGCATAAGATATGAATTTAAAACCTCTTGTTTCGTCAAATCTTTGGGCAGCTTTGATTAATCCCAAGTTACCTTCATTTATCAAATCTGGTAGAGTTAATCCTTGGTTTTGATACTGCTTTGCTACCGATACTACAAATCTTAAATTTGCTTTGGTAAGTTTTTCAAGAGCAATCTGGTCACCAGCTTTGATTCGTTGAGCTAATTCTACTTCTTCCTCGGCAGTTATTAAGTCAACTTTACCAATCTCTTGAAGATATTTGTCGAGTGAAGCTGTTTCACGGTTCGTAACTTGCTTAGTTATTTTAAGTTGCCTCATTTCTAATAAAAATTAAATAATACCTATAATACGCAAAAATCTAAAAAATGTTTCAAAAATTTTAAAAATTAATCTTTTTTATCTGGTTTTGGTAGCAATGCTTTCAGTGATATTTTCTCTTTGCGTGTTCTTGAATCTACTCCAAAATATTTAACCTCTAATACATCTCCCATCTTAACCACATCGGTTACATTTTCTGTTCTTTCCCAAGCAAGTTCGCTTACATGAAGAAGGACTTCATTTCCGGGTGCTTTAGTGTATTCAACTACGGCTCCAAAATCCAATATTTTAATAACTTTTACTTCATATTTTTCACCTACTTTAGGTTTAAATGTTATTGAATCAATTTTTGATTCAACCATAGCTATTCCTTCGGGAGATGTTCCTAAAATTTCAATAACCCCCTCTTCAGTTTTTGGATCTTCATTGACTACAATTGTACACCCTGATTCTTTCTGAAGTTCTTGAATAACTTTTCCACCTGGACCAATTAATGCTCCGATATAATCATTTGGAATTCTTCGATATATCATCTTCGGTGCATGGTCTTTTACGTGATCATTTGGAGAAGGGATAGTATTCGTTATCTGCTCTAATATTTCTAATCTTCCTTTTCTTGCTTGTTCAAGCGCTTTAGTCATTATATCGAAACTTAGCCCTTTGATTTTAATATCCATCTGGCAGGCAGTTATTCCGTCAGAAGTCCCAGTTACCTTAAAGTCCATATCGCCGAGGTGATCTTCGTCACCTAATATGTCAGATAGAACAGCGAATTTATCTTTTTCAGTGATTAGTCCCATTGCAATTCCGGATACAGGTTTTTTAATCATAATTCCTGCATCCATAAGAGCCATAGTCCCAGCACAAACAGTAGCCATAGAAGAAGAACCATTAGATTCTAAAACTTCAGAAACGATTCTAATTGTGTATGGACAATCACTTGGGATTACATTTTTTAACGCTCTTTGAGCCAAATTTCCATGACCTATCTCACGTCTTGAAGTGCCGCGAAGGGGCCTGGCTTCACCAGTAGAAAATGGAGGAAAATTGTAATGTAGGTAAAATCTTTCTTCATCTTGCTCAGTTGGTAAATCAATAACATTTGCCTCTTTTGAGGTTCCTAAAGTAGCAGTTGCAAGAGCTTGAGTTTCTCCCCTTGTAAAAATTGATGATCCGTGTGCAGATGGAAGGTAATCAACTTCGCACCAGATAGGACGAATTTCAGATGTCATTCTCCCATCAAGACGAATACCTTCATTTAAAACTAAATCTCGGACAGCTTTTTTTTGTGACTCTTTTAGATATCTTGAAATTAAATCTGATTTCTCATCTATTTCATCTTCAGAGAATTTTTTTAAAAATTCATCCTTAATCTCTAAAAACTGTTCAGACCTTTCTCCTTTCGATAAACCTTTTTTTGCTACATTATAAAAACTTTGATAAGTAGTTTTAAGAATTTGTTTTTCTAATTCATCATCTGAAGCCTCATTTTCATAAGTTCTTGTGTCCTTTTTTCCAAATGCATCAGCCAAAGCAATTTGAGCATTTATTTGATCTTTTATAGCAGAGTGCCCATATGATATTGCATCAAGCATTTCTTCTTCAGTAATTTCATCAAATTCGCCCTCAACCATCGCAATCGAATTCTCACTAGCACCAATAATAATGTCAATATCTGATGTGAGTAACTGATTTTTACTTGGGTTTATCACAAACATACCATCTACTCTACCTACTCTAACTTCAGATATAGGATATTCAAATGGTATATCAGAAAGTTGAATTGCTGCTGAAGCAGCCAGACCAGCAAGTGCGTCAGGCATTATATTCTCGTCATGTGACATAAGCTGAATCATAACTTGTGTTTCTGCGTGATAATCACTTGGAAACAAAGGACGTAATACACGATCAACTAATCTCATGGTTAGAATTTCCTGATCACTAGGACGAGCTTCTCGTTTAAAAAACCCACCCGGAAATCTTCCAGCAGCAGCAAATTTCTCACGATAATCTACTGTCAGTGGTAAAAAGTCTACTGGACTTGGAGTTCTTGAAGAGACAACAGTCGCTAAAAGCATACACTTGCCCATTCTCACAACAACTGAGCCATCTGCTTGTTTTGCAAGTTTTCCGGTTTCTATAATAATTTTTCTTCCATCTTCAAGATGGATTTCTTCAGATAAAATTTTTGGAATCATTTTTCATTTTTAGATTATAACTTCGTTTGTTGTGTGTCGCTGCAACCAATGAAAAACATAAGGGCTTAATTTTTTTTACTATTTACGTAAACCTAATTCTTTTACAATATTTCTATACCTTTCTATGTCCTTGGACTTTAAGTAATCTAGAAGACTTCGTCGCTTACCTACTAAACGAACTAATGATCTTTCTGTATTGAAATCTTTTCGATTAAATTTAAGATGATTAGATAAGTGATGAATCCTATGTGTAAAAAGCGCTATTTGGCCTTCGGGTGATCCAGTATTTTTTTTTGAATTTCCGAATTTTTTGAAAATGTCTTCTTTACTTTCTTTTGAATTATACATGCCAATATTAATGTTAATAGTTTTTATGTACCTGATAATAAAGCAGCAAATATACGAGTAATCTAGTTTAAACCAACAATTTAAATTATAATTAATAGGGGTTATTTTTTAGATTTTGTCACCTTATTTCTTGATTCAAAATTAAATCTACATACAAGTTTATATTATTCTTTAACAGGCTTCTGTGGGAGATAAAATCCAAAAATCCCTTTTGTAATTGAAATTCACTTGTCTGAAAGCCTTCTGGTAAATCTTTTCCAGTTGTATCTTTAACCACACGAGGCCCAGCAAAAGCAATTAAAGCTTTAGGTTCAGCTATATTAATATCACCTAACATAGCGTAAGATGCTGTTATGCCTCCTGTAGTTGGGTCTGTGCAAAGGGAAATATATGGTATTTTAGCCTCTGCCAGTTGAGCCAATTTTGCTGCAGTTTTTGCCATTTGCATTAATGAGGTTGCTGATTCCATCATTCTAGCCCCTCCTGATTTAGAGATAATTAATAAAGGCAAACTATGCATAATACAATAGTCAGTTGCTCTAGAAATTTTTTCTCCAACTACTGAGCCCATAGAACCGCCAATAAACCTGAAGTCCATACAAGCGATTACTATTTTCTTCCCTTTTGAGTTGCCAACTGCAGTTCTAATAGCATCATAAAGGCCTGTTTTTTTGTGAGCCTCTTTTAGACGATTTATGTATTTTTTTGAATCTTCGAATTTCAAGAAGTCTTTCGATTTTAAATCAACATCAAATTCTTCAAATTTATTATCATCAAACAATATTTCGAAATACTCTTTGCTACCTATATGAACGTGATAATCGTCTTCAGGACTAACATATTTATTATCGGCAAGTTCTTTAGCCTCAATTATTTTACCTGTAGGAGTTTGATACCAAAGTCCCTTAGGAATATCTTTTTTTTCTTCAGTTTTAGTATGAATTCCTTTTTCACTCCTTTTAAACCAACTCATATTAACAATTTAGTCAAATATATAAATTATGGATATTTATAGTGTATTTAAATTATTTAAGTCTTTAAAAGCTTTTTCTAGGCGCTTTTTGAAGCTTTCTTCTCCTAAGCGTAACCATTTTCTCGGATCGTAATATTTTTTGTTTGGCTTATCTTTACCATCAGGATTTCCAATCTGATTTTTTAAATACTCAATTTCCTCATTCATATAGTCTCTTATGCCTTCGGTAAATGCAAACTGAAGATCGGTGTCAATATTCATTTTAACTACTCCATAGCTTATAGCTTCAATGATCTCCTTGTCACTTGACCCAGATCCTCCATGAAAAACGAAGTCAACCGTGTTTTGTGGTAGTTTAAATTTTTTAGAAATAAATTGTTGGGAATTTTTTAAAATTTTTGGTGTCAATTTAACATTTCCAGGTTTATAAACACCATGAACATTTCCAAAAGCAGCGGCTATTGTAAATTGGGAACTTATTTTTCTTAATTCTTCAAATGCAAATGCAACCTCGTGTGGTTGTGTATAAAGTTTTGAAGCATCAATGTCAGAATTGTCAACACCGTCTTCCTCACCCCCAGTGACTCCAAGTTCAATTTCAAGTGTCATTCCCATTTTCGACATCCGCTTTAAATATTTCTTACAAATATTTATATTTTCTTCTAGCGATTCCTCTGATAAATCAATCATATGGGAGCTAAAGAGTGGTTTACCCATTGCTTTAAAATTCATTTCACTTGCATTTATCAGACCATCTAACCAAGGCAATAATTTTTTAGCGCAATGATCCGTATGTAGTATTACAGTAGCATTGTATAGTTTTGCAAGTTGGTGAACATGTTTTGCACCGGCTATAGCACCTGCTATAGCAGAGTTTTGATTGTTGTTTGGAAGACTTTTTCCTGCATTAAATTGAGCTCCACCATTTGAAAATTGGATAATTACAGGACTTTTAAGTTTAGAAGCTGTTTCTAGGACTGCATTTATACTATTACTTCCAATAACATTAACAGCTGGAAGAGCGAATTTTTTTTCTTTAGCAAGTTTAAAAATCTTTTGAACATCTTTTCCAGTAATTACTCCTGAGGGTATAGAATTAGTCATCAATTCAGTTTGTTGCAAATATAAAATTATTTGTTTTTAGAAAGGATAATTAATACCAATATTAAGCACTGCATTTCTAATATTAAATTCTGAAAACCAACGCTTTTCGTTTATTAGAGCAGGATTGTAAGTTTTAAAACCTGTGTCAAATCTAAAAACAAAAAAGTCAAAATCATACCTAAACCCTAAGCCAGAACCAATTGCAAGCTCACCTAAGTCTTTGAGGCCTGAAAAATTCATAGTATCATCATCGACATCATCCCACAAATTCCAAATATTTCCTATATCGATAAAAAACCCTCCATTTAATGGGCCGCTGATAGGAAATCGGTATTCAAGGTTGAAAGCCAATTTAAAGTTAGCTTCATTAAATTCATTAATATTTTTACTGCTTCCCGGGCCTAATTCGTAAGCTCTCCAAGCCCTATTATCATTAGCTCCTCCAGAAAAGTAAGAACGAGCAAAAGGAACATTTGATGAATTACCATATGGAATTGCAATTCCCGAGAATGCATGAAATGCAAATATTCTTTCCCTCCCAAATGACCAATGTTTAATGTAATCTATTTCTGTTTTAATATATTGAGAAGGACTAACTCCACCAAGCGTATAATTATTTATTTCATTCTGATTCGCGTTAATACTTTTTAAAAAAAGTCTCAAAAAGTTACCAATCCAATCGATTTTCCATCTGAATTGATAAAAGTTTTCATCAAAAATACTCTCCTGATTATTTATATTTAAACTGAAGGAAGACCCTAATATTAAATTGTTTGCAGTTAATCTGTCATAACGTTCTTTCAAGGTATTAACAGTTTTGTATTCTTCATCTTCTAAGGTTAGATTAGTTTCATTATTTAGGACATCTAAAATAAAACTGTTTACACCATCTGGAATATTCAGATTACCTTCAGTATCAAATAATAATTCATTAGATGTAGTAATCTTTGCTATACTATTTAGTCTATCATAAGAATTTCTATAAACATTGAAGTAATTTGAAAGGTTTCTATTATTTATAAATTCTAGATCAATTAGTCTAAATTGCATCTTTTTTTTATCATTTGGTTTCCAATCAAATTGATAATTTACCTTAAAAAATTGTTTATCTAAGCCAACATTTTCCTGAAGGCTCGATCCTAAAATAATCTCAGTTTTTGGATACATTGATGCTGGAAATAAATCTTTTTTAAACGTTGGGAAAAGTAATCTAGATACAATCAGTTTTATGTCAGCACCTAATTCAAAAATATTAAAGAATTGGTTATCAGTATTTGAGATATCTCGTGACGCTCCCAAAGTATTTTTGATATTTATTTCTAAAAGCTCAGCACCTTGAAAAACATTTCTGATTCCCAAACCTCCACCTACCCCCAAACCAAAATCTTGAATATTTGAATGAGATAAATCTAAATCAAAACCCAATGAAAATCTTTCTTTAGGACTCAACAATATTCTAGTATTAAGTTTATTATCTTTCAGCAATGTGTAGTTAATATTTGGATATTTAAAATTTTTTAAGCTTGTGAAATAACGATACGTTAGATTTCTATCCAAATCACTATAAAATTTTCCTTTCTTTATATAAATACCTGATGTAATAGCTTTAGGATTATATTTCAATTTACCTTTGCTAAGTATTTTAAAACCATTGTAGTTAATGGAATCACTATATTCATTAAGATTTGCAATTTGCTTTTCATTATTAATAAAGATTGAAACATCTTTTATCTTATAACTTTTATATGGTATTTTTATTATAGAGTCATCTACACGCTTCTGAATATTTGAAATCTTAATATTTATTGGAATTTTTAAATCTTTACCCGTACTATCTATTGCAGCTGTAAATTGAATGCTATTTTGTTGAAAGTTGTATACTCCATTATTTCGAAATATTGTGAATAATCGTTCTCTTTCGTCCTCAAATTTATTTATTTCAAAGGGCTCTCCCTCTTTAATGATTTGATCTTTCTTATTTTCTTCATACAAGAAGGATAGTTCTGGTGATTCAATGGATGCTTTAATTGAATCAATTAAATATCTATTTTTAGGTTTAACTATATATTTTACTATTACATTTCTTTTTTTAACTTCTTCAGTTTCTGATTCTACCTCTACGTTAAAATATCCCAAATTTTTATAATACTGAGCTATATTATCTTTCGATATTTTAACATCCAAACTATCATATAATGCTGGAGCTTCTCCTGTTTTTTTTAGCCAATCATTAAATTTAATTACATAGTTGTTTAGGGCCACTATTTGTTTGTTTGAAATCCAATTTTCCAAACGTTTTCTCCTTTTTTCTTTTTTATCTAACCATTTTTTGAATTGAGCCTCAGGATCAGTATTCGAGATTTCGTATAGTATTTTCTTTAAAGGTATACCTAAAATTTTCTTATTTGATTTTGTTTTTATAACAAAATTTATGGGATCATTTTTTAAAATAATCCCGTTTTCATATATTTCATTTCTATCAATTATATACCCTGAGCTTTCAAAAATACGTGTACTGGAACAACTTCCAAAAAGTAATGTAAGGAAAAATAGATTGACTAATTTTGTCAAAAATTTATACACTAAGTATTATATTTTATAAATCAAAAATAAGTCATTTTTATGGTGAGCAAGAATCAAGTTAAACAAATACATAAATTGAAGCATAAAAAATATCGAACAAGATTTGGATATTTTGTTGCTGAAGGTGAAAAAATAGTTAATGACCTAATTAATTGTTCCTGGCATGCTCACTATCTATATTCATTGGAGGATAACTTTCATCCTAAAGCTATTAAAATTGATTTTTCTTTAATGAAACAAATTACCCACTTAAAAACTCCAAGCCCAGTGTTAGGTGTTTTTAAAATACCAAACCAAATAAAGACTAAACCTTGCTTACTAACTATAGCAATTGATAGATTAATTGATCCAGGAAATTTGGGTTCTATAATTCGTCTTTGTGATTGGTTTGGAATAAATGAATTAGTATGTAGTTCTGACACTGTTGATTGTTATAATTCTAAAGCAATCCAGTCTAGTATGGGTTCTATAGCAAGAGTGAGATGCAATTATCAGACTAACTTAGAAGATTATCTGAAATCACTTAACAAGCCTATTTTTGGTGCCACATTGGACGGACAATCAATTTATAAAAAAAATCTTCCTACAAAAGCTATATATGTTTTCGGAAACGAATCAAATGGGATTTCAGAATCCATAAATAAAATTCTTGACGAAAAACTTACAATTCCTAACCAAAGATCAATAAAAAGGCCAAATAGTCTAAACGTATCTACTTCAGCAGCTATTTTTTTAAGTGAAATTTTTAGATAGGTTTAATTATTCAAATGTGATAATTAATGATAATCCTCTACTAAACATATTAATTATATTTTTAGTCCAAGGACTTTCTTCTGATGCATCTTGAATCAATTCGTTTTGTAGTGAAAAAATACCTCTTAATGATGGAGAAAATTTGAAGTAATACAAATAAAATTCGAAACCTAGCCCTAATTCATAGTTAAAACTTTTTGTAGTAGTCCTGAAAACATTACTTGCATTATCATCACTATTATTCTCATTACTTGAAAGATTAAAATCTGTCGAGACACCCATTAGTATGAAAGGGCGAAAATTATTAATTCTTTTCGCGTTAATTTTTAAATATAATGGCAAATGGATATATGTTGATTTGACTTCTCTAAACCTGTCGGATTCTCTTGTAAACTCTTTATATTCCGGATATACTAAGTCTCTTTGGTTATAATATAGTCCAGGTTCGAATCTTAAATTTAGGAATTTATTAATTCTTAAATCACCTATTAATCCTACATTAAATCCTTTTTTTTGATTTACTGTGATATCTCTATACATCAACTCTTCATAATATGAATCAATATATTCGAATTTAAAATCATATTGATTGGTACCTAAAAAATATCCATAGTGCAAAGCCTTATTGTCAAAATTCGGGAGATTAATTATTTTTTCTGTTACCTCTGGATATTGAGCGATTGAAAACTGTGCGCCAAAAATGATTAATATTTTATATAAATAGAATTTATTTTTATAATTTTTTCGCAAAACAAATTAAAGCTTTTCTCAGTTTTTTTTAATTAACTTTCTCATTTATAAACCTAATTTTTATAAAAATATTGTTCTTTCTTTAAGTATTATTTTCATTGATCTTATCTTATTTTAAAGATTAATAATCTAATGTCTTAGCTGTTAATATTTTTTAATTTTTCTAAAATCAATAATTTTTTATTAATAGATTTTAAATGATTTTCAAATAAGTTTAGAAAGATCGTTTTATACGGGCAGGTCTAATATTCGTATATTTACAAACTTTTTGTATAGATATTTATGAAAATAATTATTGCAGGAGGGGGTGAAGTTGGTTTCCATTTAGCCAAACTCCTTTCATATGAGTCATTGGATATAACTTTAATAGATACTGACAAAGACCGCCTAAATTATGCAGAATCACATTTAGATATTCGTGGTATTCGTGGTGACGCATTGTCTCTAAAATTAATGCAAGATGCCCAAGTTGTTAATTCAGATTTATTTATAGCAGTTACAGCAGAAGAGGCCACAAATATTACTATATGTGCTTTAGCTAAACAGTTAGGCAGTAAAAGAACTATAGCGAGAATATCTAATTTTGAACTCACTAAGGCTCAAGATTTAATTAGTTTTCAAAATATTGGTGTTGATGAACTTATATCACCAGAAGAATTAGCAGCTGAAGAAATACAACAATTACTTGATCAGTCAGCCTTTTCAAATAGTTATGAATTTGAGGGAGGAGCATTGACTTTAATAGGTACTAGATTAGAAGATGAGGTGCCATTTGTCGGCAATACTGTTAAAGAAGCTGCTTCTATCTTTTCAGATGTTCATTTTATGCCAGTAGCAGTTCAAAGAAAAGGAAAGCAAACTACCATAATACCTAGAGGTGATACAGTATTTGAAGTTGGTGATACAGTATTTTTTATTACATCAAAAGAAGGTGTAGAAGAAATATATAAGCTAACAGGAAAAACTAAAACATCAATAAAAAATATTATGATACTTGGAGGAGGCAGAATTGGATACAATACTGCAAGAGAATTGTGTGAAAAAAAATTTAATGTAAGTCTTATAGAAAAGAATAAGGAAAAAGCATTTGAGATTTCGGAACTATTACCAGACGCTTTAATTATTCATGGGGATGGAAGAAATGCTGAATTATTGGATGAGGAAAATCTTTCTTCAATGGATGCCTTTATATCTGTAACAGAAAATTCAGAAACCAATATAATGAGTTGTTTAATGGCCCATTCCAAAAAAGTGAAAAAAACAATTGCGCTCGTTGAAAATATGGATTATTTTCAACTCTCGCACTCGATAGGTATTGACTCTTTAATTAACAAAAAATTACTTACCGCAAATACAATTTTTAGATACGTTAGAAAAGGTGATGTTGTAGATATGAAAACTCTAAATAATTTAAATGTTGAAATTTTGGAATTCGTTGTTAACCCAAATTCCAAAGTGGCAAACTTTAAAATTAGAGATATTGATTTTCCCAGAACAGCAATAATTGGAGGAGTCATAAAAGAAGGACAAGGGGTTACTGCTTTAGGTGATTATCAAATTATTCCTGGAGATCGAATTGTTGTTTGTTGTCTGCCAAGATCAATTAAGCGAATTGAACGCTTATTTTTATGATTTATGATTAATTATTTTAATTACAAAATTGTAGTTTTTTTAATGGGAGTCTTGTTACTTGTCAATGGTGGCTTCATGTTACTTTCTTCTTTGATAAGTTTGTTGTTTAATGATGGTTTTGTTAAAGAGATTACAATTTCCTCATTTATTGTTCTTTCTACAGGAGTTGTTTTTTTATTTTTTGGAAGGAGATATGAAAAGCAGATTCAAAAACGTGAAGGATATTTAATTGTAACACTAGGTTGGATTTTAATGGCTCTAACAGGAACTATTCCTTATATTATGACGGGTACAATTCCACAATTTACTTCAAGTTTTTTTGAAACAATGTCAGGTTACACCACAACTGGAGCAACTATTGTTGAAAAAATAGATTCCTTACCTAAAGGAATTTTATTTTGGCGCACAACAACTCATTGGATTGGTGGAATGGGAATTATTGTACTGGCAATCGCTATACTACCTTTTCTCGGTATTGGGGGAACTCAACTATTTTCAGCTGAAGCTCCTGGCCCTGCTAGTGATAAATTACATCCAAGAATAACAGATACTGCTAAACGCTTATGGTTAATTTATCTGACTTACACTATCGTTCAAACAGTTTTACTCTATATTGCTGGGATGACAGTTTTTGATGCTGTAAACCACGCTATGAGTACAATTTCAACAGGGGGATTTTCTACAAAAAGTGAAAGTATTGCTTTTTGGGACGACAAACCATTAATTCAATACATAATTATAGCATTTATGTTTTTAGCAGGAACTAATTTTGTTTTAAGCTATTTTGCTTTTAAAAGAAAATTTCAAAAGATTTTTCAAGATGAGGAATTTAAACTTTACACTCGCTTCACAATCTTTTTTTCTCTTATTGTGATAATTTTTATTTTAATATCTCAAAATCTTCCTGCTAATTCAATATTAAATATAATAGAACCTACAGCTCGTAATGCAGTATTTCAGGTAGTTTCAATTATAACAACAACAGGATTTGTAACCTATGATTTTACTCAGTGGGCACCAATAGTAACAATAATATTTTTTGGACTCATGTTTTTAGGCGGATCATCTGGATCGACCTCAGGAGGTATAAAAATAGTTCGCCATATGCTAATGATTAAAACGGGTTTTTTAGAATTTAAAAGGGCATTACATCCAAATGCAATTATTCAATCTAGGTATAACAATAAAACAGTCAGTGAGGCAATCTCATTTAATATTTTGGGTTTTTTTATTTTATATATGTTGAGTTTTATCGTTGGATCAATAGGTTTTGGAATTCTTGGTACAGATTTTGATTCTTCATTAGGATTAGCAGCCTCAACATTAGGAAATATTGGCCCTGCTCTAGGTTCATTTGGACCTAGCCATAGTTATGCGTCATTATCTGAAATGGGTAAGCTATGGGCAACTTTTTTAATGTTATTAGGTCGTTTAGAATTATTTACTGTATTAATATTATTTTCACCATTTTTTTGGAAAAAGAATTACTAAAAATATTTAAAGTACTAATAATTAAATCCTTTGTCTTACTATTTCAAATAGACTTATGCCACAAGCAACCGAAACATTTAAAGAGTTAATCTTATTCTGCATTGGTATACTAGCATGACTATCTATTATTTCAAGTATTCCTTTCGAAATTCCTTTTTCTTCAGAACCCAAAACAATAGCAAGAGGAACGTTTAAAGATTTATTATAAATCATCTCTTCAGCTTTTTCAGTAATTGCAATAACGTATACATCGTTAGCTTTGAGGGTATAAATAACATCTTTAAGATTTTTTACTTTGGATATTGATATATGAAAAATGTTACCTGCTGAAGTTTTAACTACATCTCCATTTAGAGGGGCACTATTACTGATAGGGGTAAACACAGCATCTACTCCTGCAGCAACTGATGAACGTATAATCGCTCCAAAATTATGTACATCCGTTATAGAGTCTAATAGAACAAAAATGGGTGATTCTTTTTTTTCCAAAATTTCTTCAATTAGTGGCTCCATATCGAATGTTTTAATTAGAGAAATTCTAGCAACTGCTCGCTGATGATTTTTTTTTGATAATTGTTCCAACTTTTCTTCTGGTACAAAACTAAATGGAATAGTTTTAGATTTTAGAGTGAAAATTAATCTATCGTAAAGTTTACTTTTACCACCTTTCAATAGCCAAACTTTTTCGATAGGAGTTTCTGACTTTATTGCTTCTAGAATTGAATGTATACCAAATATGTTAGTTGTTTTCATTTTATAAAAATAACTATTTCTTTAAGGGCAATAGAAAAACAATAAATTTTAGAGTTGATTTTTTCCAACTTCTTTCTTAATTTGAAAATGTAATGAAAATAAAATCAAATTATTCTTTATCTAATTGTTTAAACATTTTTATAGTATTTTCATTTTTAAACTGTTCATCCGAAACAATATTTAAATATAAATCTCATATATCAATTAATTTATCAATCAAAGGGAATGGGACAGTAAAACCCGAGTCAGGCGTTTATGAGATAAATAATAGAGTTGTTTTTGAAGCTAAAGCAGATTCAGGATATTATTTTGATCGTTGGGAAGGATTCGCTGAAGTTATAAAAAAAGAAAAATATGAATTTGTTTTAACTGATGATTTAAATTTAACTGCAATTTTTTCACCTATTCCTGAGTTGAGTAGTGAGATAAAAATCTATAATCCAAAAAAAATTGACCCCAATCCTATTTTTATTGTTGAAAATGGAGGTAATAAGGCATATTTAACTGATAAGACAGGTGAAAAACTTAAAATATGGAATTTTGATTCAAAATTAGGGAATGATTTAGAATTAATGTTAGATGGTAGTTTGATTGGTCTTTTTAAATCAGATAATGTATTTTTTTCGTTTGGTGGATATGGTGGAATTATTAAAAAATTTTATCCGAGTGGAATATTGGAGTGGCAATATGAAGTCAATAATGAAAATGAACTTGCACACCATGATTTTGAGATTCTACCTAATGGAAATATTTTATTACTAGTTTGGGAGCGATTTACAGAAGAAGAGGCGATAAATTTTGGATTTAGTGGGATTGGAGAAATTTTTTTAGAGAAAATTATTGAAATCAATCCAAATAACGATACTATCGTATGGGAATGGAGAAGTGTTGACCATTTAATTCAGGACTTTGATTCAATCAAACCAAATTATGGTAATATATCAGAATACCCAGCAAAAATTAATCTTAATTATAACCAAATTGAAAATGGAGATTTAATGCATGCTAACGGAATTTGCTATGACCGAAAAAGAAATTTAATATTTTTAAGTGTAAATTTTTATAGTGAGGTTTGGGCTATACCTCACCAATATGACACTGAAGCTACTAAAACTGAAAAAGGAGATTTGGCTTTTAGATTTGGTAATCCGAATGCTTTTGATTCTTCTGATGAGCGAATATTTTTCAATAATCATCATCCAAATATTGTTTCTCTGCATCCAGAAACTTTAGATAATTTTTTGATTTACATGAATGGGTCTAAAAATAATCAATCTATAGTTTATGAATTTACCTTTCCTTCACAATTTGAAAGTGACCCTAGAAATTGGAAAAAGCCCGAACTATTTTGGAAATTTTCTGATGTTCATTTATTTAGTGCTAAAATATCTGGATGTATACGTTTACCCAATGGGAATACATTAATTTGTGAAGGTGATTACGGTTATTGGGAGGTAACAACAGACAAAGAAGTTGTTTGGAAGTATAAAGGGGAAAGTACTTTTTGGAGAGGATATGTTTATCCACAGGACAGATAATAAAGTATTAAATTATGAGACTTCCTTTGAAATACTTTTAAAATATCTACTGACAAATGCTTAATATCTTTTCTCCCCCAGGACCGTTGGCTTCATTGAAACTATCCTGACCTCTCGATCCATCAAGTTTTGTATAAGATATAGTATATGAAGTTTCTTCAGGGTACCTACCTACAATCCACTCCCATTTCATGTTTGTGGCATTCGAAGGTATCGTGACTGTTGAATATCCAGAATTATCGTCACCTGTATAAGATTCTAAAGTTTTATTAATTTCTATTCCACTTGTGTAGGGGCTTGGAATTGCAAAGAAATAAACTTGTCCGTCAACAGTAAGTTTTAATCTGCTATCTTGCCATCCATCACCGTATGAATCCTGCATTTTGATTTTATAAACTCCAGGGATGGCGGATCCGTTAACTACATTGCACAGAACAATTTTATTATAAACAAATGGTGAAGAAAAATATGAACCTGTCATAGATCCAGTTACCTCATCTTCAGAATACGACTTTCCATTACTAAGATTCAATTGAAGTCTTATTTTCACCGTACTGCCACCTATAAATCCAATTTGATTTTCGACATCCGTAAGTGGAATTCGAAGTATTGTTCTAGGAAGTCCTGTGGGTCCAATGGAAAATTCAGTAGGCTGTATTGTTTTATATAGAATTTCAGCACCACCATCAACTGAAATATAAACTTCGACATTTTCCATCAAATCACCATTTTCAGCATCATGTTCTTCAAATTCTAATTCAAATATTGAATTAATTTGATCATAGAAATTATAGTCACCATTAGTACCAATAGTCCTAATTACTGCTCCTTTTTCAAAGTTTTCAAGAACGAAGTTAACGGTGTTGTCAGGGCTTTCACAGGTGTAAAATAAAATTACAATACCTATAAGTGATAATAATTTTTTCATATTTATTTTTATTTTAAGCTTGTAGGCCCATTAGAGTTCCAAAATACGCGCTCTGTTTTAGAGCTCCTTTGATTAGCGTTTTTATTTGTATTGACATAATTTGCTGGATAATATTGGATTAATGGAAACTGTCCAGGATCTGGTTCAATATTAGGTTGCAAAGATCTAGGATAGCCATTTCTCCTGTAAGAATTATATGCATCTATACCATTACCTGTTAACGATATAAAGAATTCAGTAGCCCACATGTCTAGTTTTTCATCTAATGAAGTAGCTGCATTCCAATCTGAGGTAAATGCTGCAACATAATTTGAAATATCTTCTCCACTAAGTTCAGGTCCACCTAAATCATCTGTTTTTATTAGCGCTTGTTCAAGGGCTATAAGAGTTTCATTGGTTGGATCACCCCCAGTATTTACATTTACTTCAGCGTTCATAAAGTGCATCCAAGATGATAAGATTATTGGTGTAATTCCAAAACCTCCTCGTCCGTCTCCATCCACTTTGCCTTCAAAACTTTCGTCATCAAAGGCTCCACCTGCAGGATAAACACCTCTGAGGGTCCTTTTAAATCCATCTGGTGGAATTCCATTATCGTTTCCATGATCTCTTCCCCAATAACCATTTGCTGGCTTACTTGAGGAATTTGTAGGAGCACAGAAAGGGGTGTCACTGCCACGTAATTGTGGAGGGACATAATATCCTGGTAATCCACACTCTAAGACTTCTTCATCAGCAGAGCTATCGAATCCAGGTGTATTGTCAACTTGTCTATAGAAGTAGTAATTGATTCTTGGATCAGAATTACCAGCGTGCCCATTTATCATGTTAAACATTAGCCAATTTGACATGTATTCTCCACCTCCAGTAGATGTGTAGTTTGATCTATACAATGGATGTCTTGTATCGGGTGTTGCAGGGCTTGTACCCCAAACAAATTGAAAATCATCGGAAGGATTAATAATATAGTTAGTTATTGAATTATAATTTGAAAAATCACCCAAATTTAGTAGTGCTTTTTTCTTAATACTATTCGCTGCTTTGATCCATTTATCTGCGTCTCCCTGATAATAATAATCATTAGTAGGGACTGGACCTCCGGAATTAAAGTCTGAAATTGCACTTTCGAGTGTAGATATTGCTGCGCTATATACGCTCTCACCTCTGTCAGAAATAGGATTCAATATAGCCTCAGCACCTTGAAGAGCTTCTGTGTAAGGAATATCACCGAAATAATCCACTAGAGTTAATAATATATAGGCTTGGAATACTTTACCCATACCTCTGTGATAAGTAAGTCCAGCTTCATCTGCCAGAACGTTCATTAAGCGGATGTCCTCAAGCATACCTCTGTAGGCAGATGACCAAACACTATTCCAACTATCAGGTGAGTAAACATTATTGTATGTCCTACCAGACATATAATTTATCCGGGTTAATTCACCACCTCTATCTCCCATACTACTTACCCAAAAAGCAAAATCTATTTGAATAGAATTTAGAAAGAAGCCTGCATCTGCTTGGCTCGGACTTAATGCATTAGGGTTTTCAGTTAAGTCTAATTCAAGGGTATCACAAGATATTAATGTAAATAAAACGCATAAAAAGAGAGTTAAAATATTTCTGCTATTTTTCATTATAGTAAGTTTCATATTTAAAATGTAAGTTTTATACTTCCACCGTACCTTCTGGCACTTGGACCATTAAGAAAATCAAATCCTCTTCCATTTCCAACACCTACACCTGCAATATTAGGGTCAAAATTAGTTCCTTTAGGGGTGTTCCAAGCATTATATGCTAGATTGAATCCTGAGGCGGTTACCGATATACTTCCAAATGGTGTATTCTCAATAATTTTGTCAGGTAAACTGTAAGTTAACGATAACTCTCCCAATCTCCAGTGACTAGCATCGTAAACTAGCATTTCGTCGGGACCATATAGAACGTTGCTAAAATAGAATGTAGAATTATTTATCATCTTAGAATTAGGCTGACCATTGGAATTTACACCTGGTAGAACAAAACTAAGTTCTCTATCCAAGGTATCAGTTGTTAAGCCTCTTCCTAAAAGAGTTGCCACCGTGTAGGTAAAAATATCTCCACCCTGCTGGTAATTAAATAAAAAGTTTAAACTTAAATTTTTGTATGATATAGAGTTACTCAAATTGGCAATCCAATCCGGATTTGCATCACCAATTATTGTTGGGTCAAAAGTTTCATCGTAACTACCTTGGTTATTTACAACGGGATCACCAGTATCAATCCACCTAGAGTTTTCGATAGTACCACCGTATCTTGTAATTGAAGAACCAATTATGGATCCAAGAGATTCTCCAGGAATAGCAGCATTACCTAAGGTACCAAATCCCGCATAAACTATTCTATCTGTATCTTCGCCTAGATCTATTACTATCGCATCATTTGTAGACCAATTAAAAGAACTATTCCAATTTAAACCTTCAGTATTTTCTAACCAATTCATTGAAAGATCTAGTTCAATCCCTTTATTTTCAATTAAACCAATATTTGTTTGAGTTGAAGTGTAACCAGTTGAAGGATCTAGAGGTCTATTAATTATCAGATCATTTGTTTTTTTATTGTAAATCGAGAGATCTAATGTGAGTCTGTTCTCTAAAAAACGACCTTCAATTCCAAGCTCGATTTCATCAATTCTTTCAGGCTTTAAATTAGGGTTACCTAAAATGGAACCAGAAGTATTAGAAATCACATATCCTCCGTTTTTGATAAATGATTGAGTGTCGATGTTTAAAGTTGCGGCAATAGGATAACCAAATGGGAAGTTGGCAGAGGTTCCATAGCCGGCCCTAACTTTAATAAAATTAAGCAGATCGCTTTTGATCTCAGGGAAAGCCTGAGAGGGTATAAACGATACACTTGCAGATGGATAAATTATTGATCTGTTTTCCTCTGATAGATTTGATACCCAATCTTTTCTTGCAGCTAGTGTCAGATAAACATAACGATTATAATCGATTTCTGTTTGAGCAAAAGCACCGATAATATTTCTTTTTTCATAGTATTGAATTTCATCTTGCTGTTCAAAGTTAAAATGTCTTAAAACATTAAAAACCTGCTGACCTGTACTACGAGTTCCATTTTGGTCAAATGTGTCGCTTCTAGAGTCAGCACCGACATTAAAGGTTATCCCAAAATCATCAATATCATAGTCTCCACTAATATTAAAGTTGTGATTATAAATGGATTTTGTGTTATTCCATGTTTCGTAGATACCATTTCGGTTAACCAGTGAACCGGTTTTACCTCCTTTGTTTGAATAGTTTATATTGTTTTCGGAATAAACATCAAGTCCATATCTGTAGGAAACATTTAGATTATCATTTATCCCATATGATATGTTAGCCCCTCCAAAAACTCGATTAGTGTTTTGAATATTTGCTGTGTTATTTACTGTCCAAAGAGGGTGTTGGATTGAATTATTCTGTCTGTAATAAATTGATTCTCCAGTTACAGGATTTTGATAGGGTAGCCCCATTAAATCAACACTTCTTGGGGTATAAAAAACATTTGCAAAAACTGAAGAACCCTCACCTCCAACATTACTACCATAATTTGCAGCTACTGGTGGGGTCTGAAATTTTGTTTGAGAAAAGTTCAACGTACCTCCAACTACAAAGCCATTTGAAAGCTGTGAATTACCACCGAAACTAAGTGTGTTTCTATTAACTGTGTTTCCTGGGGTAAAACCAACGTCTTCAAGATTACCATAATTTATATTATAATTTACAGTTCCATCACTTGTAGAACCTCTTACATTGATATTGTTACTAAATACGTGTCCAGTCCTAAAAAATTCGCCAACACTGTCATAAGGTTTCCACTCATATAGTTCGTCAGACGCTATCCCAAGGGCATCTAATATTTGTGGGATTCCAGTTGCTGAACTTGCAGTAGTAAAAGGATGTCTTAAGAAACCAGGTGTTCCAGAAACAGCACCATTAATTGAAGATTGTCCACCCCATCCTGCTGGTCCTCCTTCATCGAAGCTTGGTCCCCAATTTGAAAAAAACCAGCCAAAGGCTTGATCAAATCCATTACCATACTGCATTTGGTAATCTGGCTTAGAAGCAAATTCTACGTTGAAATAAGAAGAATTAATTGTTATTTCATTTTTACTTGCCTCACCAGTAGAGGAGCTACCCGATTTTGTAGTAATTAAAATAACCCCATTTCGACCTTGTGTACCATAAAGAGTAGCTGCAGCTAATCCTTTAAGAACACTAACTGATTCTATGTTATTTGGATCAATATCAAGAAAACGCGATGACCCATTGTTACCATCTACAAAACTTCCCTGAGAATTTGTCTCGCTGCTAAATGGAATTCCATCCACAATAAATAAAGGTTGATTTCCTTGTGAGAATGTATTAAATCCTCTGATTATTATGTTAGTACCAGATCCTGATAATCCACTCTGATTGGTAATCTGAACTCCTGATGCTTTTCCAGTTAAAACTCTTCCTATATCTCCTTCGGCTCTTTGTTCTATGGCATCGTTATTAACTTCTGACACCGCATATCCAAGAGCCTGCTTTTCACGTTTAATTCCAAGAGATGTAACTATAACTTCATCTAGCTGATTACCAAGCTGTAATATAAAGTCAATTTGATCTTGACCATCAACTAAGATTGTTAATGATTCATAGCCTACAAAACTTGCTGATATCTCTACACCGTCTTCTATTGTAATTGAATAGTTACCATCAAAATCGGTTGTAGTACCGTTATTTGTTCCTTCTTCTAAAACCGTTGCCCCAGGAAGTGGAACTCCCTGATCGTCATAAACGATTCCAGTTATTGTTCTTTGAGCTATTGATAATTGTGTAAATAACAACAAAGACAATAAAGCGTAAAGATATCTCATAATATAATTTGTTTTTCGGAAGGTTAATTTACTAAATTATAACTAATTAAATAAAAAAAGCCACCTTACGAGGGTGGCTTTTTTAAAAGATCATTGAATCTTAGTTCTTATCCCAACTATTTTTTGGGCTAAACAAAGTACCATCAGGTACATTTGGGTTAAATAAGATTTCAAATTCTGAGTAGTTCCATCTAACTGGTATCTGTGAACCTGAAGTGGGTACTATATCTGGAAAATCATTTCTTCTGAGATCATTGAATACCTCTGGTTGAATAAATAGACCTATATATTTTTGAGTTAAAATATGGTCTTCTAAATCCAAATTTGCACCACCTGGGTTAACTGCAGCCTGAGCAACGTAAGTGTCATACTCAGCTTCAGTTAAGCCGCTTTCTAGGAAAGAAGCCTTGATACCATTTAAGTATGCTGTTTCCATCTCAGCGGCACTACCGTTTGTCCTACTTAGACATTCTGCAATGATGAACTGAATTTCTCTGTATGAGATGTATGCTTGCGTGTAGTTAGGTTTCAAATACGGGTGACTTGTATTAAAAGTCACGTCCCAAACACCAAGTCTGTCTGTGTCATTTAACCCAGTCATAATCCCTCTTAAATGTGGATGAAATTCTATATCACCTAATCTACCATCATTGAATCTCCACCAACCAGCTTGCTGTGTAGTCCCAAAGGTGTAGGTCATATTATCATCTTGCGAAGTGAGAGATGCTTTAGCTGCTGCTAAAGCTTCTGCATACTGTCCTAAATGTAAGTGAGCCCGTGCTTTTATAGCATTTGCTACTTTAATCCATTTACTAGTATCACCACCATAAATGACATCGTCATTTCCAACAGAAAACCCTCCGTCACTTAAGCCCATATTAGTGGATCCTGAGGCTAAAAGATTGAAAACTTCTGTATAGATTGATTCTTGTGTATCGAAAGTAGGATTCACTTCTTCAATACCTGAAGCAGCTGTTGTGTAAGGAATACTACCCCACCAGTCTGTCATATCTAATAAAGCCGCAGCTTTTTGGATTTGACCAATACCAACATAGTGATTATAACCATCTTCTTGAGCATCAGCAATCATAGAGTTTACTTCGACTAGTAATTCTCCGTAGTAAATGTTCCATACAGCATTAAAACGTGTAGGTTGCATTCCAGAATAATCGTTAAATGAAGACCATTGTCTTGCAACACCCTCAGTTTGCTGAGAAAACATAGAGTTTACCCTTGAAGTCTGACCACCATAAACATCCATATGTCTAATTTGGATACTTGGCAATATAGCATTATAAGATACCGAACTAGGGTTGTTTGGATCTAAGTTTATGTCATCTGCAATAAAAGATTCACAAGCACTGAAAAATAGTACGGTAAGTGAAATTGCAATAAAATAATTTAATCTTTTCATGATTTTATAAATTTAATTTTAGTTTGGCCAAAACTGATCTTGTACCTGGCATGTTGAA
>CENP01033255.1_pt1 | contig 35803 bp, 28 predicted proteins | sample 361281 | NCBI WGS metagenome assembly CENP01 (sample SAMEA2591122, study PRJEB7988) | marine metagenome | biome: marine biome (ENVO:00000447); feature: deep chlorophyll maximum layer (ENVO:xxxxxxxx); material: saline water (ENVO:00002010), including plankton (ENVO:xxxxxxxx) | depth 70 m
AAGTTAAATTAAAGAAAAGAGAAGCAATCACCTTTCCTCCAAATCATTTCTACCCTCATGAGGTATCTGCTGCCACTAATGGAGACAGATATACTCTTGTACTATGGGTTATGGTAACACCTGAGTCTTAATCAGTAATAGTAACAGTACCATCAAATGCAGAATCTATCCAGATTTCTGATAGTTCATCGGCAGAAGATCCATAGTCAGTTTCTAAGTCTATATGAGAATGAGGAGTTATCAGTTCATTAAGTACAGATATTTTTCCTTCAATGGTATCTAATTGTTTATCAAGTGCAATATATTCTTCATATGCTTCTTCCAGTTCTTTTTGTTCTTTTTCTAATTTTGCCAATTCTTCGGTATATTTCTTTAGATGGTATTCAGGAGAACAGGACATGATAATACTGCATAGTACTCTGATATTTATTCAAACAATTTATAGTATCCTTGAGATTTTAAATTTTCAGGTGTGATGTAATTACAAAGAACAGTTTTATATCCCATGTCTCTCATTTTACTTAATCTATGTTTTCCATCTATACATCTAAAAGGAAGAGAAAAAGGATTAGTTGCCTTCGTCACGATTGGTGGGAACGAAATGTCACAGTTGTCATACCTTTCTCCACGGCAACTGTTTTTTATATGTTTTCCTTTCCATGCAATTTGATCAAGGTTTATAGTAATTACATCATTACATTTTTCATATACCTCTACCACATCAAATATTATGGTATGTGAATTAAATTCTGGTATTCTCCAATCAAGGTTATCCCATGAATCTTCTATTGCATCATGAAATCCTTCTAACATGACCTTGATATTTATTTAAGAAATTTTTCAAACTTTTTTCGTAAATCTCCTTCGGAAAGTAATTCATATGTCATCTTGATAGTATCCAATGTGAAATCATATCTCTTGTTTGGTACTATATTGAATGTTTCAAATTTATCTTTTAATTTTGATTCAGGTAAAGATATCCTCAGTTTCTTGATTACATTAGAAGGTAATTTATATTTTAACCTGTGAGGTTTACAATGCTCTACAAGGTACAATAATCTTGAGGTGTGTTCTGCATATCGTGTAATATCTGTGATTTCATTTAATTGTTCAACTTCTTCAGGAGTGAAACCAAACCTTGCATTTGGTTGCATTGCATCTTTTAGTTTTTCTGGTGTCTCATAAGTTTTTTTGAGTTCATCTATTTCATCAGAAGAGAGAGAGAATCTTGCATGTGGTTGCATTACTTCTTTTAATTTATCTTCGTGATGAAACCACTCTTCTTCAAAATTATTCATTAGGTTGTATGCCAGTCTATTAGTGTTCTTATCTCTTGGTTATACTTCCAAACCTCTCTCAGCATGCTGGCATCCACCCCGAAACTCTCCATCTGAACAATAAGAGCATTTATATCCTTCGGAAAACATGTGCCCCCGAATCCTCTGTCGTTGTCGATACCTGGTACCTCCGAGTGACTCTCACCGATTCTCTCGTCCGATACAATTCCTCTTCTTACTTTGTCATAATCTAATTTTGCCTTTTGGCAAACGTCATAAATCTTATTGAAATATGCCACCTTATAGGCAAGAAAGGTATTGGAGAAATATTTTACCGCTTCGCTCTCATCGGATGACATACTGATGATGTCAACATCATACCAGTGGTTTCTGTAAAACTGTGCCAGTTCGTTGCCTTCGTAATCCTTAGATCCGATTATGATCCTTCTCTGTTCCTTGAAGTCATTGACGGCATTTCTGGCAGTTAGAAATTCGGGATTATGTACAATTGTCTTGCAATATCGATCACTATAAGACCTAGTAGTCCCAATAGGAACAGTAGACTTAATAATGTAGGTTGGGTTAGTGTCTTCATCGAAATCGTACTCAGGGGCATTTGCAAAGAATTCATCCAATAAACTTAAATCACATGAACCATCCATTCTCATGGGTGTAGGCAGACATACAAAAACTAATTTCTGTTTGACTGTCTCTTCATATTTATTTAATGATCTGTTGCTATCCACATCATATACATAAGTTTTCACTTTGTCACGCACTGATTGGTAAACTGCATTACCAACAAAACCATTTCCAATAATTCCAATCATTTTCTTGTTACTAAAACGTTACCTTCATCATCGTCATCCTCTTCTTCTGAAGGTTTGAAGACTAGAAGTTCCTCTCCTGATTTTACATCTCTCATCTCAGGATGTACAGATTTTCTTTGAGTTCTGTTAAATGAGTCTAACGTACTTCTCATTATATTGTTCATATAAGATATTGTAGTCCCTACCAAGATGGCAAACATTACAAAATAAATGAATACTGTAAAATCGTTCATGCTTTTAATCTACCTGCTTTCTTCCAAAAGGAAATGTCATATTTAAATTGTCTTTCGCCAAATTCTCTCATCTTGTCTCTCAATTTCATTTTTTTACCTTTAAAGGGGGAATCTCTTGTTAAACTGATTTTAAATTTAGGGCGATCTACTCGCCCTACCAGTTCGCCATATTTATTTGTGAAATAATGTCTTGTAAAAATATTACTTATTCTTTGATTTCTGTACAATTCATTTGACCAGAATTTCTCTATATTAATTGAGTGTACATTTTTAACTTCAAATATATTAATAAATCTTCCTAATGTACGAATGTATAGTTTTTGAAAGTACTTACTGTTACATATATCCATGTAATGATCATGAGGAAATTTAGATTCCATCCCTATACTATTTTTTGCCAGCATGTGTGAATGACTCCATGCCCTGTTCACAGGATCTCTAAGTGAAAATAAAACCTTTACATGAAAATAATCTTTCAATTCATGATAGAGACCAGTAAATATATGATCTGGTAAAGCATAATTACCTGTAGAAAAATCTGCAACAGCTCTATAACCTAATGGTTCAATAAATTTCCACAATTTTAAGTAATAATCCCTATATTTTTTATATGTAAAAGGTTTTTGAAAGTATTCTTGTTCTATATCAAAAAATGGTGCAACATCTCCTGCTTCTTTCATATTACCTTTTTTACAATATTTAAAAAATTTTTGTTCAACGTCAGGGTTAGGATATCCCTGTTCATGAATTAATTGTAAATATCTTGATTCTTTATCATGTCCACAATGTAAAATCTTGTTATCTATTAACTCATAATAAAATTTACTTGTTCCAGTTTTAGGAAAACCAAAGCAAAGAATTAATAAAGGTTTTCTCATTTGTAAATAGTCATAGTCATATAATAATTTATGCTCCTATCTTCTCCACATGAGTATCTATATCAATTAAAATCTAAAAACAAAGCAGAAGCGACGAGAATGTGGAGACAGGCAATTAAAGACAAATGGAGACACAAATGTGCCTACTGTGGATCTAAACATAATATGACTATAGATCATGTTATCCCACAATGCCTTGGTGGTACTAATGAGTTGACAAACGTGATATGCTCTTGTGAAAGATGCAATCATTCAAAAAATCATGACAATTTTGAAACTTGGTATATTCAACAACCCTTCTATTCAAAACAAAGACACCATGATATCAATGAATGGTGCAGAATAAAAAATGAAGGGCAAAAAAAAAGATATATAAGAGGTAGGGATGGTAAACCCACACGCACAATGATCCTATGAGCTATCAAGTCTACTTAGATAAAAAAATTGCCTTTGAGAATCTCACGAAACTCGAAGCAGAACAAAAGAAAAAGGAATTTGAACATCTGATAGATGCAGGTATTAAATCTGTCTATAATAAAGAAGACATAAAAATTGTTCATATACCTGATTTGAAAGATAATATATGGAGACATACTGATACCTTTAATAATGAAGATATTTTTTAACAGTGAAACCTAAAAGCATTTATTTTGATGGATGTTCCTGGACAAGAGGATCAGAACTTGAATTGCCTGAATCAGAAAGATTTTCTAAATTATTGTCTGATCATTATGATTGTCGTGAAACAAATTTCGGTAAGTCTGGTGGTTCAAATGATAGAATAGTAAGGAATTTGATAGTAGAAAATAATATTAAATCAATGTATGACTTGGCAATCATACAAATGTCATACCCTGCAAGAACGGAGTTCTATTTTGATTACGAAAAGAAATGGATAAGGATTAATCCATCTTATAATTTTAGTAAAGCTCATTATGAACGACCATGGAAGAGAGGGGTTGTAGGGGTTGACGGAAACAAAAAAACCAACTTTCATTATGATTGTCCCTTATGTGGCACAAAAACAAAAAAATTAAGTGAGAAGTTTACCAGAGAAGCAGAATTCTGGCATGATTACTACAGAGTCGTAACGAGTGAAGAATTTTATGATACAAAAGAAGAAATACATTATCATACAATCAAGAATCATTGCCAAGTGAATAAGATACCTCTTATAATAATGTCAATAAACAAGTGGACAAGATTGGATTTTGATTTACAATTGGATGTAAAAAATTTACCTAGAGCTCCAAAAGCACATCCAAATAAAGAAGGACATCGTATGATCGCCGATGAATTGATTGAATTGATAGACCAAATTTAGATCAATGAAAATTTTTGTTAATGGTTGTAGTATTACTTGGGGTGCAGAACTAGAAGGATTAGGTCATGATAGTGTACATTCAGAGAGTGCATCTAAAATAAGGAAAGAGAAAAGATATAGCACCATTATGGGTAATAAATTAAATGCAGAAGTCGTTAATCTTGCACAATCGGGTGTTTCAAATGATTGGATCGTAGAAAAAACAATCAGTTGGTTTACTAATAACAATGCAGATCTTGCAGTCATTCAATTTACAGAACCATCAAGATGGATATGGTATGATGAAAAAAATAAAGAAAGATGGATGTGTATTCATAAAACTATGAGACATGTTAGTAAAGCACAAAGGTTCAGTAATACTAGACGAGAAGAACTTCTTGCAGCTTCAATTTATTATAGATCGATATACAGTGATATGATGGGTATACAAAATAGATGGAAGAATCAACATCTCTTAGAACTTTTTTTTAAATCAAAAAACATACGTTATATTTTAGTTGACATGAAGTCTCATCATTATGATCAAAAAATAATAGATTGTAATTGGAAAACATTATGTGAGAATAAAGATATTCCTGATTTGATGTGGGAAAATAGCGTTCTTGATAGTCATTTGATAAAACCTGAAAATTATGCTCCTGACTTAGGTGTTGGTCAATTAAGAGGTGGGCACCCATCAGCAATAGGTCATCAAAGAATTGCTGAATATTTGATTGACATATATAACCTTGTAGAGGTTTAAGAGAATCTCTTGTCTTTCTTAAAGAGCGAAAATAAATCAGGTTTTTACTGTCCATATCCATTTACTTTTATTAGAAATAATCCCAAGACTGGTTACAAACCATGTTGTTGGATGAATGTACATAAACCAAACGGAAAGAGAACAATTTACGAACCATCAAAGCAATTACCTTTTGAATATTTTTATGGAGACTTCTTGTCTGAGGTAAGACGAGATATGTTAAGTGGAGAGAGAACAGAATTATTAGAACAAGTTTGTAGTAAATGTATAAAAAGAGAAGAAGAAACAGGAACCTCACCCAGATTGATGAGAGAATATGAAACTGGAATAAATTTGGAATTAAACATTTATAGTATGGATTGTAATTTAGAATGTGTTGGATGTAGACCAGAAGACTCAAGTACAAGAAACAAAAGAGTCAAACAATTATTAGAGGTAAATTCAGATTATTATGATCTTCTCGAATTGGATGACAATATACTTGAAACAGATTTTAAAAAAGTAAATCCATTTAGATTTTATGAGATATTGGCAGATATAGAGAAACACAGCGATCAAATCAACAGTATTACTTTTTGTGGTGGTGAACCTGCATTGATGAAAGGACACTTTGAATTACTTGATAGGTTAATTTCTAACGGATGTAGTAAAAAAATAAATTTAGCATATGTTTCAAACTTTACTTGTATGAAACGAGATAAGATGCAAAAATATATTGATAACTTTAAATTTGTTAGTTTTCAATGGAGCATGGATGGGGTTGCAGAAGTAAATAATTATTTGCGTTACCCAACTGATTGGCATAGTACTGTGAAAAATGTTTTTGATTTTGATAATGTATCCGCCACATTTACTCCCACCTCACTCGCTTTACTATCAATTAAAGAAACATTTGATTGGTTAGAAAGACATGGACTAAAACCAGATGATGTGTATAATAGAGTTTTAACACCTGAGTTTTTACAACCAAGACATTTACCTCAACATATCAAAAAAATCATTAATAACGATGTAAAAGAAGTTAGTGTCACTCTTCATCGTGATATGTGGAGAGAAGGAGATCCAAAAATGCATCAAATATTACTAAATTATCTTGATGACCTAGATAGATTGCGTGGCACAAATTGGAAACAAATTTTCCCCTTACTAACATGAGAAGATTAATTCGTTGGATTAAAACAGAATATAAATTATGGAAACTTCGCAAACAAGATCCATTTATCTATGAAGAAGAAGATTAACACTGATCCATGGCAACACATGGTGATTGATGACTTCCTTAGTAAAGAGCGTTGGGAAGAAATCAAAAGGATGGCACATTATGAATTGATGGCGTATAAGAGAAATCCAAAATTAACACCATCAGGTAAATGGATAAGATGGTGTGATACAGATATATTACCTGAAGCAAACGTAGTTCATAAAATGATGCCCAAGTTCAGAGATGTTGAATATCTCTACTCAGGGTATCCTTCTTCTGTTAAAAAAATTATGCATTGGGCAGTATGTCCACCAAACTATGTTATGCCTATGCATTGTGACTATGATGCCAGATTTTTTACCAATGTGTTGTACATAAGTCCAGATGAAACATATGGGACAATATTATGTGAAAATGACTCTGAGTATGATGATTATCATAGACTGAATACCACTTTAGAATCAAATAAAAGAGAAGTTGAAGTAGAATGGAAACCTAATAGATTGTTTGCGTTTAATAATATGGATAAAGCATGGCATTACTACAAATCTGGCAACCATCCAAGAATAGTTTTGCAATCTTTTTTTGTAGACCTAAATAAAGTACTACCAAACAAAGACGAATGGGATCACCTCATTGATTTGGATGGTAAATATTACTTTTGATTTGTTATGACTATTGGATATAGTGAGGGATTTCATGATGCAGCACTATGTATTATAGAAAACGGCATAATAGTGAATGCGGATCATGCAGAAAGATGGAGTAGAAAGAAACACGACAAGAAACTTTGCTTAAAACCTTATATTATTGATCCAAAAGAAAAAGTTGGGTTTTATGAAAGACCTTTATTGAAAAAAACACGTCAATTTTTTGCAGGACAGTTTAAAACAGCATTAAAACCAAGAAAATTACCAATTAAACCTGATAAATGCTTTCCACATCATCTTTGTCACGCTGCTGCAGCTTTTCAAACTAGTAATTTTGAAGAAGCAGCGTGTGTTGTGGTTGATAGTATCGGAGAATGGGACACATCTTCGATTTGGAAGGCAAAAATGATAAATGGTAAAGCAAAATACAAAAAAATTTGGTCGTATCGCTATCCCAAGTCAATAGGACTCTGGTATACCGCACTTACTAAGTGGGCAGGATGGAAACCACTTGATGAAGAGTATATTTTTATGGGTCAAGCAGCATTTGGACGCTCTGATAACTATACTACAGAAATTTTACAGGATTTATTCTACTCAAATTGTCATAAAGGCGTAAATCAACGCTTTCAAAAATATTTAAAAGATAAAACACCCGAAAATGTCGCAAAATGTGCTCAAATTCTTTTAGAGGACTCTTTGATAAAAATATTTAAACACGCAAAACAATATTCAGACAATATTTGCTATGGGGGTGGTGTTGCACTTAATTGTGTCGCAAACAGCAAGTTACAAAAGATGTGCAATCTTTGGATTATGCCAAATCCTGGCGATGCTGGTGGATCTCTCGGTGCAGCAGCATTAATTACTAGAGAAAAAATAAAATTTACTCCATATACAGGATTTAACATCGATAGACCATGTTTCCCTAGTGATGTCGTTGACATACTCCTATCTGACGGACGCTGTGGCATTGCAAACGGAAAGGCAGAGTTTGGACCAAGGGCATTAGGAAATAGGAGTCTTTTAGGCGATCCTAGAACGATGAAGATGAAAAGACATATGAATAAAATCAAAAAACGTCATAAATTTAGACCTTTTGCTCCTGCCATCCTTGAGGAACATGCACAAGATTATTTTGACATGCCAAAAGAGTCTAGATACATGTCATATGTCTATAATTGTAAAAAACCAAAAGAAATCCCCGCAGCGTTGCATGTAGACAATTCTGCGAGGGTACAAACAGTGCCAAAAGATTCACCGAGTGTATTAAGACCTATATTAGAGCGTTGGTATGAAAAAACTGGATGTCCAGTATTATTAAACACCTCACTCAACATTTGGGGTGAACCTATGGTTCATACATGGGAGCAAGCGGAAAATTTTGCAAAATTTCACAGAGTTACTGTCTTGTAATTTTTAAAACCCAAATATCATCAGGATATTCACCGTAAATATAATTATTTGTAATTTTAAAATTTTTAAAATTATTTTTTACATTTTCCTCAGTCACATCGTTCCAATCTTCAGGATTATACGTCCCAAAGAGTCTGTGATCGTCTATAAGGAGGATTGCTTCATCAGGTTGATATATTTGGTCTATTGCTGCAATTTCCTCCAATAGAGGACAATCTTTCTTACCTTGTCCACTATCTCCACCCATCCAATGACCATCTAACCAAAATACAGCAGGTTCTTTAATTCCTTCAAGTAATTTTGGTAATACATCAATACTGTCGCCAAGATACTGAGTTATATGACTATAACTCGCATTTTCAAAATTTACTTTTGCGGTTCGGTAGTGATTTGCTGCTATCTCAATGGTATGAATATTTTTAAAGTATGGTGCAACAAATAATGTCGTTTCACCAGTGCATGTACCTGTTTCGATAAATGTCGTAAACTTTTCAGGGTCAACGCATAAACGATTAGCGACATTATTTAATCTTTCAAGGTTTAATTGACCCATTAAATAATCCTTGTCTTTTCATGACCTACACGGCATGTAGGATCACACCAAATTTCAAATCCTGCTTTTATAGCGTCAAGACAGAATGAGACATCTTCACCGCACATATCTTGAACCTCTCCAGAATCAAATACCTGCATTTGCGGAGCAAACCATGGATACTTCATTTCTTTATGTTCAAAAACACCATTTTTTATTAGAACCCATCCAAAACCTGTATAATCAACAGTAAACATTTTTCTGCGTTTTTGTATGCCATCAACCATTTCATGATTCATAACACCACCATTTGTTTTGAAGTCGTCCTCTTCTAACCAGTGTGCCACTGATGTAGTTCTACCGTCTTCTGTAGCGTACCAACCAGCAGCAATATCCTTTTGCATCCAGAATAGTTTGTAGAACTGTTCTAGTCCGAATACGATGTCACTATCGATCCATAATTGATAATCATACTTTAATTTACCATCCCATGGTAGTTGATCAGGACCACGCAATACATTCGCACCTAAACATTTGCAACGTGCAAAATTAACCATTGAGGAGTAATCTTGTGAGATTTGAATACTCGCTCCTTGTTGTACACACTCAAAGCAAAGTTGTACGAAGTTTTTCAAGAATGTGTAAGATACACCACGACCAGGCAAACAGAAAACAATTGCTTTTCCTTTAATCAGTTCTCTTGCCTTTTCGATACTGAATTCACTCTCACTCTTCTTTGAAGAAGTTGGCGGTTTTGTTACCACCTTGAAACCTTTTGCCATTAATTAAAAACTCAACTGCTCTATATAGCATGTGATAATTATACTTATTTTTAATGGAAAAATACAACATATTTGTAAGCGGGGAATTGCAGCATGAAAAGGTTCCAGAAGAAGAAATGATGGAAATTACACAAGATTTAGCGGATGATTTTTACACAAAAGGTTTCCCGCATCCAGATGATGTAATAGTTGAATATGTAGGAACAGACGAAGAATAATGGCAGCACTAATTTGTAATTTACCCGCTTATGAAGTATGGGTTAGAAAAGAATACTTAACAGATCACAAAAGCGGACACGGAGAATATGTAAAAGGAATTTGGGTAGCAGCAAAATCAATACCTGGTCGTGCATTTTATTTTGAAACATATCTACCAGATTATGCAGCGATGTATGACAAACTACCAATCAGTGCTTTTTTATCGTCACCAGAAAAACCAGATCCAGATATGGAACTACATAATTTACAATTTTGGAATTGTATGGATTATGGTGTGGTCGCTGTTCAAAAACAATTCATAGGATCTATGCACTTTGAAGTGATGACACGAGATTATGGATTACAAAAAGGAACATACATTTGTACGTTAGATAATTATCATCAAGACGTTGATGCAATAGATTACTCAACAAGTGAAAATCCTACTGAACATAAATCTTCTAACCTTATAGAGTTGGATAATGGACAGTTCTGTCTATACCCTAATAATAGAATGAGAATATATGATAATAGTCTTACACCAGAACATCCAAAAGACCCTGATTTCAAAGTATCAACGGTATATTATCAGGTAGAAAATGGTCATGATCGTGATGGTTTAGGTAATGAAGAAAATTATTTTTGGAAAACATCGAAGGAAAGGTCATAAATATCAATAAATAAGATCGACCAAGGTGCCACTCCCATCAATATCAAGAGGTTTTAAGGATATTTCTTTATCTTTTAAGCGTCATCCTATAACAAATGATATTATTCCTCTAAAAAATGAGGATGCTATCAAACGTTCAGTGCAAAATTTGGTGAGAATTCAAGTAGGAGAAGTATTTTTTGATAATTTATTAGGAACAAGAATAACTGGTTCTTTATTTGAACTTGCATCAAAAGATTTTACTGACCCTATTCAAACCGAAATTGAAACTGTAATAACAAATTTTGAACCAAGAGTAAATTTAAAAAATGTAAAAGTGCAACCAACTCCTGATGAGAACAGTTTAGAAGTTGAAATTTCATATGACATCATTGGTCTATCAGGTCTTCCTCAAATCGTCAACTTCATCTTAGAAACGACAAGACTATAATGGCACTTACTCAGTTTACAAATTTAAATTTTGAAGATATAAAAACTTCAATAAAAGATTATATCAGACAAAGTAGTGATTTTTCTGGTCATGATTTTGAAGGTTCTAATTTATCAGTAATAATAAATCTTCTTGCATATAATTCTTACATAACTGCCTACAATACAAATATGGTTGCAAATGAATCTTTTATAGATTCAGCAACACTTAGAGAAAATGTTGTATCTTTAGCAAGAAATATTGGGTATGTTCCACGTTCAAGACGTGCTGCAAAAGCAAAAGTTCTTTGTAATATAAGTGGTTTAAGTTCTACTACATCTACAATAACCTTTCAACCAGGTGTTTTTGCTAATTCACCTCTATCTGACACAAATTTTATATTTTCCATACCAGAAAAAGTAATAGTTTCATCTGCTGGTGGTGAAAGTGTAGGTACTGTTGATATTTTTCAAGGCCAGTATCTTGAAAAATCTTGGACTGTAAATGAATCTCAGGTAAATCAAAGATATGTTATTCCAAATAATGGCGTAGACACCTCTACTTTAAAAGTAAAAGTTAGAGAATCAAGTGCATCATCAACAGAGACTGAATATACTCTTGTAAATAACATAGCAGGTATTAAATCCACATCAAACATATACTTAATTCAAGAAACAACTGATGAAAAATATGAACTTTTATTTGGTGATGGAATTTTCGGTAATAAACTTAGTACTGGAAATATAATTGAATCTTCATACATAGTAACAAATGGTAAAGATGGTAACGGAGCATCATTTTTTGAATTCACTGGAACAATTGTAGATGATCAAAACACTGTCATCACCGATTTTTCACCTAATCTCCAAGTTTTAACTAAAGCAAGTGATGGAGATAGTATTGAAACTGTCGAAAGTATTAAAAATTATGCACCTAGAAACTATTCCGCACAAAATAGAGCAGTAACAGCAAATGATTATGAAGCAATTTTACCCGCAATTTACCCAAACATTGAATCAGTTAGTGCATATGGTGGGGAAGAGTTAAATCCTCCACAATTTGGACGTGTTTTTATCGCAGCAAAACCAAGAAATGGGTTATTTTTAGCAAATTCAACAAAAAAACAACTTTTAAGGTCTTTGAAAAACTATTCCGTTGCTGGAATAGTGCCAGAATTTGTAAATTTGAAGTATTTGTTCGTTGAATTAGACAGTTCTGTCTATTACAACACAAATTTTGTTGGTGATATTGAAAATTTAAAGAGTGACATAGTAAATGCCGTCACACAATACTCAAAAAGTCAAGAATTGAATAAATTTGGCGGTAGATTTAAATATTCAAAGGTAATTTCATTAATTGATGGAGTAAATACGGCAATAACATCAAATATAACAACAGTAAAAATTAGAAGAAATTTAATTGCAAACGTTAACGTCTTTTCCCAATATGAACTTTGCTACGATAATGAATTTTATTACAGTAATCCCTCTTATAACATCAAAAGTACTGGATTTTCTATTTCTGGGGTTGTTGGTACCGTTTATATGGCTGATCAAGTTGTTTCTGGATCTAAAATTGGAAATCTTTTTCTTTTTCAACAAACTAATACAGAATCAATTAAGATTATTTCCACTAAATTTGGAACAGTTGATTATGAAAAGGGCGAAATTATTATTAACACTATCAATATTACTTCTACCGTTCAAGCAGATAATGTAATTGAGATTGAGGCAATACCTTTGTCAAATGATGTTCTTGCAAGAAAGGAATTATATCTTCAATTTGATGTTGGTAATAGTAGATTTAACACGTTAGAAGATTCAATATCTTCAGGAGCAAATATTTCTGGTACAAGATTTAATCCAAAATCTAGTTACTCAAATGGTTCAAAAGTTCGTGGTGCTCTTATAACTAACAGGGGTGAATCAACTATAGTTGGTTATGTCAATGGTGTTGCTTATTATGGTGAATATCACACCATGAATGATGGCACTTTAATGACAGGTGCAGCACACTCTGAAAACAGTCAACAAATATCAGCATCCCCATCAGCATCAAGACCGTCAACTTCAACTTCAACATCATCAAACTCAAGTAATAGCGGATATTAATGATTGATACATCATTATCAAAAGTAAAAATATATGAAATAGTTCAGAGTCAAATACCTGAGTATATTGATTTTGATAATCCTTTGTTTGGTGATTTTTTAAAACATTATTACATATCTCAAGAATTTCAAGGTGGATCAACAGATATCGCTGATAATTTTGTTGATTATAAAAGTTTAAATTATCTAAACAATAGAAATTTAATTGGATTCACTTCGTTGTCATCATATACAAATGGTGGTCAAACCACAATTTATGTTGATTCGACAGATGGGTGGCCATCTCAATATGGATTATTAAAAATAGATGATGAGATAATAACATACACAGGAATAGGTTCTACCTCGTTTATAGGATGTCAACGTGGTTTTAGTGGTATTGAAGATAATCAAAAAACAAATGCTCCTGAATATCTTACTTTTACAAAATCAGGAATTGGAACTCATGCTGAAAGATCAAAAGTTAAAAATTTAAGTAACACATTTTTAAATAGTTTTTTAAAAAAATTAAAAGGACTTGTTTTACCTGGTTTTGAAGATAGATATTTAACTGGAAAATTAAATCAATCTAATTTTATAAGACAAGCAAAAGATTTCTATAAATCCAAAGGAACAAAAGAGGCATTTCAAATATTATTCAATGTTCTATATGAAGAAGATGTTTCTGTTATAAAACCACAAGAATATCTTTTTAAACCATCTGCTGCTGATTATCTAGTTAATGATATTTTAGTGGGTGAATTGATATTTGGAGATCCTAAGAAAATTAAGTCACAATCAATTACACAAAAAGACGCAAGTGGTTCTATCTATGAAGTTGAAAATATTGTTCTACCAAATAAAACATATTACAAAATAAGATTATCATCTGATACAATAGTAGGTTCATTTAAGCAATCAAATAAAACATTCAACACATTACCCGTTGGAGTAGGTGTGTCAATAATTCAAGTTGATTCGACAGTAGGTTTTGCTAATTCTGGTTCTTTTTTTACAAACGGAATATCGTTAAATTATACTGATAAAACTTATACAGAATTTTTAAATGTAACTGGTTTAACAACATCGTTAGGATATGGAACTACTATTATTTCTGGAGATGAAGCAATATCTTATGAAAATGGTGATTTGTCTTTACCAGTTAGATTTTATATAGTTGGTGCTATAGATAATTTTAAAGGGGAAGGTTTTAGTCAAGAAAGTGATGTTTTTATTAATGTTAATAGATTAGGTTCAAATAAAAAAGATGTTAAATTTAGTTCGTGGATTCATAACATTGCATCTAAAAATCCAATTGAGTCTTTTACAACATTAGCACCTAATATTTTTAGAGTAGTTTTACAACAAGAACCAGGATATTTTCAGGCAGATGAGGTAGAAGTTGTTGATGGTAATAACACTCAAACTGGTACGATTTTAAATGCTAACATAGCATACAAAACTATTGTACTTAATGTACCTCAACTTTTACCTAATGTTGCTTATTATATAAGAAGAAAATTAAAAACTAAATTAGGTTTTACTGCTGATGTTCAGAATACATATTCGGCAGGTGATGATCTGTATGTTGCTTCAAACTCTTTACCACACTGGGAAATAAATCCACAAAAAAGAGAAAAAGTATTTAACAGTATTGGTGTAAGTTCATCATTTTATGATAAATTATTCATATCAAATCATAATTATAATAGTGGTGATCATGTCATTTATATACCTAATGAAAATGGTGGAGTATCAGGATTAACTACAAATCAATCTTATTATATTAATAAGGTAGATAATAATTTAATTAATTTATCATTTTCATTAGAGAATGTAAGAAGGGGAGAATATATAACAATTTTTAATAATGATGATGTTTTAAATAATAGGTTACATACATTACTTCCTTATGATAATGGTTTTGGATCTATAGGACCTCAAAGATTACTAAGAAAATTTTCAATACCAAGTTATAGCAATATAAAAACTGAAACATTGCCTGGTGGAGTGGGTATGTTTGTTAATGGTGTTGAAGCATTTTCATATAAATCAAGTGATGTTATATACTATGGCAGTTTAGAAAATGTAGAAGTTTTAAATACTGGTTCAGATTATGACTTGATAAATCCACCTAGATTATCAATACAACAGTCTGGACATGTGGGGGCAGGAGCATCTGTTGTAGCACAAATAAAAGGAAAAATTACAGAAATTCTTGTAACTGATAATGGCAGTGATTACATTGATGTCCCTGATGTTGTCATAACTGGAGGTAATGGAAAAGCATTTGCACGAGCACAATTAAGACAAAAGCAAGAAGTTGTAACATTTGATGCTGCTACATCTGGTGGTGTAGTAAGTGTAGCATCAAGTGAATTTACATTTAAACAACCTCATCGCTTAAAAAATACTGAAGAAATCACATACAATTCTGGCGGAACAACTGAAATAGGAATTAATACCTCTGAAAATTCTAATGATTTATTTTTAAAAAATAATTCTCCTTATTTTGCAATAGTAAAGGATCCATTTACTATATCTCTTGCAAGATTAAAATCTGAAGCAGTTTTAGGTATTGGGACAATTGGAATATCTACGAATGGTGGAGGGGTTCAAAGTTTTACAAGTAAAAATTTTAGAAATGTAGTTGATAGTGTAAATCTTATAAGTTCAACTGATTTATACAATAGAGAGACCTTTTTTAATAATCAAGGTGGTAATGTTGGAGTTAATACGTTTAGAGATGAGTTTATAATTCCAAATCACAGATATGAAAACGGAGACATACTAAATTACAACACTACTGGACTTAGCGTAGGAGGAGTTGGTGTTGGAACTGATTATTATTGCATCAAAATTGATGAAAATAAATTTAGAGTTTCAATATCAACAGATAGATCTGATTATGTAGGATTAACATCATTAGGAAGTGAAATACACTCATTTAATTATAAACCATTAGAAATCTCTATCAGTGGATCACAGGGTATAACAACATCCCCTGCTACAGCAAAACTTATTGCGAGGGGAGTAATTGATGGAGTGTTTGTAAAGGAATCTGGTGATAATTATGGATCAAAAATAATTAATGATAATTTTAGACCAAATGTAGTTGAAATAACTGGTTCAGAGGCACAATTTGAACCTGTAATAATAAATGGTAAAATTGACTCGGTTATTGTTAAATTTGGTGGATTTAATTATTTTAATCCAGTAGACTTAATAGTTGAAGGTGATGGTTCAGCAGCAAAATTACTGGCAAATATATCTAATGGTAAAGTTGTTTCAGTCACAGTAATTACTCAAGGTATAGGATACTCAATTAGTAAAACAAAAATAAAAATAAGAACAACTGGTTCTGGAGCAATATTACGAGCAAATTTGAAAAAATGGACAATAAACAAAGTACAAAGATATGCAAATTTAGGTGATGTAAAAGATGATGACGGTTTTTATGAGTCTTTTAAAAACAGTGATTATGGATATCCTTATGTAAATTATTACTTATCAAGAAAATTATTTGATTATGTGAAACCTAGTGCAACTAATAGTTTTCACTCAGGGATAGTGGGTTATGCATATGATGGACATCCAATATATGGACCTTATGCATTTGAAAGGACTGATGGAGTAGGTAATTTAAAATATTTAAAACCAAGTTATGTAAAATTATCTGGTCAAAGAATTGGAGGTCCTACAATATCTGAATTTGAACCTGGTTTTTTTGTAGAGGATTTTACATACATTGAAGGTATAGGAGAATTAGATGAACATAATGGAAGGTTTGCAGTAACTCCAGAATTTCCTAATGGTGTTTATGCATACTACACTACTCTATCGGACGTTATCAATAAATCACTTAGTAGTCCATTTAAAGATTACAGAGATCCTTTATTTCCTTACATAATAGGTTCAACATATAATTCAAGACCAGATCCATTTAATTTTATATTTAACTCAGATCAAACTATTGATATTAATAAATTTGGGTCAATAAGAAATACTGCATATTATAACATAAGGGATTATGAGTTTATTTCCAATTCATTTAGATATGTAGTAAATCAAGCAAATATAGAAAGTGTCAAAAGAGGATCAGTAGAGCAGGATGGAATAATTATAGTAAATTCGGGATCAAATTATAAATCAGGTGATAGATTAATTTTTGATAATTCAAAAACAGGAGGTTTTGGTGCATCTGGAAAAGTAAAAGAAGTTATTGGTGTTGCTGCTACAAATATTGTTACAACTTCAACAACAATACCTAATGTAAACTTTGTTGTAGATTCTAGAAGAGTAGTTGGTATCTCAACTATAGGAATTAATAGTTTTAAGGATCAAACTCCTGCAGTAATATCTAATATATCAGATAGTGCTTTTTCTGAGTTAGAAGGGGGATTTAACATAGATGCCCCTATTGAACGTTATTTTTTAACTACTCCAATTACCGATACAGTAGGTCTTACAACTACAGTTACAATATCAAATAATATAGATGTATTAAATGTAGATGAATTAGTTCAAATTGATAATGAAGTTTTAAAAGTTATAAAATTAGATTTTTTAAATCAAAAAATTACATTTACAAAGGGAGAAAACGGGACTGCAGGTGCTGCACATACTTTTGGTTCACCAATAATAAAATTTAAAAATAGTTTTTCTTTTAATTTAGACAGACCAATAAGTGCAACTACGACACTTAATGAATCTGTATTTTTCGATCCTACAAATTCAGTAGGTTTTGGAACAACTTCGATTCAAAATAATCAAACTGGAATCGGATCAACTGTGACGTTTGTTGGTGCTGGAAATTCAATCCAAAGTATCAATATACCAATTGGTGGAATTTTATTAAAAGATCATCCATTTCTACATGGTGAAGAAATAGTTTATGATCCACAAACAGTTGCTCAAAATTTAAGAATTGCACATTTTGGAGCAGTAAACGAAGCCATACAATTTGATAAATTATTACCTAGAAAAGGATTATTTGTACAAGTTATTAGTAAAGATATTATTGGATTAGTTACAGAAAGATCAAAAATAGATAATGAATTTGATAAATTGAAATTTTCACCTCTTGTTTATCAAGATACAACAAATATAGGATTAGGTAATTCTCAAAAATTTTCAACTGTAAGAAATGTACTAACAGGTGATGTAACAACCTTTGAAGTAACTGTTTCTACTGCTTCAACTCATGGTTTAAAACCTCTTGATGATGTGCATTTTGATGTTGTGTCATCTGCAAGCAGCACTGTCGAAGTAACTTGGAATTCTGGTACAAGATATATCTCAATAGGAAGTTCCGTAAATCCACCTATTCATGCTACTTTTGGAGATAAATTAATATTTGATACATCTCACTTTTCATTATTAAATACCAGACTAGATTTTTATGAAGACCTTAAATTTACAAGAAAATTTGTTGGATCGGGAGTATCGACAATAGAGGTTACAAGAGAATTATCTCCTGGCATTACATCATCCAAAACTACTTTAAATATAACAGAAAATTTACCAAAAATATTATACTATAAAATTTTATCTTTACAACCTCAATTAAAAAGAATTGAAATAAATGAAAATATACAAGATAACAATAAAATTATAATTGATAATAGTAAATTCTCTGGAAGTCACTCTATAACTTCTACTACTGATAAAACATTTAATTTTTTCTTAGGAAATACACCAGAAAGAGTTGGATACACCAGTGAATCACAAATTAAATACACTACGAGTTCAAGTAGCGTTTTAGGACCAATAGATGATATAGAGATCACAACTAAGGGTTCTTTATATAAATTAGAACCAAAAATTTCTGTTGCATCTACAACAGGCAATGGTGCTGTTTTAATATCGTTATCAAATAAAATAGGTGCTCTAGAAGAAGTAAAAATAGTTGATTTTGGTTATGATTATCCGTCCGATAGAACTTTAAAACCAATAGCATCAGTTCCAAATTTAGTAGTACTTAAAGATAATTTTCAAATAAAATCAGTTGGTGTCAGATCTACAGGTAGAAATTATCTTACTCCACCTGATCTTATTGTTTATGATGATAAATTAAATCTTGTCAAAAATGTTTCTCTTCAGGCAAATCTTTCATCAAGTAGTGTTAGTGATGTCACAGTTGTGTCCTCTGGATCTAATTTTAGGGCAACAGATAATAGAATAGTATTACTTAATAATTCTAATGGTGTTGGAATTATAAGTGCAACTTACTCTGATCCAAATGTTACATTAAGATTAAAAACTCCAACAGGAGGTTTTACTACAAGTTTACCATTACCTTTTTCTGTAGGAGACAAAATATTTGTAGAGAACATTGGTGTATCAACAGGAAATGGTTATAATTCATCTGATTATGGATATGAATTTTTCACTGTTACTGAAGCTAATGCAAATTTTAGTAATGAAGATCAGGCAACAATCAAATATGTTTTAAATGAAAATCCTGGCACACATGATAGTCAATTATTTGGTTCTGTTGTAAATAAAAATATTTTAGCGTCATTAGATATTGAACTTGAAGAAAGTAAATTTTTTGCTGGAGAGGAAGTAAGAAGTTTGAATGCCGTTACAAATGTTTCAGCAGCAAAAGAAAAATTAACTGATACTCTTCGATTAGATAGTTTGAATGGATTTAATGTTGGGGATTTGATAACAGGAAGTAGTTCTGGATCTTCTGGTGTAATTGTATTCATGGAAGAATATTTTGGTGAATTTGATATAGTTACATCAGTCAAAAAACCATATTCATGGGAATCAGATTCAGGCAAACCAAGTGAGTCTTACCAAAGAATACAAGATAGTGATTATTATCAAAATTTTGCTTATTCATTGAAAAGTAAAGTAGGTATTAGTAGTTGGTCAGAACCAGTTGATTCATTAGCACATATATCAGGTTATAAAAAACATTCAGATCTTGAAATAAATTCAAAACCTCTTGTCGGGAGTGCAACAACAAGTGGATCATCTATTCAAAAAAATGAAATTATATTGGAATCACTTGGAAAAATTTATGAAAAACATGATTTTGATTTAGTTCGTGAGATTACTGATAGTGAAGAAGAAAAATCTAATGAAGTTGTATTTAACTCTACAAGGTTTGGATCATCATTATTATGTAAATCAAATAGAGTGCTTGAAATAGATGATATATCACCACAATTTTTCTCAGATCCTGATCTAATAAGAATTATAGAATTAGATTCTTTTGGTCCGTTTGCAGGTGGTGCTGGTGGTGGAGGTTCAGGAGAAGGGATTGTTGCAACTAAGTATTATGCTCAAATTGTTCTTGATGTTGATTCTGGCGTATCTTTTAACGAAACACAATATACAGAATTTATAGTTTCTCATTCAGGTATTGGTACAAATATAAAAGTGTTTACAAGTCAATATTCAGACTTATCTGACAAATTTGATTTAGGAGAATTTAATGCAGAATATAGCAGTACTAATGATGAAATATCTGTATTATTCACACCGTTTAATACTGCGTTCACATATGATATAACATTTTTTAAAGAATCTTTATCTACTGGAGTGGGAGTTGGTACAACTTCATATGGAAATATCAAAAAAGTTGGTTTTGCAACATATATTGAAGCGTCAGGTGTCACTACAACATCTGTTATTCAATCATTTCCATTTAATGAATATAAAAGTGGTGTAATGCTTGTTGCCGTGGGTGCAACTACAGGTGATAAAAATTTAGCAGAATTTTCTTGGGTCGGTATTGGTACAACAGTTTCCTTTATAAAATATTCATCATCAGAATCTAATGTCGGTCTTGGAACTCTCACTTTAAATTTAGGAGTTGGTACAAATACAAATAGTTGCAATCTAGAATTTACTCCGAAAGCAGGATATGGAGTCACCGTAACCAGTTATACAACCAGTGTGGGTAATGCAACTACTGTTTCAACTGGAATACCTGGCACTAAATTTGAAATAGGTGATACGCAACTTGATGGACAAAGAACTGAAATATCTGCATCTTCATCACCTACTCAGACAGTTATTTCAACAGTTCCATATACAAACTTCCATTCAACAAAATATCTTGTTCAGATAGAAAACACAACAAAAAATCAGGTCTCATTCTTCCACATGGCAAACAATTCGTATGAGGCAACTGCTAATTATAACAAGTATGGAAATGTCTCTACTGCAACCACATCAAGAAGAGACATTGTAAATACTGTTATAGATGTTTCTGCACCAAATTCTGTAATTAAGTTCTTGCCAGAGTCAGGACAAAATTATATTTGCAGAGTTTCAGAAATAAGAATTGATAAACCAGATTCGGTTGCCGATAACACAACCTTTACACTACCATAATGTCTTTTAATTTTACATTAGGATCAATCAATAAACAGTTTAATGAACCTGCGAAAAGTTTTAGACGTAGGTTTGATATAAAACATTTTGGAGATGAAATATTTAAGCAAACATTTGATGGTTCTGATACATCAAAGGTTGGATTGACCGCAAATACAATCACAGTATCTAATCATTTTTTTAGAACAGGGGAACAATTAGATTATTTTACTTTTGGTGAAGCAATAGGAATTGATCACAATAGTTCTGGTGTTGGAGGTGCAACTACATTACCTCGATCAGTTTATGCTATAAAAGTTTCAGAGAATAAAATTTCTCTTGCTGCAAATTTTCAAAATGCAAAAGATGGTATTGTCATAGGTTTAACAACTGTTGGAATAGGTGTGACTCATACGTTGACAGCAAGTAAAACAAATACAAAAGCAATAATTGCCATTGATAATATAATACAATCTCCTATCGTAGAAAGAGTAGGTGCTGCAACCACTGTTGTTCGAGTTCTTAATAACGTGGTACGTTTTCACGATATTGGAGGATTTAACGCTGATGATATTATTAAAATAAATGATGAGGTTTTAAAAATACAAGTTATTGGATATAACGGTGTCACAAATGATGCTTTAGTAGATAGAGAATGGATGGGAACAAACAAAGAAAATCACGGAGCAGGTGATACTATTCAATTAATGGTGGGTGATTATAATATTATAGGTGATCAATTAAATTTTAAAGAATCACCTTTTGGGGGTCAGAAAATAACAGTTGGTGTACAATCTGGTGCGGTGAATGTTTCAACTAATAGTTTCGCAACTCCTACAGACAAGTTTGAAACAGGCACAGAAATAAGATTTAAATCTTTAAATCCACCAACTCCATTAGATTCCAATAGAAATTATTTTCTCATAAAGAATAAAACCAATAATTTTTCTTTTGCAGAAAATAAAACAGATTCTTTAGTTGGTGTTGCAATTACATTAACATCCTCTGGTATTGGTACTCATAAATTACTTTTTATTGATACTTCAGGAAGTTCTTTTCAAGGTAGAGTTTTTACTAGAAGTGATTATACTGGCAACATTTTAATTGACGATCTTTCTCAAAACTTTACTGGGATAGCAAAAACATTTACAATCAAAAGTTCTGGTGTAAATACCACTGGTATTACTTCTGATTTTGGTGTAATACTTATTAATAATATTTTCCAAAAACCAGAGACTGATTATAAATTTATTGGTGGAACATCAACTGGTATTACCTCTATTTCATTTACTGGTAATAATAGTGATGTTATTGATATAAAAGATGTTAATGCAAATAAACTTCCAAAAAAAGGATTAATTGTATCATTAGGAAATTCAGAAGGATTTGGATATCAAAAAAGAGAAACTGGTGTCGGTACAGCAATTGTATCTGGTTTTGGAACAATAACTGTTGCAATGGGATTTTCTGGAGGAGGTTATACAAATCCAAATACAACTTACAGAATTAATATTGAAAAAGGAAGTTCGACAACTGGTGCTGCTGGAACATTTACAGTTGCAAACGGATTCATTCAAAATATTTTCATCAATACACCTGGCGTAGGTTATACATTTACAGATCCACCACAAGTCATATTTGATGATCCAGTTCCATATGATGATAAAATTCTTTTAAGTTCAAGTACTGGGATTGGAGCGTCCGTATCAGTAAATATTGGATTTGGGTTGAGTATAACTTCTTATGATTTAACAAAAATAGGATATGGTTTTACAGTAGGTGAAGAATTAGTTCTAACAGGTATTCCTACCGTTACTTCTATAGGATCATCATTTAAAAACGCTATATTTACTGTCGAAGAAACAGCTGATGATACCTTCAATGGGTGGGTTTTAGGAAAATTCCAAGTTCTTGATGATTTTTCAAATGAATTTGATGGTCGTAAGAAAATATTTACATTAACCGAAAATCGTATCCCTGTAAGTATAGAACATAAAACTGGATCTTTAATAAGTGTCAAAGATGTTCTTCTTATTTTTATAAATGATGTACTTCAGCAACCTGGTAAATCATATGTTTTTGATGGTGGTACACGAATAGAATTTACTGAAGCACCAGTTTTTGGATCATCTTTGCAAGTTTTATTTTACCGAGGCACCGATGATGATGTTAGTACAACAACTGCTTTACAAACTATAAAAAAAGGTGATGCTATAACTATCGAAAAAAATCGTAAGCAAATTATACCAACAAATCAAGAAGCAAGAGTGGTTCTTGGAATACAAAGAAGAGATACATTAAGAACTACTTTATATACTAAAAAGGGAATATCAGCACAAACATCACCTTTAAGACCTGTAACATGGACTAAACAACAGGAAGATAAATTTGTTGAGGGTAATAAGATAGGAAAAGGTAGAGATCTTTACGCTTCTAGAATACAACCTGCAACTCAATTAATAAAAAGTATAGGAGTTGGTGATGTTTCTTTTTATGCTCGTGGAAGTAGTCTTGGATTTACTAAAGTTGATGAAGATCAATCATTTGGAATTAGAATTGTTGATGATCAAAAAAATAACTCTGGATATGGCACTACTACAACCACTAATCCTGTTCAAATTATAGATTCAGTTTCAGTCGAGGGTGATGAAGGGACAATTATTGGTATTGGCACAACTGCTAAAGGATTTCAATTTAATTTTTACATTCCTTCAAATTCAGTTTTAAGACAAAACTCATTCGGAGGAGTTACTAAATCAGGAATATCAACAGGCGATTATTTCTTAGTTTCACGTTCAAACATAGGTGGAGGAGTAACGTCCATGATTAATACTGGTGTTTCAACACTTGGATTTACATCAACTAATTTAGATACTCTTTATCAAGTCAGACATCATGACAATGTGGGTTCAGGTCAGTCTGTCAGAGTATTTGTTGAAGTTCAAAGTCCTCACAATCTAAATACTGCGGGACTTGGTTCTGGATTTAATGACAATTACGGATCATTTAGTTGGGCAAAATTTACTGGTGGTGCATCAGGATTAGCATTTACTGCTCACACATTTAATGGTCTAGTAGGTCTTTCAACTGCTCCCACAATTCAAAGAGTAGAAAAACTTCTCTTGGATTACACATAAATAAATGAAAAAGTCGGAAAGTAATGCCAGCGATCATAACTGATCAATTAAGAGTTCTAAGTGCGTCTAATTTTTTAGCGGGTGTTTCTACAAGCACAAATAGTTATTATTCATTTATTGGTTTGCCAAATGCAACTGATATTGCATCTGATTGGAACACTAATACACCAGATCCTATAGATAATTTTGATAATTATAACGACATTTACGATACTTTAATATCAGCAAAAAAAATAAATGATACAGACGTAGTAAGGGTTATAAAAAAAATATCATGGTCATCAGGTACAATTTTTGAAATGTATCGTCATGATTATAATATTAACAATTTAAGTCCTCAAACAAATTCACCAAGTTTATATAATGCAAATTTTTATGTTTTAAATTCTGATTTTAGAGTTTATGTCTGTATATTTAACGGTACTAACCCTACAAATAATAGTAAAGGTATTCCATCTTTAGAGGAACCTACACATACTGATTTACAACCACGTCTTGAATCAGATGGATATATTTGGAAATACTTATATACGATAAAACCAAGTGATATTATAAAATTTGATACGGAAGATTATATTTCAATTCCCAATGACTATCTAACATCTGATAATAATTCTGATGTAAGGAATGTAGCTATAAATGGAAAAATTGAAGTTATAGTAATAGAAGATACTGCAACTGCTTCATACCAATTCAATGGTACAAAAAATAATGTTCCTATAAGAGGTGATGGGTATGACGGAGAAGCATCAGTCACATTTTTAAACGGTAAACCAACTGATGTTCAGGTAACTAACGGAGGATCAAATTATACATTCGGTACTCTTGATTTAGATTCAGTTGTGACAGGATCTGGTGCAGAATTTTCTGTGATAATACCACCACAGGGAGGACATGGTGCTGATGTATATCAGGAATTAGGTGCAAATAAAGTTTTAATTTATTCAAGAATTGAAAATAGTGATGTAACAAACCCTGATTTTCCTATAGGAAATCAGTTTGCTCGTATTGGTATTATAAAAAATCCTCTAATAAATGACACAACAAATTTACTTACATCATCTTCTGCTTCAGGAGTGTACGGACTGCGATTAACTGGTGCAGCGACCACTACTATGAATGTTCAAGTAGATGGTGATATAACTCAAGTTATAGGTGTAGGATCAACTGCTGTAGGAAAAATTATATCTTATGATCCAATATCAAAATTTATGAGATATTGGCAAGATAGAAGTGTATCAACAAATAATTCTGTTGGAGATAAACCAACCTTTGGATACCGTCTAAATAGATTTACGAGCGAACCTAATATAGGTGGATCGACCAATATTATCGTAACAACTACTTCAGGAACTGAAACAGTTGAAATTGATACTAGTTTTACTGGTTTGTCTACGACCATAAATTCTCAAACATATTATTTTGGTCAACAACTAACAAAAGGTCTTGCAAACCCAGAAATTAAAAAATACTCAGGAGAAATTATTTACATTGATAATCGCCCAGAAGTTACGAGAGCTTTAAATCAAAGAGAAGATATAAAAATTATTGTAGAGTTTTAAAACATGTCATTAAACACAAATTTAAATGTTAATCCTTACTTTGATGATTTTACACCATCTAAGAATTTTAGCAAAGTTTTGTTTAAACCTGGAACTCCTGTTCAAGCAAGAGAACTTACAACTTTACAATCAATATTACAGGATCAGGTATCAAAGTTTGGAAAACACTTTTTCAGAGATGGATCAGTTGTAATACCTGGTGGTGTTTCTTATGATAATGAGTATTTTTGTGTACTTATAGAACCAAGATTTTTCGGAGTTCCTGTAGAATTATACTATGATAAATTAGTTGGATTAGAAATACAGGGTGCAGAATCAGGAATAACTGCAGTTGTTAAAAAAGTTTTAGCGGCTGAAGATTCTTTTGAAAATAAAACAACTCTTTATATTAAGTATCAACAATCAGATACTATAGATTTTACAGAAACACAATTTTTAGACAGTGAAAATTTAATTGTTTTATCAAATATTGAATATGGAAATACTACTATTGAAGCAGGTTCCGATTTTGCTACAACTATAAGTGAGGATTGTATAAGAACAGGATCATCTGTTTCAGTTGCAGAAGGAGTTTATTATGTAAGAGGTTATTTTGTTGCTGTTGAAAATCAAACTATTTTATTAGATCAATATTCAAATGAACCATCTTATAAGACTGGTTTCATTGTTAAAGAAGAAATAGTCACATCAGTTAACGATTCATCATTATATGATAATGCTACTGGTTCTTCAAATTATTCTGCACCAGGTGCTGATAGATTGAAAATATCTCTTCAACTTGCAAAAAAAGATCCTACTAGCAATACAGATGAAAATTTTATTGAACTAGTTAGATTTGATGAAGGTTTTATAGAGGAAATTAATACACAAACACAATATAATGTTTTTGCAGATGAATTAGCAAGAAGAACTTTTAAAGAAAGTGGTAATTATTATGTAAGAAAATTTGTAATTGAACCAAGGGAATCATTAAATGATAGACATACACAATTCGGTGTATATTTTGCAAATGAACCAACTGATTTTGGTAATAATCCAGATTATGGTCTTTTATGTTTCTCTGTAAAATCAGGTTCTGCTTTTGTACAAGGATTTGAAATTGACACAAAAGTTACTAAATTTCTTGATGCTCCAAAACCAAGAACTACTGAAACTGTTCTCAGTCAAAGTATTCCATTTCAAGCAGGAAATAGATTTCAAGTTAATAATGTATATGGAGGGGCAAGTGTAGGTGTTGCCACTACAGGTTATGTAGATCTTCGTAGTGATAGATTAGGACTTGATCGTGACGAACCAGCAGGACAATCGATAGGTAGGGCAAGAGTATATGATTTTAAATTAACTGACTCTGCATATTCAAATACTGCTTCTCTTTTTGATTTATATCTATTTGATGTAGAGACAGATACTGAGATCACATTAAATGAAACATTATCAATTTCAGAACCAGCATTAATTCAAGGTAAAAGATCTGGAGCGAGAGGATTTTTGAGAAGTGTAAGTGGAAAAATACTTACATTACATCAAACATCTGGAGATTTTACTGTTGACGAGCAAATAACTGTAGATGGTATCAGTAATGGGAGAATAATAACAAAAATTACTGAGTTTAGTATCCGTGATATTAAATCTATAAGACAAGAAGTTGGAGTTCAAACATTTAGTGCTGATACACTTTTAAAAAATCAAATAAATTTTGGTGGTCAATCATTTAACATTACACCTGGTTCTGGTTCTCCTGCAATATCAACAATCACAAGCACAGGTGGTGGATGGACTTCTGGTATAAAAACTGGTGATATTGTATCATATGGTTCTTCTCAGGGATTAGTATACAATAAAGTAAAAACTGTTAGTCCAACTGCTCAAAGTATGACCTTAGAAGCAGTTCCAGATGTTGTTGGCGTTGCTAAAGGAAATTTACCAATACCACTTGAACTTAATATTTCAGGTTTAAATGTTTTATCTACAATAGTAAAAAACTCAAATAGTGGTTTTTTATATGCACCATTACCTGATAAAAATATAGAATCAGTTGATTTAACTATATCAGATATATTCGTAAAAAAAGAACAAAGAGGTAAAACAACCAATACATTAGGTGTGTTAGATTTAGACTCATTAAGTGGCACAGAATTTGTATATGCTGGATTTGACGTTGAGAGATATTCTATATTTTATGAAGATGGCACTATTGAAAATTTAACTTCTGATCAATTTGCACTTACAAACGGTGGTAAGGGAGTAACAATCAGTGGTTTAGATGCGTCAAAAAACAATATAGTTGTAATAACTACACAGCAAAAATCAAAAGTACAGTCAAAAAATAAAGTACTAAAAAGATGCTCATCTTTAGTTGTAGATAAATCAAATCTTACATATTCAGGTGTATCGACATCAATACAAGATGGTTTAACTTTTTCAAAAATATATGGTTTAAGAGTTCAAGATAAAGAAATATCACTTAATGTTCCTGATGTATTAGAGGTACATGCAGTATTTGAATCTTCATCATCTAATAATCCAACAATTCCTACGATTACACTTAATACTTTTAGTGGTCCTAATAATAATGTTTCGGATGTATTAGTAGGTGAAATTTTTATTGGAAGCGTATCTGGTTCTGCTGGACTTGTACTTGAAAAATCTGGAACAACTAACGTATTATATCTTATTAAAAATGAACATGAATTTATATTAAATGAAGAAGTAACTTTTGTTGAGAGTGGAGTTACTGCAATTATTAGTAGTATTTCTGCTGGTGATAAAGATATTAGAGATTCATTTTATGTTGATAATGGTCAAAGAAATGAATTTTATGATTTTTCTAGATTAATAAGAAGAGAAAAAACATCAACACCATCTAAAAAATTAAAAATATATTTTGACAAATTTATAATTAATTCTTTGGATACTGGAGAATTAATAACTGCCAATAGTTATGATCGAATATTGTATGATAAACTTTTAAGTTTTGATAATATAAGGAATAGCGATGTTGTAGATTTTAGACCAAGAGTAGCAGATTATTCTGGTTCATTATCACCATTTGAATGGTCATCAAGAAATTTTGGGGGGTCTGGTCAATCTGTCCCTAATGTCTTAGTCACAGATGAAAATATTGTTTTTGACTATAGTTATTATGTTGGTAGAATTGATAGATTATTTTTAAATCAAGATGGAGAATTTACATTTACAACAGGAACACCTAGAAGAAAACCTGTAAGACCAGAGGCACCTGAAAATCAGTTTGAATTAGCAGAAATTACATATCAACCATATGTATATGATGTAAATACTGATATTACAATTGTTGATAGATCTAATAAAAGATACACGATGTCAGACATTGGTATTTTAGAAAATCGTATTGAAAATTTAGAAGAATTTACGTCACTTACATTACTTGAAAATAAAACAGAATCACTTGTTATGCAAGATCCATCTACAGGTCTTGATAGATTCAAATCAGGATTTGTAGTTGATAATTTTACAACTTTTGAAGTACAAGATGATAGTGGTATAGAAATTAACAATGACTTATACAATACTGAAGCTGGTTCAGTATTAGGACCTAAGAGAAATTTTGATAGTATTGATCTTTTAATAGGATCCAATGCACTTATAGGAATAGGAGGTGCAGCTGATTTAAGTGTAGATCCTCGTTATGTAACAGATTTAGGATCGGATGATATCACTAAAAAAGATAATCTTGTAATGTTGAATTATCAAGAAATTGAACATGCAAAAAATACATTTGCAAGCAGAACTATTAATTTAAATCCATTTAATGTTATTGCTTATAAAGGAATTTTGAAATTAAATCCTACATCAGATACATTTACTCAACAGAGGGTGACTAGAGAAGATGGTGGTTACTCAACTACAGGTGCAAATTTAACAAGACGTTCTAGTTCTGTTATACCCAACATGAGGAGTCAGAATATATCATTTACTGGTACGAGATTAAAACCAAGTACAAAATTCTTTACATTCTTCTCTAGAGTTGACATGTCAGAGAGAAGAAAACTTACTACACCCAAATTACTTGAAGTCACACCTCTTTCAGGTTCATTTATAGCGGGTGAGACTGTCTCAGGTTTGGTTTTAAATAATATAGTTACTCCCTGTAATACTTTTAGTCAAGGTAATAAAAGAGTTGTTACTTCAATAAACACTCATCAAAGAAGAAAAAGAATAAGGTTTAGATTAGCAACACCAAATCATAAAGACGGACCATATCTAAATCCTACTGCATTTTATTCAGTAAACCCATACAATCCAAATGTTGGATTATCTTCATCCTACAGTGATACAACTGAAATTCTTAATGTTGATATTAATAGTCTGAATAGCAAAGCCGATGAAAGATACAGTGGTTTTGTTGAAGTAGGGATGAAATTAGTTGGGGAAACGAGTGGAGCACAGTCTACGGTAAAAAATATAAGATTAATAACTGATGATAAAGGCACAGTATCGGGAAGTATTTTTATACCTAATGATAAATTCCTTAGTTTCTCTAATGGAACAAATCAAGTAACAGTATCATCTACTTTGGAAGCAGTTGGATCTATTGATGAATTGTTGTCTCCATCACCAAGTTCAGCAATTTCAAACTTCTTGTCTAAGGGATCTATAGTTACAACAACTATCATTGAAAGAAAAACACTTCCACCACCACCACCAATACCTGAACCACCACCACCAATAGTAATAATTAATATTACTAAAATTAGGAAAGTCACTGAGACTATTATACAACCAGCACCAAGACCAAAACCATCTCCAATTCCACCAACTCCTAAACCTATACCTCCAACTCCAGTTACACCAAAACCAAAACCAAAACCCGTACCTGCGAGACCAAGACCTTCTAATATTAGACCACAAGACAGAAGCGGAAGATACCGTGAAAGGCAAAGAAGAAGTAGGGAAGGTCGCAGAGACTCAAGGTCTAGTTCTAGTGGTTCAAGAAGGAGTAGGAACAGAGACTAATTGATTAAACCCCCAATTAGTCTCTAAATAACTATAAAAAAATGAGAAGAGAAACAAGCAGCACTGGTAAAACTAATTCAAGAAAAGACGCATTAGGTCAATCATTCTTTGTGTATGATACTCCAGGCTGCTTTATTACTTCTGTTGATTTTTATTTTTTAACTAAAAGTAAAAAATTACCTGTAGAGTTGCAGATAAGAACAATGGAGAATGGTGTGCCTACTGATATTGTTCTTGCAAGCACTACATTAGAACCAAATAATATAGAAATTTCAATAGATGGAACACTACCATCCACATTTACATTTGATAGTCCTGTTTATTTACAGCAAGGTGAATATGTTTATATTTTAATAACAGATACTGATGAATATAATATATGGATTTCTCGTGTAGGTGATGTTGAGGTATCTACAGCAATGTCTGCTGATACTGCAAATATCATAATAGATAAACAACCTAAACTAGGCACATTATTTAAATCGCAAAATGCTTCAACATACACTCCTACTCAAACTGATGATATAAAATTTACTGCAAGGAAAGCACAATTTTCACCAGGCCCTGCATCATTTAGACTGTACAACGCACAACTTAATACTTTTGCAGATAGAAATCAATTAATTCCTAATCCAATTGAAGTATTCTCTCGAAAAGCAAATATAGGATTAACTTCTGCTATTACAGATTATACTGACAAATATATTATTGGTGGAAAAGTTTTACAGAATAACACTACTGCAAGTGGTTTTATTGAATCATTAAATGGTGCTTTAAGTGGTGATCATCAAGGTCTTAATATAACAAATGCAGGAATAGGATACTCAAATGGAACTTTTGAATCAGTCAATTTTACAACACTAACAGGGGATGGGTTTGGTGCAACTGGAATTGTAACTGTTTCAGGGGGAACTATTGATAGTATTGCAGTTGTGGGAACTGGCACTGCTTACTCAGTTGGAGACACAGTCTCAGCAACTCTTGGTGACAATACATTAGGAAGAGATCTTTTATTGACTGTAGGACTAGTGACTTCTGTGAATAGTTTTAGTTTGACAAATATCAGTGGAGAAGATTTTGATTTAACTAATCCCATACAGTATTTTGATTCATCATTAGGTTACGGAGTTACAACTTCTCATTTAATTCCAAAATCATATAATGTAAATACAGATCAAAATGATGGACTTCATTTTAGAGTATTGCATAATAATCATGGTATGCATCAGAGTAATAATAATGTTGAAATAAATGGTGCTACTGGTGATAAAGTTTCAACAAAAATAACTGTCGGATTTGCAGTAAGTTCTTTTGAAAATATTAGTGTTGGTAGTTCTATTAATTTTAATTTCTTTGAAGGATCACAAGTAACAACAACTAATCCTGGTCTTGCTTTGATTGGTGAAGAAATAATATCATATACAGGTGTTGGTGAAAATACTCTTACTGGTATAAACACAAGGGGTGTAGATTTTTCTATACCAAGAACTTATGATGCCGATACTCCTATATCAAAATATGAAATTGCTGGTGTTTCTCTCAGAAAAATTAACACCACTCATAATTTTGCTAATGTTACTAATAATATATCTGATAAAATTACATTAGATCAATATTTTCTTAAAATTACTGGAAACAAGTATTTTACAGAAGATGAAATTGTCGGTGGTAGTGAGGTAAAAGCATCTCAAAACATTATGTTTGAATCAATAACTCCTAATGTACAAACAACTAATTTTGAAGATACATTTATAGAAACAAAAGTAAGAACAACGTCTGCCAGCAGTATTAATGGTAATGAACCATCTTTTGTTGATAAAGGTTTTGAACTTATATCTTTGAACAATGATACACTATTTGAAACACCAAGGATGATTGCATCTAAAGTAAATGAAGATTCAAAGTTGGCAGAATTACCTGGTGCTAAATCATTTACATTAGAATTTACTCTTGAAACTGATAATGGTAATGTATCTCCAGTTGTTGATGTATTTAATAGTAATTTAACTGCAACTACAAGAAGAATAAATGCCCCTGTTTCAGATTATAGAACAGATAGTAGACCTAATTTATTAGAAGAAGACCCTCATAATTTTAATTACTTAACAAAATTAATAAATCTTGAAAGTCCAGCAACTTCACTTAAAGTAATAATGGGTATATTTAAACCTCCTTCTGCTGATGTGAGAGTTTTATATAGATTGAAAAGAGTTGATGGTTCACAAACAAATAAAATATTTTCCTTAATGCCTGGTTTTAATAACCTTGATGTAAATGATAATATTATTGATCCTAAAAATAATGATGGTTCATCAGATACTGAAAAACCATCAAGTATAGGTACTAATTTTATAGATCATACATTCACTGCTGATAATCTACCTCAGTTTAGTGCTTTTCAAATAAAGGTTGAATTAACTTCTACAAATCAAGCAACGGTGCCTTTAATAAAAGATTTTAGAACAATAGCTCTTGCATGATGAAAACCAAAAAGGCAGTTAAAAAAATTTTAAAAGTTGGAAAGAATTTTCCTAACTACTATACGGAAGCAGAATTATCTTATGTAAAATTAATTAAAAATGAAAAACAAAAGAGTAAAAATAGAAAATTTTTCAAATCTTGAAAAAGACACTAATACTAATGCCGTAATAAATGTAGATCAACAGGCATATCAAAAGTATATGTTTCAAAAAGAAAATAGAGTAAAACAAAATAATACTATTGAAGAATTGAAAAGAGAGATTGAAGAATTAAAGAAAATTATATTATATAACTCTAAATAATATTAGTGTAATTCAAGAAGATGGCAGTACCTGCTTTAAATATTGTGATAGAACAGGGCACTGACTTTGAGAGAATTTATGCTATGACGAAATCGGATGGTTCGGTTCTTGATCTAACTCCATATACTTTTACTGCAAAAATGCGAAAACATTTTACATCAGCAGGATCAGTTAGTTTTGCTGCCACTTATGGTGCAACACCAGGCGATGGAAATTTAACGATATCTTTAACAGATACACAAACAGGAATTTTAACGACTGGTAGATATGACTATGACATTGTTATTGAAAACCTTAATAACGGCACAAAAACTAAAGTTATTACAGGGCAGGTAAAAGTAAACGGAACGGTAAGTTAATATGTCTAATTCAAATTTTGGAGTTAGATTTACATCTAATTCAAAAATTGGAGTAAGGATTGTATCTCAAACTGCTGATGCTAATTTATCAATTGGCGTAGGTGGAGTGAGAGGATCGTTTCCAATAAATGTAACACCATTATTAGGAGTAGGAGCAGACGTGACAAATTTAAGAGACTTAGCAGATGTTGTAAGTTCCGATTTAGGAGAAAATACAAATAAGTCAGTGCTTAGTTTTGATTACTCTACAGGAAAATTTGTATTTTTATCTCCCGATGAGATAGTTGATTCTGCTGTTACTGATACTCCAAATGTTGGATTATCAACATCAACTATTAATTACTTAGATCAGGCATTAGACGACAAGATAGATTTAGACGCTGGAACGTTTTCATAAGTATATCTACACTACTTTAACGTTTGAAAAAAATAAATAAAAAGAAGAAAGTCTTAGTGAAGTATACTAAATGGCATCACCAGTAATTCAGTTTAAGAGAGGTAATCTTGCAGATCTACCAGGATTAAGAGCAGGAGAACCAGGATTTACCGTAGACAAATATGATTTATATGTTGGTATTGACTCTACAACTAATAATAATAAATTTGTAGGTTCTGGTAGATTTTGGCAAGTTAATACTGCTACAGTTGGTAGTGGCGTAAAACTTGTAGAAGGATCTAACAACGGAACTTCAGCAATAATACTGAAAGCACCTAATTCACTAGGTGGAGATGTCACATATACATTACCTGGCACCGATGTAGCAAACGGTATTTTAGTAAGTGATGGGTCAGGTAATCTATCATATACTACAACAGTCACAGGATCTGGTTCAGGTTTATCAGCAGGAACAGTACCTCTTACTTCTCTAGACATAGATGGTGGAACTGATATCGGTGCTGCTATAGTTGACGCTGATGAGTTCATAGTTGACGACGGTGGAGGTGGTACAAATAGAAAGGTAGATGCTTCAAGAATTAAAAATTACATTCTCGGTGGTGGAGAAGGTGCTACATTTTCTGCAATCAATGTAACAGGTATTAGTACACTCGGATTTGCAGATGCCTCACAACTCAAAGTATCTGGTATCTCTACATTCACAGGTGCTATTGATGCTAACGGGAATTTAGATGTAGCAGGGACTGCCACATTTGCAACTCCATTAGCAAACTCAAACTTAGCAAACGATAGTGTTTCTTTTGGTGGAGTATCTCTCGATCTAGGTGCTTCTGATGCAACTCCAGCGTTCGATTTAACTGATGCAACAAACTATCCTACCTCAAGTCTGAGTGGTACTATAACCAATGCTCAGTTAGCAGGTTCCATAGCAAACGATAAATTATCAAACAACACTGTATCATTTGGTGGTATAAGTCTAGCGTTAGGTGCTTCTGACGCAACTCCAGC
>CENP01067977.1_pt1 | contig 35618 bp, 22 predicted proteins | sample 361281 | NCBI WGS metagenome assembly CENP01 (sample SAMEA2591122, study PRJEB7988) | marine metagenome | biome: marine biome (ENVO:00000447); feature: deep chlorophyll maximum layer (ENVO:xxxxxxxx); material: saline water (ENVO:00002010), including plankton (ENVO:xxxxxxxx) | depth 70 m
ATAGAATCGACGGTAAATTTGGCCAAAAAGATTTTTGAAACGGAGAGAATAAAGTTTGAAGAGGGTTTAGGATCGTCTTTTGAACTGGTTAACGCACAGAATGAATTTGTTAGTGCTTCTATTCAGCTTTCAAATGGTCAATACAACTTCATTACCAAATACATAGACTACAAAAAATCAATCGGCAAACTATAAAAGCAATCATGACCAGATTTAAATTACTCGCTATCACTTTAACCGTCTTTTTAATGTCTTGTGGCGAAGCAGGAAAAATTGAGAAGCTAAAAAAAGAATTAAAAGAAAAAAAACAGGAGTTGGCTTCCGTAAATAAAGAAATTTTGGATCTCCAAACGGAAATAGACCTTTTAGATACCACTGCCAAAGAAAATACTATTCCTGTAAAGGTAGATACCTTAGGACATTCCAAATTCAGCAATATGGTTACCCTCCAAGGTTTAGTGAAATCTGACAAGAATATACGAATGTCTTCTGAAGTTCCTGGCCGAATTGAAAAAATTTATGTTCGTGAAGGACAGAAAGTCAGCTTTGGGCAAGCACTAGTCAAAATGAATTCCGAAATGATTTCTTCTCAAATTAATGAATTAAAATCCGCATTAAAGTTGGCACAAGCAACCTATGAAAAACAAAATAGACTTTGGCAGAAAGAAATTGGTTCAGAAATACAGCTCTTACAAGCCAAAACAAATTACGAAAATTTACAAAAAGCTATTGAAACAGCTAAAGTCCAACTTAATAAACATTTATTAACAGCTCCTTCCAATGGCTATGTAGAAAATATATTATCCAACGAAGGTCAAATGGCTGCTCCAGGCTTACCGTTAATAGAAATGACCAACAACAAAACTTTGGAGCTTAATCTTAAAGTTAGTGAGAAATTTTTAGGAAAATTAACCACAGGACAAACAGTCGAAATACAATATCCAAGTATATCAAAAACTTTCAAGGAAAAAATTGACGCGATTGGCTCAGTGATTGATCAAAATAGCCGAACGTTTAATATAACTATTCGGCCTAAAAATGGGATTCCATTTCTTAAACCAAATATGTTGGCCCTTGTGAACTTGCCAAGCTTTCAGGCTGAACAAGCTATCAATATTCCCACCAAACTAATTCGACAAGACAGCAGAGGAAATTTTGTTCTGTCCGTAAATAGTGATAAGCAAGTAGAGAAAGTATATATTCAAATTGAAGAACAGTTTGCTGACAAAACCATAATAAAGTCAGGGGTCACAGTTGGTCAGTTGATCATTACAGAAGGTTTTACAAATGTAATTCCAGGAGATTTGGTTAAAATTATATCCTCAAAAAGGATTGAGTAATCAAGACATGTCAAAAAATCAAATTGTAAAAAAATTCGGCCTTTCCTCATGGTCAATTGGGAATAAAATAAGTGTGTATGTTATGATAGGAATTGTAGCCATTATAGGTCTACTCTCGTACACAACCATGCCAAAAGAGAGCTTCCCTGAAATTAAACAACCGATAATTTACATCAACACGCCTTACATTGGCAACTCGCCAATTGATATGGAAAACTTGGTTACCAGACCTATCGAAAAGGAACTCAATTCCATAAATGGTGTGAACAAGATTGAATCAACATCCATTCAAGATTTCTCCGTAATAATTGTTGAATTCGATTACGATATTCCTTCTGAACAGTGCTTAACCGATGTAAAAGATGCAGTTGATAGAGCGCAATCAGAACTACCAAAAGACCTAACTGCAGATCCTACGGTTTTTGAGCTGGACTTCTCTGAAATGCCGGTGATGAATGTTAATATTAGCGGAGATTACTCAACTAAAGATTTAAAATTTTATGGTGAAAAAATTCAAGATCAAATTGAAAATTTATCTGAAATAAGCGAAGTAGATATCACTGGCACCAATGAAGAAGAGGTAGAAATTGCTGTTGACAGATTAAAAATGGAAGCTCTTGAAATTAGCTTTCAAGACATCGAAAACGCAATTAGAGGAGAAAATGTCACTATGAGTGGTGGTGATATAAAAAGTATTGAAGGCAATGACATCACTAGAAGAAATATCCGAATTGACGGAGAATTTGAAAACTACGATGATTTAAAAAATGTTATTGTGAAAAATGAGAAACAAAACATTGTTTACCTGCGCGATATTGCGATGATTCGTTTTGGACCAAAAGAACCAAGCTCATTCGCAAGACTAGATAGAAACCCAGTTGTAACTTTAGATATCAAAAAGAAAAGTGGATCAAATCTTATTAATGCTGCACAGAAAATTCAAAATATTATTGCAGAAGCAAAAGCAACTTATTTACCAAAAGACCTATCAGTAGTCATTACGAATGACCAATCAAAGTTTACAAAAATGATGGTAAATAACCTAGAAAACTCGATTATCATGGGTGTAATCTTGGTTGTTCTCGTACTTATTTTCTTCCTTGGTTTAAGAAACTCCCTTTTTGTAGGCGTTGCCATCCCTTTGTCAATGCTGATGGGTATTGCCATCCTAAATTTCGGTGGGAATACAATGAACATGATGGTTCTTTTTTCCTTAATTCTCGCATTGGGTATGCTTGTTGATAATGGTATTGTTGTTGTAGAAAATATTTATAGACAAAGAGAATTGGGTAAAAAACCAGACGAAGCATCCAATCATGGCGTTGGCGAAGTCGCTACAGCAATTATTGCTTCAACAGCTACCACACTTGCAGCTTTTGTACCGCTTCTTTTTTGGAAAAGTCTAATGGGTGAATTTATGAAATTTTTGCCTATTACTCTCATTATCGTTTTGGCCTCCTCCTTATTTGTTGCTTTGGTAGTCAATCCTGTGTTAGCGGCAGACTGGATGAAAGTTGGACAAAGGAAAACATCAAAAATTCGTCCTTATTTCATCAAGCTTTTACTTGCGTTTGTATTGGGTGTTCTTCTTAAAGTTTCAGGTGAAGATCTTTTTGCTGGACTGTTTTTTGCAGGCATTATTTTTAGTTCATTATACCGATTTATAATTGCTCCAGGAGGGGATGTTTTCATGTCCAAAATTATGCCCAAAATTGAAAACAAATACGCACAGTTATTAAAATATGCCATAAGCAGCTTTCGTCCGTTTGTATTTTTTGCTGGAACTTTTGTATTGTTTTTTGTCATTATGGGTTACTATAATTCCAACCCCCCACCGTTTGTCTTCTTTCCTGAAAATGAACCACAATACGTAAACGCCTACATCGAAGCACCTTTAGGAACTGATATTGAAAAAACCAATAAAATCACAAGCGCCTTAGAGAATAGAATTATCAAAAAAATAAAGCCTTATAAGGACGCAGGAATAATAGAAGCTGTTTTGGCTCAGGTAGGTGAAAAAACAGCTGACCCAAATGAAGGGCCACAAAGCGGAAGTTCACCTCATAAAGCGAGAATTACTGTATCATTTATTGAATTTGAAAAAAGAGCGCTCATGGGCTTCAATATTTCAACAAGTCAAATCATGGCCGAAATAAAAGAATCTTGTAAAGACTTTCCTGAAGCCAATATAACATTCGCAAAAGACAATATGGGACCACCCGTAGGGAAACCTATAAATGTTGAAGTCACTGGAGAAGACTATTTGACACTAATCGAGCAAGTAGAAATACTTAAGAAAAAAATGGAATTGGCCAATATAGAAGGCGTTGACCAACTAAAAACTGACTTAGAACTTGGAAAGCCAATGCTAGAAATCCAAGTCAATAGAGAAGCCGCGAGAAGGTATGGTCTCGGAACGGGGCAAATTGCCTCAACAATTAGAACCGCACTCCTCGGAAAGGAAATTTCTAAATACAAGCTTAAAGAAGACGACTATGAGATAAATCTTCGCTTGCAGGAGGAATATAGATACAACTTAAGTAACCTAATGAATACAAAGGTTACTTTTAGGAATACTATGGGAAAACTCGTACAGGTGCCTATATCAGCAGTTTCCAAAATAAAGTTCAATTCAACCTATGGCACGGTAAAAAGAAAAGATCTAGAAAAGGTAATCACAATTTTTTCGGAGGTAGAAGAAGGCTATAATGCAAATCAAATAGTGGCTGAGTTTAAAACGCTCTTGCAGGATGTCCAATTGGCGCCTGGCTATACTTTTAAATTTACCGGTGAGCAAGAAGAACAAGGTGAATCAATAGCTTTTTTGATGTCTGCAATGCTATTGGCGGTATTCTTAATCTTTTTGATTATTGTAACCCAATTTAATTCATTTTTAGGTCCATTTATCATTATTCTATCAGTTGTATTTAGTACAATGGGCGTATTTTTAGGATTTTCCATTACTCAAATGCCTTTTTCTGCAATGATGTCAGGTATAGGAATCATTTCTTTGGCAGGGATTGTAGTAAATAATGCCATTGTTTTAATTGACTATACAAACTTGCTTAGAAAAAGAAAAAGAGCTTCTTTAGAAATTGCAGCAAATGATCATTTGCCCTCAATTGAAATACAGAACACTATAATCGAAGCTGGAAGAACTAGACTCCGACCCGTATTACTGACAGCAATTACTACCATATTGGGTCTTGTACCACTTGCAATGGGTATGAATATTAACTTTGTTTCTTTGCTTACTAAACTAGATCCAGAATGGTATACAGGAGGATCAAATGCAGAATTTTGGGGACCAATGGCTTGGGCTGTTATCTTTGGATTGGTTTTTGCTACATTTTTGACGCTAATTATAGTACCTGTAATGTATTTACTTGGCGACAAATTGGTGTTATTCCTAAAACAATTTGGCCAGAAAGAAACGACAAATAATTAAATAATTTCAATGAGAAAAAAAAGCTATTCATTTTTAGAAAAGTATCTAAATGCCAATGCTCCTGTAGGTTTTGAAACCACAGGACAAAAAATTTGGATGGAATACGTCAAGGATTATGCAGATGAATTTATAACAGATACATATGGATCTGTAGCAGCCATAATTAATCCAAATAAAAAATACAAAGTAGTTATAGAAGCCCACGCCGATGAAATATCCTGGTTTGTCAATTATATCTCGCCCGAAGGTTACATTTTTGTTCGCAGAAATGGTGGATCAGACCACCAAATAGCTCCTTCCATGCGTGTAGATGTGCATGGAGAGAAAGGAATAATAAAAGGTGTTTTTGGCTGGCCAGCAATCCATGTTCGAACCCCAGGTAAAGAAGCAGCACCAAGCATGAAAAATATATTCGTCGATGTAGGTGCTACAAAAGCAGAGGAAGTAGCAGAAATGGGCATCCATGTTGGTACAGTCATCACATTTGAAGCCACCACTATGAGGTTAGGAAAAAAATTTATTACTGGTCGTGCTTTGGACAACCGGGCAGGTGGATTTATGATTGCAGAAGTAGCAAGAAAAATAAAGGAAAATAAAGATAGACTCCCTTTTAGCCTTTATGTGGTAAATGCTGTTCAAGAAGAGGTAGGACTGCGAGGAGCCGAAATGATTTCGAGAAGAATAAAACCCAATGTAGCGATTGTCACTGATGTAACACATGACACCACTTCTCCCCCATATGACAGAAAAGAGCAAGGAGAACAAGTTTGTGGAAAAGGCCCCGTACTTACTTATGGTCCTGCTGTACACAATGTTTTATTGAACAAAATAATAAAGGTGGCCGAACAAAATAAAATTTCATTTCAAAGAGCTGCAGCAAGTAGATTCACGGGGACAGATACCGACGCATTTGCATATTCTGACATCGGTCTACCTTCTGCATTAATTTCTTTGCCATTAAAATACATGCACACGACTGTTGAAACTGCTCATGAGGATGACATTGAAAAAGTAATTGATCTAATTTACCATAGCGTAATCAACATAAAAGAGAACGAAGAGTTTAGCTATTTCTAGACCGCCTTGAAAGCCTTAGTTAGTTCTATTTTCTTTTTTTTGGCTTGCCTAACTTCAACAAAAGCGCAAACACCTTCTCAGGCTGCATCAAACATAAAAATAACACAAGTTGGATGTGATGAGATGACCATTACTTGGAACAATGGGAATGGCGTAGGAAGAATTGTTGTGATTCAAGAAAATCAACAAATTTCTGGCATACCAACAGACAATAGATTTTATATCCCAAATAACAATTTTGGACAGGGTGATTCCCTCGAAAGTCACTCGGCCTTTGTTGTTTATAACGGAACTAGCAACACGACGAAAATTAGTAAACTGAAACACAATACACGTTATTTTATTAAAGTCTTTGAATTTAATGGAGCAGGAAGTATCTTTTGGTACAAAACAGATAATGTCCCTGAGGCAGACAGTGTTACTTTTCTTCTACAGGCCGATTTTGACATAGCCCCTTCCTACCAGTGTCTTCAAGGAAATAAAAGCGCTTTTTTAAATAAGTCTCAATTCAATGGGAAAACTGCGTTAAATTATACGTGGAATTTTGGCAACGGTGTTACTTCTGCGCAAAAAGACACTGTTTATAGCTATTTAAATTCTGGCATTTTTAAAATTAAACTGAGTGTTTCTTCAATTGGATGTTCAGATGAAATTGAAAAAAATGATACCATCGTTGCTAAACCCGAAATTTCATTTAAACTAGATCCGAATTTTATTGGGAATGACTCTATTCAGTGCTTTCCCGGCAATCAATTTCGTTTTTTACCAAAAGTAAAATTCAAAAGCCTAGGTGTTTCTAGCAATCAATATACCTGGTTTTTTGGAGATGGCAGAAGCTCAGGTGAAGGCAGGGCCCTTCATGAATACAACGATACCGGGACATTTGTTGTACAATTGATTGTAAATGGGACATGGAACAGTAGAGACTATTGCGCTGATACAATTGATGCCATTTACAGAGTTACTTCCGGCCCTCTTGACTCAAATAGTATTAGCTTTTCTGATACCGCCTTGTGTTTACAAGGAAACATATTTGAGTTTGAAAATACTTCACCCAAAGGTGGAATAACCAATACTTGGTTCTTTAGTAAATCTGACTCTTTTATTGGTAATAAAGCAACTTGGTCTTTTAGTCAACCAGGAAAATATGCAGTCAAACTAATTGCTTCAGAAAATAATTTTTGTAAGGATACATTTATTGATTCTGTTGAAGTTTTTGATAAACCGAACAATTTCTTTAGCGGTCTAGACACCTTTTATTGTCAATCAAATGACATAATCAAGCTTAGACCAAATTTAGATGGAGGGTACTTTTTTGGAACCAATACAAACTCAGTTGACTCCAGTTTTTCCTTAGTTGACACTGGCCAATATATCATTTCATATGTATATACCAAAGGAGACTGCAAAGACACGTTTACAGCAAAAACCAAAATTTCACCCAAACCGAGTTTTTATTTCCCTTCTGACACATCCATATGCCTAGGAGATACGATTTCAATTGTAATTGAAAATTTTGGTTCTGTAGTTTGGAAAGATGGCCTACAGGATTCTTTCCGAAAAATCACTAAAGCAGGAGAGTATGGACTAACCGTTTTTGACAAATTGGGCATTTGCCAAGCAACAGACAGTTTCACCCTTAATCAAATACAAGCACCCCTTTTCAATTTAGGCAAAGACACTGTTCTTTGTTCATTGGCAAATTATTCGATTGGGATAAAAACAAATTCTGATTTAAATAACTATTTGTGGAATACGGGAAGTACCTCTCCAATTATCAATTTGGATAATGCAGGGAATTATATACTTACGGTTAGCAACACTTGCGGCTCATTGACTGACGAAATAAATATTGAAGTCAATAGAAACTTATGCGCAATATCTTATCCAAATGCTTTTTCACCAAACGATGATGGAGTTAACGATTTGTTTCAAGTTAAAGGAAACTTTAGCCCACTAAGTATGGACATCTATAACAGATGGGGCCAGCTTATTTATGAAAAGGAAAGGGCAATTTGGGATGGATTTGTCCAAGGAAAAAAAGCACAACAAGGCATCTACTACTTTATACTAATAGCGCTAGATAGGGCAGGCCGAAAAATCCAAATTAAAGATTTTATTTACCTTGTAGATTAAGCAAGGCCAATCTCTTTTAATCTTTGAATTAAATACTCTCCAGCAGTGATATCATCGTATTTTTTTTGCCCATCCGCATCCATACAATTCGACAAACAATTTAAGGGCATATTTGCAATTGGGTGAAGGAAGAATGGTATAGAATATCTTGGCTCTCCCCATTTTTCTTTGGGCGGATTAACAACTCTGTGCGTTGTACTTTTCATTTTATTGTTCGTGAGTCTCTGTAGCATATCTCCAACATTTATCACCATTTCGCCTTTTCCTGTTGTTATGGCCTGCCATTTATTATGTTTATCAAGTATTTGAAGACCTTGTGCCGAAGCACCCATAAGTAAAGTAATTAGGTTTATATCTTCATGTTGACCAGCCCGAACAGCAGTTTGAGGATCTTTGGTTATTGGGGCATAAAAAATGGGTCTTAAAATACTATTCCCGTTTACTACAAATTTGTCAAAATAATGCTTGTCTAGGCGCAAGTACTCGGCAATTGCTTGCAACAAAATTTTTCCCGTTTTTTCTAATAGTTTAAACGATTTTTCACCCACTTCATTAAATGCAGGGATTTCTTTGACTTCAATATTTGCCGGATAGGTAAAATCTTTTTTAATTTCATCAGGCACATATTGACCAAAATGCCAAAATTCTTTTAAATCGCCTTGATTTGCGTCTTTTGCACGCTCTACTCCGAAAGGAGTAAATCCTCTTTGACCTGCGAGATTTTCGATACAATATTTCATTTTTACCTCTCTAGGAAGATTAAAAAAATTTTTTGTCTCTTGATACAATACCGACTCAACTTTTTCACTTAAATAGTGATTTTTAATTGCAACAAAACCTATTTCTTCAAATGCCATGCCGAGTTGTTGAACAAATTTGGATTTTTCTTGGCTATTACCGTTTGCATACAAATCGAAGTCTAATAGTGGAAGCGTATGGCGATGAAGCATAAAAACAAAAATATACCTTGTTCAGGATATACTATTTTTTTTGTTGATAGTGATAAAATATGATTTTGGCCTTAGATGATCCTATGACATTAGAAAGCTCAATTTCACTGGCTTCCTTCACTTTTTTCATTGATCTAAATTTTTTAAGTAAATCACTTACTGTTTTTTCACCAATATTCGGTAACTGAGTCAATTCGTGCTTGATAAAATCTTTACTTCGCTTATTTCGGTGATTTTTCAATCCAAACCTATGGGCTTCATCTCTAAGTCTTTGTATCAACTTCAAAGATTCAGACTTTTTGTTTAAATACGCAGGTATAGAGTCATTCGGAAAATAAATTTCTTCTAACCTTTTGGCTATGCCTATCAGCTGTATCTTATCGTTAAGATTTAAACGTTTTAGCGCACTATAAGAGGCACTTAATTGTCCTTTACCTCCGTCGATTACAACAAGTTGTGGTAAATTGGAATTTTCTACTAGCAAACGACTGTAGCGTCTGTACAAGGCTTCTTCCATAGAAGCAAAATCATTTGGCCCACTTACTGTTTTGATATTAAAATAGCGATAATCCTTTTTACTTGGTTTGGCATCTTTAAAAACCACACACGCCGAAATGGGCTGATGCCCTTGAAGATTTGAATTGTCAAAACACTCAATATGTTTCGGCAACTCCTTAAGATTTAAATCCTCTTTTAGGGCAGATAAGATTCTTTTAGCTTTAAGTTCTGGATCTAGAGCTTCTTGTTGCTTTACACTCTCATACTTGAAATGATTTAAATTCCTTCTGCCAATTTGGATTAACTTAAGCTTGTCACCAGCTTTAGGTACTTGGCATTCAATTTTGTTCAAGGGCCAATTGGTCTGTTTTTCCAATAAAATTCTTGTATTTGTACTTCTTAATTGCCCCCTCATTTCAATTATCGCTTGACCAATAACTTCTTCATTTTCAACACCTGATAGTTTAAACTTTCTATTTTTAGATTGGACAATCATTCCATTGGAAATAGAAAGCATATTCATATATAAATTTACATTTTCTTGGTCGAAAGTAAATACATCTACATCCGTTATCCGCTCATTAACAACTGTACTTTTATGTTGGTATACACTAAGTTTTTCTAGTCTTTTTTTATATTCTTCTGCTTGTTCAAATTGCAAATCTCCAACAGCTTTTTGCAATAAACTTTGCAAATGCTTCTTAACTTCGATGAGATTTCCTTTTAGTAAATGCTTTATCTGTCTGATAGATTCTAAATAATTGTCCTCCTGTTGTAAATTTTCACAAGGCCCTAAACAATTGCCAATTTGATACTCTAAACAAACCTTAAATTTTGCTTCAGCAATATTTTTTTCACTTAAGTTGAGGTTGCAAGTTCTTATTGGGTAAAGTTGCTTGATCAAATCCAATAACACCCTCATGAATTTTGCAGAAGTATATGGTCCAAAATATTCAGACCCATCTTGAATCGGGTTTCTAATAGGGAAAACCCTAGGAAAACGCTCATTGGTAATCTTGATTAATGGAAAAGATTTATCATCCTTAAGATTGATGTTATATCTGGGTTGAAATTCTTTGATTAAACTGTTTTCTAAAAGCAAGGCATCCATCTCTGTATTTACAATGGTAAAATCCAAATCTTGTATTTTACTGACCATCAAAGCTGTTTTCCCATTCTCAAATTTTGCTTTTGAAAAGTAACTTGAAACCCTATTTTTTAGGTTTTTTGCTTTACCCACATAGATTAGCTTATTACCATTGTCATAAAATTTGTAAATACCCGCATCCTTTGGTAGAGACTTTATTTGACGGATTATTTTTTGTTCCACAAATTAATAATGCTAATATACTTTGATAATTCAAATATCATAAGGATTGTTCACTTGGCATTTAGTATTTTCGATTTACATTTTTGTCGCTTTGATAGAGCTCATTGTTGTAGATAAAGTTCATCCAATCTTTTTTCAAAAGCTAAATAATTCGAATATGCGTATTCGCGACCTGAGTAGTTTAGAAGATAAGGAGGTGTTAAAAGAATTAGGTGCCTGTAAAATTCTGGTTATACGGAGTAGATTTCAAGTTAATGCTGATTTTTTAATCCATACGCCTGAATTACGTTTGATTGTCCGGGCAGGCTCAGGACTTGACAATATAGACGAGGAGTTATGTAAAAGAAAAGGTATAAGTTGCTTGAATACGCCTGAGGGAAATAGAGATGCTGTTGCTGAACATACTTTATCATTAATTTTAGCTTTACATACAAAAATTGTATTGGCAAATAGCCAAATAAAAGAAGGAATCTGGGATCGTGAAGGGAATAGAGGGCAAGAGATTAATGGAAAAACACTAGGCATTGTTGGTTACGGCAATTGTGGTTCTGTCTTGGCAAAAAAAGTGAGCGGATTAGGCATGCAAGTAGTTGCATATGATAAATACCTCAAGAAATTCTCGAACAAGTATGCCAAAAAAGTCTCTTTGCAAGAGTTACAAGAATTTTCAGACATCGTTAGCGTGCACATTCCATTTAATCATCAAAATAAATATTTCATCAACAAAACTTTTTTAACTGGTTTTAAGAAATCGATTGTTTTATTAAACCTATCGAGAGGAAAAATCATGGATACGGATCATGTGATTGAAGCTTTGAATAATGGTAAAATAAAGGCATTTGCGAGTGATGTGTTGGAAAATGAAGCATTTTCTACTTATAGTCCCTATGAAAGCAAACAAATTAACGAGCTTAGATCAAACCAAAATGTGCTACTTACACCGCATGTTGCAGGCTGGACAGTCGAATCCTTCCAAAAAATTGCAAGACTGTTGGCTATCAAGATATTGTTATATCTACAAAACATTGAAAAGAATTGAATTAAATTATACCTTCACTACTTAAATAAATAGAAAATCCCTTGAAATTTACGTTTTTTAAAGCAATTATTGAATAATCATTACCATTAGCGAAGTTTATGTTTAAGAAATTTATATCCGTTTCTTTCTTATCACTTTTAGGTATGCTTGCCTTTGGGCAATCGAACTTTGGGGAAATTAGAGGAAAAATAGTAGATGCCACCAACAAACAACCTTTAGACTACGCAGAAATCGTGGTAAAAAAAGATGGCATATCAAAAGGAGGCGCAATTAGTGATGAGCAAGGTAATTATTACATAAAAGCACTAGAGCCTGGCAACTACTCGATAGAAGCATTCTATCAGGGTTTTAGCAACTATAAAGCAACGGGAATTGAAGTTAACTCAGATAGAATTTCTTTTTGGAACATACAAATGCCCAAGTCAGAGACCGGTCAACAGTTAAAAACATTTATTGTAAAATCTGGAAAACCGCTTGTTAATAAGGACAAGAACCAAAAGACCTTAAACAGTGCAGATATCAAAAAATTGCCGGTTCGAGGCGCTGGAGCAATCGCATTAACAGCTTCAGGAGTAAATAGAAGCGCAGGAGGTGGGATTTCCTTTTCAGGACAAAGAACAGACGGTACAGCTGTATTCATTGATGGTGTGAGAGTAATTGGAACCTCAAGCGTAACCCAAGCTTCTCAAGGACAAATTGACATTATCCAATCTGGTGTCCCAGCCCAATACGGAGATTTTACCGGTGGTGCAATTAGTATAACTACGAAAGGACCTACAAGAAGTTTTCAAAAAAGCTTAGAAGTTATTTCTTCTAGTCCTTTTGATCCTTACCATTACAACCTTATTGAAGGTTCAATGAGCGGGCCTTTGATTATCAAAAATAAGGGTGGTGGAAAAGATGAATTTGTTCGACTTGGTTACAACTTTGCTGGACAGATTAATTACAGAAACGATCCTAGACCTGTTGTTGGTGGAGGCTTGTATATTCTGAAAGATGATGCACTGCGAAATATTGAACAGAATCCTTTAACATTCAACCCTGTTGGTGGTGGATTTATTCCCAGTTCATCCTTTTTAACAGCCAATGACTTAGAGCAAAGACCAGCTTCAGTAAATAGAGATCAACTTTCTGCAATCGGCCAAGCAAAACTTGAATACCAACCCAACAAAAACACAACCATTTCATTGTACGGAAGTTACAACCACTCAGACGGATACAATTTCTCAAGAAGTCAATACTTAATGAATTATAACAACTTTTCAAAAGCTGTTAATCAAACCTACAGAACCTACGTAAAATTCACCCAAAGGTTAAATAGTTCTAGTGAATATAAAGATAAAAAAGAAGAAAAACCTTTAATAACTGATGCTTTCTATACCATTCGATTAGATTACCAACACCAGTTAGAAAGGGATTTTAACGAACGTCATGGAGAAAATTTATTTCAATATGGTCACGTTGGAAAATTTACCACATACAGCAGACCAGATTACAGATTTATTAGAGATGCAACAACATTTATTGATCAAAATGGTGATACAGTCGTAAGACAAGGTTTTTATGAAAGACAGCGAGATGATGTGGATACACTTATTACCTATCAAGCAAGCGATTACAACCCATTAAGAGCCAATTACAATAAATACCTTTTTGATAATTCCTCATTATTTGGTTTTGATTTTCAAAATATCTCACAAATACAACAATTTCAAGGTATCTTGAATGGCAGAGATGTACCTATTACATATTCTCTTTGGTTTAATCCAGGAAGTGGTAATAACTCTTACTCAAGATTGAATTTTGAACGATTTTCTGCTTATGCAATAGGTGAAGCTAGTTTGAATTTCAAAAACCGCCATGATATTCAATTCGGACTTTATTATGAGCAGAGTTTCACCAGCAGATGGGCTGTAGGTGCTTCAGGACTATGGGTATTAATGGATCAGTTGGCAAATCAACATTTAGAAAATCTAGAAAAAACAGAATCTAATGGAATCGTTTATGGTGGAATCCACAGCTATGACCAAAACGGTATTTTTAAAGATACCATAGATTATGCTAGACGGATAGATAAAGGTAAACAGAAGGTATTTGACCAAAGATTGCGAAATTTCTTGATCAACAGCAATGCCAAAGATGTTTATGGACGTCCTATAACCGAAAGTAGCGACATTGATATCAACTCCTTGGACCCATCCACTTTTTCTATAGACATGTTCAGTGCTGATGAACTTTGGAATCAAGGACAGTCCTACATAAGCTATTATGGTTATGACTATAAAGGTAACAAAACATATAAAAAATTTAGTATAGAAGATTTCCTAAATGATTCTTTAATGCGGCCTCAAGGTGCTTTCGCCCCTATTTACTCAGCAGCCTGGATTCAAGACAAGTTTGCTTTTAAAGACCTTATTCTAAGAGTTGGTGTTCGAGTAGAGCGTTATGATGCCAATCAACCCGTTTTAAATGACCCATTCGGTTTATACCCCATGCAAACTGCATCCGAAATATCAAGAATAAAGGGTATCGCAGTTAATCACCCTGACAACATCGGGGGAGATTATGTTGTTTATGGCGACAATACCAAAAACCAAACACGAATTTTAGGTTACAGAAAAGATAATCAGTGGTACGACGCCAATGGATTAGAAATAGACAACCCTGAACTAATTGCCAAAGAGACAGCCAGTGGACAAATGGAGCCCTTTTTGGTAGATCCAGAAAATGATGACGTTATTCCTCAATCATTCAAAGACTACGAACCTGCAATCAATGTTCTCCCAAGAATTTGGTTCTCCTTTCCAATCAATAAAGAAGCACAGTTTTTCGCCAATTATGATGTTCTTGCACAAAGACCGAACAACGTTTTCGTCCCAACTAGCACCTTCTTCTTTTTAGAACAATTACAAGGTGGGACAATTAACAACGCAGCCATTTTGCCAAGAGTTAGAACAAACTTCGAGCTAGGTTTTAAGCAACAACTCTCGGATAATTCAGCTTTAAGTCTTATCGCTGCTTATGCAGAAACCAAAAATGATTTTGGTTTGATAAGATTGTATGGCGCATATCCAATTGAATATAACCATACAGCAAATATTGATTTTTCAACAACAAAACAATTCAGGTTAGAATACGAACTTCGGGCAGATGAAGATTCCCGGACATCTATGCAAGCAAACTACACCCTTCTTTTTGCCGATGGTACTGGGTCGAATATCAACTCACAAGCAGCATTGATCGCGGCAAACCAGCCTAATTTAAGAAGCCTGTATCCACTTGATGTGGATTTTAGACACAACGTTACAGCGACTATTGATTACCGATTCAAAAATGGAAAATCTTACACAGGCCCAATTGTGGGTAAAAAAGGGAAGCCAATATTTGAAAATTTTGGTGGATCATTCATCGTTAGGGCTAGATCAGGTGGCCCTTATACACGCAATGCACAGGTAACAGGTGAAGCATTAGAAGGAGTTGCCCAAAGATCACAAATACTTGGTAATCCATTTGGATCAAGGCTGCCTTGGCAATTTACTGCTGATATGAACCTATCAAAAACATTCCGAATTGAGAAAGGCAATACTAAAGACAAGTTTCACAACCCATTTGTGAACCTAACTGCCTATCTATGGGTACAAAATTTGTTCAATCAAAAGATAATCAATAGCGTTTACAGATTTACAGGTCTTCCAGAAGATGATGGATTTCTTAATTCTGAACAAGGGCAACAATTTTTACAACAACAAATAGACCAAAGACAACAAACAGCCTTGGTTGATTTATATAATGCCAAAGTTCAAAACCCATTCAACTACTTGACGCCAAGACAAATAAGACTAGGAATTAGATTAAACTTTTAAGAACATGAAATATTCAATAAGCCTCATTGCCTTATTACTTACCGTTTCCATTTCTGCTAAAGAAAATATTTGGGACGGCCTAAAAGTGGTTAAGCCAAGAACACATAAAGATCACCAATTAATGAAATTTGCTTTTGACTGCGAACCGGCATCCCAACAAGCAGATTTAGATATTAATAATGTTAGAACAAGAATTTTAAATGGTGGTGATATGTGGTGGGATTTGTCCAATGCTCGATATGAAATACCTAAGGTTGAAGACCTAAATGATGTAAGAAAAAATTCCATGTTTGCTGGAGCCATTTGGGTAGGTGGACAAGACGCAGGTAACAACTTGAGGTTGGCTGCGATGACCTACAGACAGTCAGGTTCAGACTTTTGGCCAGGCCCTTTAGATACCTTTACGGCAAATACAGAAGCCGGTAGATGTGATGATTGGGACAATATTTACAAAGTTGATGGTCAAGACATCATCGACCACTACGATGATTTTAAAGAAGGGATTTTGGCTGCTGCAAAGAATTCAATCGCTGAGTGGCCAGCAGAAGGAAAAAACATCAATGAGCCTCAATACATCGCACCATTTTTTGATTATGACAAAAATGGTTTTTATGATCCTCTTTCTGGAGATTATCCAATCCTTCAAAATGAATGTAGGGGTATCGCTATCGAAGATGGAAAAAATCAACCCGAAGATCAACCTGATCAGATGTTGTTCTTCGTCTATAATGATAAAGGCAACATTCACTCAGAAAGTCAGGCAGAGCCTATTGGTTTGGAACTTCAAACAACAGCTTTTGCATATCAAACAAATGATGAAATCAATAATATGACCTTTTACAAAACCCGAATCATAAACAGGGGTTTTGCCGAGCTTTATAATACATATTTCGGACAATGGGTAGATCCCGACTTGGGCAATTACAACGACGATTATGTTGGTTGTGACGTAGGTCTGAGTTTGGGCATTTGCTACAATGGAGACGATGACGACGAAGGAATTCGAGGCTATGGTCTGAATCCACCCTCAGTAGGTGTTGATTTTTTTGAAGGACCAAAAATTGATACAATTATTGATGGGGTACAAACAACGGCAGAACTGGGCTTATCCTATTTCTGTTATTATAACAATGATTTCAACCAGATCAATGGCAATCCTCAATTGCCAGTACATTATTACTATTACCTGAGTGGTAGATGGAAGAACGGAGACTATTGGACTAGAGGTGGAAATGGCGTTGGAGGAACTGAAAGAACCAAATATATGTTCCCCGGGAATTCTGATCCAAGTTTTAGTGATGTATGGGACGAGAGAAGTGCAGGAAACGCACCTGGAGACAGAAGATTCTTACAATCTTCAGGACCATTTACTCTAAAACCAGGTGCAGTAAATAACATCACTGTAGGCGTGGTTTGGGCTAGAGCAAGTACAGGTGGCGCGATCGGATCTCTAGGTCTTCTTAAAGAATCAAGCAGGAAAGCACAAGTTTTGTTTAACAATTGTTTTGATATATTAAATGGACCTGATGCACCAAAAGTTGATTTACAAGAACTCGACCAATCACTTGTTTTTAACTTTTACGACTACAACAATGATCGGGTAGAAAAATATGAAGAGGTGTTTGTTGACGACAATAACAACGAAAGAAAGTACACTTTCCAAGGTTATAGAATTTATCAACTTGCAAGCTCATCCGTTAGTAAGAGTGATTTGGATGACCCGTCGAAAGCAGCCGAAATAGCGCAGGTAGATTTAAATGACAATGTTGTTCGACTCGTGAATCAAAAATTTGATGAAGACTTAAGCCAAGATTTACCCGTTCTAAAAGTGGAAGGCGAAGACGGTGGACTAAAACACAGTTTCATCATCACTGATGATGCCTTTGCGACTGGTTCTAATAAATCACTGGTAAACAATAAAAAATACTACTACACAGTGGTAAGTTATGGCGCCCTCCCTGGATACAGCAAGCAAGAATACATACAAGGAAGGAAAAGTACCGATATCACTGCGATACCACACAAAACCGAGTCTGAAAACTTTGGAACAAAAATAAATGGCCAGTATGGAACGGGACCAAGTATCACCCGTATTGATGGACAAGGAAATGGAGGCAATAATTTGGAACTTACACAAGAAACAATAAATCAAATATTGACCAGTTCAGACAATAAAATTGACAATCCAAGCTACCAACCTGGTCTTGGCCCAGTGAAAATTACTGTTATTGACCCTTTAAAAGTACCCAAAGGGGATTTTGAATTATCATTTATTGAGAGCCCGATTAATGCCAATAATTTTGTAAGGAATAGAGATGGATTGATTGATAGCAACACCTCATGGATACTGGTAAAATTCAATGAAAACGGATTAAACGATACAGTATATTCAGACACAAGCATCAATTATATAAATGACCAAACTATTTTGGCTTCTACAACTTTAAATCCAGCGTTAGACTGGGGGTTAGCGGTTACAATCAGTCAAGTAAACAATCCTGGCGCTAATTCTGATGACAAGACCAATGGCTATATTGACAATGGAGATTTGGTTGTTGAGTGGGAAGACCAATCCAACCAATGGTTAACAGCAATTGAAGATAGAGACAATTCTGTTTGGTTTGATTGGATTCGTTCAGGAACAAATGGTAGAAACAATCAGTTTAATGATATGTCTGTTCATGACTACGGAATAGGTACAAATTCATTTGATCAATTTCAACGTTTTGAAAAAATATGGCCAGGACAATCTGGTGGTGGTAGAATTGCACCATATGCCTTGGTATCAAGAAATACGCGCATGCAACAACCTGAAAGACCAAACAACCTTATTCATGGTATTGCTTATGAAGGCATATCCCCTTCTGGTCAAAATAACACCACACAGCTAGGCAATATTGCTAGCGTTGATTTAGTAATAACACCAGATCGAAATCTTTGGACAAGAGTACCTGTGGTAGAAATGGGAGAAGAATCCACATTTAATCAAGGAGGTAGACAAAAATTTGACTTAAGAGATCATATATCTATAGATAAATTTGGCAACGAAAATTCTGAAGATGGTATAGGATTGTCTTGGTTCCCAGGTTATGCGATAAACATAGAAACAGGAGAACGATTAAATATTGTCATTTCTGAAGATTCAAGACAAAAACAAAACAATGGCCAGGACTTGAAATGGAACCCAACATCAGAAAGAGGCTCCATTGGATCCAACTATCCAGCTTTTGGTGGAAGACATTATATTTACATTCTAGGAAGTTATGAAGGATTGCCTGCAGCAGCTTATCCACAGCAACCTATCTGTCAAGGTCCAAACTGCGCATCTAGTGCAAAAACCTTAAGAGATATCTTAACCCAGGGAACCCAAGCTACTTCACCAAACACAAGAGACGTAGAATTTAGAAAGGTTTTCTTTCAATGTATGTGGGCTATTCCTACATTTTTGAATTCAGGTTATGAGATGGAAGGTCCCTATGGGATGACGCCACCAAGCAAAGTGAAATTACGCATCAGAGCGAGTAAAATGTACAAATTTGACCCCAATGATTTGGACAATGAAAATGATGATAACCCAAAATTCACATTTAACACGGAAGACATTTTTACAGATTTCGACAAAGATGCAGGTAAAGCTTCTATTGAAAAGATACAGATTGTACCAAATCCTTATTACGCCACATCAGGTATTTATGAATCAAGTCCCGTTTCAAACAAAGTTAAATTCACCAATTTGCCGCCAAAGTGCACCATCTCGATTTTTACATTAGATGGAGCGCTTGTGAATAGATTTAAAAAAGAAGACGAGGGAACCATACTTGAATGGAATTTGAAAAATAGTGCAAGAGTACCCATAGCAAGTGGACTTTACCTAATCCATGTAGACGCGGGAGATTTGGGTGAGAAAGTTCTTAAGTGGATGGGAATAATGCGACAATTAGATCTAGATTCATTTTAATATAAACAGAAGATTAGCTAATGGAAAGAAAAATAATATTTATACTATTCTGCCTAATTATTGCTGCGCGTTCAAATGCAGGTAATGAGGATAGAATTGGACAAGCTGGAGCCACCCAATTAAGCATGAATTCTTGGGCCCAATCAGCAGGTTTAGGTTATGGCTATATTCCAATGGTAAGAGGCCTTGAATCAATGTTTTTGAATGTTGGAGGTCTTGCCTTTACAGAACAAACAGAAATTGGGTTTTCAAGATCAAACTGGTTGAAAGGAACTGATATCAATATAAATACCTTCGGCATAGCACAACGAGTTGGTGCGGAAGGGGTTTTGGGTATTTCGGTTATGTCTATGGATATTGGAGAAATTGAAATTACAACCACATCAAACCCAGATGGTGGAATCGGCACATTTAAGCCAACTTTTAACAATTTAGCACTTGCATATTCTCAAAGGTTTACCTCCTCTATCTCAGGTGGTGTGTTGCTTAGAGGATTCTCTGAAGGATTACCAAATGCCAAGGCACAAGGAATTGCACTAGATGCTGGGATTAGCTATGTAACTACAGCCAATAAAGATGATAAAGTCAAAAAAGATGATATCAAATTTGGCATTAGTTTAAAAAATGTTGGACCAGACTCTAAGTATACAGGAGATGCGTTCTCAGCAAGAACCACAAATGACGAGGTGACCTCAGAAGAAAAATTCACCTACAACATTAGGACTGCATTATTCAACCTACCAACCATATTTAATGTTGGTGCCTCCTACGACTTACGACTTGATGCCAGTAATGAAACCTATTTTCACAGACTAACTCCAACCGTAAACTTCACTTATCACGCTTTTAAAAAAAATCAGCTCAGTCTTGGTTTAGAATACGGATACAAAAACTTAATAATGGTTAGAGGTGGTTTTGCTTATGAGGAAGGAATATTTGAATATGAGACTCGTAAAAATGTATACACCGGTGCTATGGGAGGTATAACCTTACAGGCACCAATTTCTAAAGGCAATAAGTCAAAGTTTGCAATAGATTATTCATATCGAAGTTCTTCACCATTTTCGGGAACCCACAATTTGGGCATCAGGATCATTGTTGGTGAATAGGCGCATTTAGTTACTTTTGTAACGGGTTGTTCTGCAAAGAGCAACTTTTTTTTTCTACAATATTCAAGAGTTATGACCAAAATAAATTATATGACCAAGCAAGGTTTTGAAGACCTCAAAAAAGAGATTGAGCAGCTAAAGACCAAAGAAAGACCCAGTATATCAAAGCAAATAGCTGAGGCGCGCGACAAGGGTGATCTTTCTGAAAATGCTGAGTATGACGCAGCAAAAGAAGCCCAAGGTCTTTTGGAGGCCAAAATAGCCAAGTTAGAAACCATACTTGCTAGTTCAAGAATTATGGATACAAGCAAAGTTGATTCAAGTAAAGTAAATATACTCAGCACTGTAAAATGTATGAATCTGAAAATAAAAAAAGAAGTCTCATTTACGATTGTTTCTGAAAAAGAAGCCAATATAAAACAGAATAAAATATCCTCAAGCTCGCCAATTGGCAAGTCACTTCTAGGAAAAAAAGTTGGTAACAAAGTTGAAGTAAGAGTTCCTGCGGGCATCATAAACTTTGAAATTCTAGAGATATCCTTGTGATGGATTCCATTTTTAGCAAAATTATTGCAGGAGATATACCCGCTTATAAAATTGCAGAAAATGACAATTGTATTGCGTTTTTAGACATTTTCCCAATTAAAAAAGGTCATACTTTGGTTGTACCCAAAAAAGAAGTTGACAAATTAATTGATCTAGATGAGGCCAATTACACCGAATTGATGCGCTTCACAAGGAAAGTTGCAAAAGCACTTGAAGACACCATACCTTGTTTACGTGTAGGAATGGCAGTTGTGGGCCTTGAAGTGCCTCACGCACACATTCACTTAATACCACTCCACCATGCAGATGACATCAACTTCTCCAAGCCTAAACTCAGGTTTAGCGAGGAAGAATTCCAACAAATCAGCTCATTGATAAAAGAAAATTTCAAAAACTATTAACCGTTTCAAATTTCCAAATTTCTTGAATTTCTAATAAAGGTAAGCGGTAAGGTTTGTATATAGAATTTGTTGAAACCAATTGCAAGCTTCCCTCCTCCTCTATTTTTTTATAAATTATCTTAAAGACAATTCCTTCATTTTTGGTTACCAAAATATACTTTTCACCGTCATATATATCTGCCCAATTTTGAACATAACTTGCAGTAATCCATGAGCCCTCTTCTATAGGCAGCATGCTATCTCCTGCAACTTGAAAACATCTATAACTTTTGTTTTGAGAAAGAAATGGAAGACGAAACTTTGGTAGAGCTTGTATGAAATCTGGATCAGAGAAACCATTGGTGTAACCCGCATGCGCTTTTTTTGCCACCATCTCAATATTTTCTTTACCATCATCATCGCTTGTAAGCATAATCATCCTCAATTTTTTTCCAGTGATATCAACGTCCAAACCACGAAACATTTGACTCAACTGAAAATCACCCATTGCAGTTAAATCATACCGTAAAAGTGCATCCACAGAGACATTAAAATGATCAGCAATCTTAAGTAAAACTTGTAAAGTTGGCTGAGTTGATCTCTCATAGCTATTCAATGAAGGTCTTCCAATACCCAAAATATCCGATAATTGCTGTTGAGAAATTCGCTTCTTCTTCCGAAGAAATTTTAAATTTTCGTGAAATCGCATACAGTATCAAAGATACATATTACAACAAAAAGTAGATATTTAATTTATCAAAAATTACAAGTGAATATCTTTACCTTTGAAATATGATTGTTAGAAGCAAAGCCCCTTTGCGCTTGGGTTTGGCTGGAGGAGGTACTGACGTAAGCCCCTATTCAGATTTATATGGAGGCTGTATTCTTAACGCAACAATCAATTTATATGCAAGAGCAAGTATTACAGAAAATGAAAAAGAAATTGTAATTCAAGCTTCAGATATTGGTTTGAAAGAAACCTACCCAATACAAAAGAACTTACCCATCAACAAAAAACTCGACTTGGCAAAAGGTGTGTACAACCGGTTGGTTAATGAGTTTGATTTACAACCAAGAGGATTTCATATTAATACCTTTGTTGAAGCTCCTCCAGGATCTGGCTTAGGCTCATCGTCCACATTGGTGGTTGCAATTTTAGGCGCTTTTGTCGAGTGGCTAAAGTTGCCTCTTGGTGAGTATGATATTGCACGTTTGGCTTACTCAATTGAGAGAGAAGATTTGGCTTTGGCTGGAGGCAAACAAGACCAGTATGCCGCCACCTTCGGAGGGTTTAATTTTATGGAATTTTACAAAGACGAAAAAGTTATTGTAAACCCTTTAAGAATAAAGCAAAGATACCGCAATGAACTTCAGCACAATCTCCTATTATTATACACTGGTACAAGTAGAGAAAGTGCCAATATCATACATACACAATCCAGCAACGTACAAAAAAGCAAGCACGATGCCATAGAGGCAACACATCAAATCAAAAAGTCTTCTTTACTAATGAAAGAAGCTATACTAACAGGAAAAATAGATAAAATAGGGAATATTCTCCACCAAAGCTGGCAATACAAAAAACAAATGGCCATTGGCATCACAAACTCGCATATCGATCAATTATATCAAACAGCCATTAAACATGGCGCTAATGGAGGAAAAATATCTGGTGCTGGTGGTGGTGGATATATGTTTTTTTATTGTCCAAAAAACACAAAATATCGGGTTAAAGAAGCTTTTGATAAAATGGGCATTCAAACTTTCCCTTTCGAATTCACCGTTGACGGATTATATAGTTATACAATCTAATGGAGGCAATTATTTTAGCAGGTGGTTTTGGAACTCGATTACAATCAGTAGTTAATGACGTCCCAAAACCCATGGCACCAATTGGCAAAAAGCCTTTTCTCGAATATCTTATGGCATACCTCGCAAGTCATGACATAAAACATTTTATATTGTCCGTTGGCTATTTACATGAAAAAATAATTTCTCATTTTGGTGATTTCTATCAAAATATTCCCATAACCTACATCATTGAAAAAGAAGCACTAGGAACTGGTGGCGCCATAAAACTAGCACTTGCGAATACACAAAACGATACCAGTTTAGTTTACAATGGAGATACATTTTTCAGGCTAAGCCCCAAAGACCTATTCCATTTTCATCAAGAGTCCAATGCAGATGTTTCAGTAGCTTTAAAAAAAATGGACAGACCCCATAGATATGGCACCATAAACATGCTGGGCAATAAAGTGGTAAACTTCTTTGAAAAAAGAATAGACCTGAAGGATGGCCTCATAAATTGTGGCGTATATTGTATAAATAAGAATATTTTTTATTCATCCACATTGAAAAATAAATTTTCATTTGAAAAAGACTTTTTAGAAAAACAATTAAGCAAAAAAAATATATGTGGATTTACACACAACGAATACTTTATAGACATCGGCATCCCAAAAGATTATGAAAAAGCCCAATCAGAACTTTCTCAACACACAACTTAACAAAAATTGGACACTATTCCTCGATAGAGATGGTGTGATAAATGAGCGCCTAATTGGAGATTATGTGAAATCTGTGGAGGAGTTTACTTTTTGTAAAGGTGCTGTTGAGGCCATAGCAACTTTCACCAAAATTTTTGGCAAAATAATTGTGATAACCAATCAACAGGGAATTGGAAAATCTATTATGAGTGAAATGGATTTATTAACGATTCATCAATATATGTCAGCTGAAATTAAAAAACATGGCGGCTTTGTAAATGACATCTTTTATTGTCCTGACCTAGCATCAAAAAATCAAAATTGTAGAAAACCAAATCCAACCATGGCATACAAAGCCAAAGAAAAATACCCAAGCATTGATTTTAATAAATCCTTAATGATCGGTGATAGTGAAAGTGATATGATTTTTGCCCATAACGTTGGTTGTCATGCATTATTCATATCGCCAATCATTCATAAGAATTATCAAACATTTCCTAGTTTAATACATATAGCAAAAAAGCTGTTAAATGAGTAAACCAAAATAACCCTCTAAATCGTTATTGATATAAGTGATTAAGAAAGCGACATATCTATTATTAACACTTGTGTTGTCTAAGACCTCGTGGTCTACACATTTGGTTGGTGGATATACCTCTTATACCTACCTAACAACAAATGCTGACGGAACATTTAAGTATCGCCTAGATCTTAATTTATTTCGAGACTGCAAGCCTTCTTCAGCAGATTTTGTTAAAACAATAGAAATTGGCATCTACAAAGATGCGGCATTACAAGATTTGATTCAAAAAGTTAGCATTTCTAACCCTAGCATCAACAAAGTAAATCCTCCTGGTAATACACCCTGTCCTTTCCTATTGCAAAACGTATGCGTAGAAAAGGGGTTTTTTTCAACCATCATTAACCTGCCATCCATCAACTCCGGCTACCATATTGTTTATCAAGTTTGTTGTAGAAATACACAAGTCAATTTAGCTGACAACAACGGGACCACACAAGGACAAACCTATTATGCATTTATTCCTTCCCCAGAAAAAATTATAAATAGTTCGCCTCGGTTTTCCGGTGTACCTGTTCCTTACATGTGTCAAAACGAGTTAAGCGATTTTTTATTACGCGCCATAGATCCTGACGGAGACTCATTGGTTTATCGCTACTCAAGGCCATATCAAGGGGCCTCCGTCATCGACCCAAATCCATCTCCCCCGCAATTTAAACCTTCACAGAAAGGAGTGAATTATGCCAATGGGTTTTCAGAGAACCAGCCTTTTGGCAATAGTGGAAGCTTTTCTGTCAATCCACGTACTGGACTAACCTCCTTACTTTCTAAGAATACAGGCAATTTTACCGTTGGTATAGAAGTCAGAGAGTTTCGTAATGGAGTGGACTTGGGAAACTCCACCCGTCTTGATCTGCAGGTTTGGGTGATTTCCTGTCCAAAAAATCAAGTTCCCAAAATTTCCAAACCATCAATTAAAGAATTTGAAGTAGATGCAGGCGAAGAAATTTGCTTAGAATTTGAAGCCACAGACCCAGACAATGACTATGTAACATTATCAGCTGCAGGCAATCTATTGGATGGCCAAAATGGTTTTAAAGGCCAAAAAGCAAAATTTAAAAGCAACTTTGGTCTTGGTAAAGCAACTGGAGAACTGTGTTGGACGCCTTCATGCCCAAGCGGTGCATTTTTAAACCAAGCTCGAGATACGCCATATTATTTCACGGTTGATGCTTTGGATAATGGTTGTCCACCTAAAAGAGATGGTGAAGTTTTTTCCATTAAGGTAAAACCTTTTGAAGGCGCAGACTCAATTTTTGGCCCCAACATTATTTGTGGTGGCTCAAAAGCTTGGTACAATATCATTAGAAAAGAACAAAACGGAGGAACCGTTTATTGGACAGCTGATAATGGAAAAATCAATGCCTTGAAAGAAAGTTCAGCACAAATAAAGTGGGATTCTCTAGCTACAAAAGGAAGAGTTGCCGCGGTAGAAATTAATAAATATGGATGCCCCGGAGATACCATATATTATGAAGTAGACATAAGACCTCAACCAAAAAAGCCTTCTATATTTGGCGATGACACAGTTTGCTTAGGTTCTTCAAATATTTATTTCACCAATGCTGACAACGCGCTAAAAAGTGAATGGTCGGTTTTTGGTGCCACAAACAGTAAATTGGTTCAAGACACATTAGAGGTACTTTTTGATAGAACAGGAGACGGTCTAATCTCTTTGTTTATGTCAGATAATTTCGGATGTAAAAGCAATACCGCAACCTTACCATTCAATGTGAGAAGAAAACCAGAAGCCAAAATTATTGGTCCTGCAGTGGTATGTCCAAACAATAAAGATTACCAATACTGGGCGAAAGACGGAATTACAGAAGCCAATTATTTATGGATAAGCTCGGGAGGTATTTCAAAAATAAATACAAGCGCACCAGACTCTATTTCTGTTTCATGGGGAAGTGAAGGATTAGGTCAATTAATACTATTGATTACCGATAAGTATGGGTGCGCCAGTGATACAAGCAAACTTCAAATTAGAAAAGACTATTTGCTTGATGCGCCACTAATTCTTGGCGATACCGATGTATGCCAAAATGAGACACAAGCATATCAAGTTCTTTCAAGTAAAAACGCTTGGTACATCTGGGCAACATCGGGTATACAAACCCAAGTAAACGATAGTTCTGCACAGATAAGCATAAAATGGCCAATTGTAGGAAAAAGTGATATTGCGGTAACTGAACAAGCATTCGATACAGTTAATAAAAAATATTGCGTTAGTAGGGTAGCAAACTTGGTTGTCTCTGTTCACCCGAACCCTGATGCACCAAAAATTATAGGCCGCGACACGAGCTGTCAGTTTGATTCTACTCGTTTTCAAGTTGACAAAAATCAAGTGCAAAAGTATTTTTGGAGGATCAACGGAGACTCCTCCAATATCTTAGGTCAGCAAACTCCAAATATCCATATTTTTTGGTCAGACACAGGAAAATTTGATCTATCTGCACAAGCGATTTCAGTGCAAGGTTGTAAATCTGAAATAGTCGATACCACCATAATTATTCACCCAAAACCTCAAACAATATTCACAAGAATATTACCTGCATACATCTGCCACCCAGACAAAGAACTAAAAAAGATTGTAGCAAAAGGATTCAAGCATTCAACTTTCATGTGGGGTATAAAAAATGGTACCATACAAAAAGAAGATTATGACACAATAGAAGTTATTCTCTCAGAACAAGGCGATGCAGACGTATGGACACAGGAAACTTCATCATTTGGTTGTATTGGTGATACGATTAAGACTTCGACCTATTATCAAGATTTAAGACTAAAATTGGACTTTGTATCTGTGTTGTTGCCGGACAATCAAGTTGAAATCCAATGGAGAAGTGAAAACCAAAACGAAGTCTTAAACAACAACCAAGAAATGTACCGAGCAAAAAACTTAGGTGGTTTTTCAAAAATTTCTACACTTGACAAGTCAACAACTTATCAAACTGACAAAGGAATAAATACAGACAACAATATTTACTCTTATTATATATCTACCATCAATTTATGTAATGAAACAGTAGTATCTGATACGCATAGTCATGTGAAAGGAATCGTCAACAAACAAGATGACCAGCAAAATGGAGAAATTGATTTTACAGCTTATATCGGATGGAATAAAGGAGTTAAGCAGTACGAACTGTTTAGAAAATTACCAGATAAAAATTATGAACTTTTTGACGTCTTTCAACAAAATACGAAAACAACATACAATCTAGGCCTTGCCTATTACCAACAATGTTTCAGAGTTAAATCTATTGCGAATAGCCCCGATACGAGCATTAGTTGGAGCAATGAATTTTGCATTAATTTCGACCCTTTGGTTTTTATACCCAACGCCTTTACTCCCAATGAGTCAGGAGAATTAAATCAGACATTTGGTGCTTACATAGGAGCGGTAAAATCTTTTGAAATTCAGATTTTCAATAGATGGGGCGAACAAATCTTCTTCAGTAAAGATAAAAATTTTCGCTGGACTGGAGAATACAATAAACAGCCACTCCCTATTGGCGTTTATGCCTATTTGGCCAAATACACAGATTTTTACGGAAAATCTTATCAAAAATCAGGTTCGATTCACCTGTTACGTTAAGAATTGTTAAAAAGTTGTACAATTTAACAATACTCCAATCGGTTATTTTTGAGTAGGAATGTTGAAAAACTTATTATATACTTTTTTTTGGATTTTTTTATTCTTACCAAGTGCACAAGCACAGGTAAGCAACCGTTTTGTGAGTGCATACCAACATTATCAAAATGGCAAAGACCTTTACAACAAAAATCAGTTTGGTCCAAGTATAATAGCATTCCAAAAATTTACAGAGATGGCACCCAATGCACCTCAAAATTATGATGCTCAGATATATATTTTGTTAAGCAAATTAAAGCTTCAACACAAAAACACCTCCCGACAGTTGACCAGACTTGCTCTCCAAAATACTGGAATGCCCGTTAATAATTTTGCACTTTTTGAACTGGGTAATCATTATTTTTCAAAAAGTAAATATCGTCAAGCAAAAAAGTATTATTCAAAAGTAGACGCATCAGAATATGACTATGAAAATTATGAAAAAATTCAATTTAATTTGGGTTATAGCTATTTCAAGATCAATGAAATGGACGTGGCTAAAAGGCGATTTGAAAGAATAAAAAACAAAACCACTAGTCCGTATTATCTTAGAACAAATTATTTTTATGGTTATATATGTTATGCCCAAAAGCAATTCGAAGAGGCAATTGAAAATTGGTCAAAATTAGGTGATAAAGGGCCAAAAACTATGCAGTTACAATTGGCTCAGATTTACTATGGGAAAGGCGATTATAAGCAAGCGATTGAAAAAGCCAAATTGGCAAACATCAACAAATTGAATCAAGCTTCAGATTTACTATTAGGGAAATGCTATTTTCAACAAGCAAATTATGAAAATGCATACATCTACCTAAAAAATATTGATTCTGACAAACTAACAAACGAAGAAAAAGCCCAAATAGCCTATTGTGAATACTTGTACGAGCATCCAGAAAAAGCAACCGCACTCCTATCAGAAATTAGCTCAAGCGAAGGCAGTTTAGGCCAAATGGCAAACTATTACCTAGCAAAAACATATCTAAAAAACTCGGACAAAAAGAACGCTTTTTCTGCCTTGGCTATCTCAAAAAATATTGAAGAAGACAAAAATATTCAAGAGCTAAGCCTATTTAACTATGCAAAACTTTGCTTTGAGCTAAACAGGCACACAGAGGCATTTTCTGCCCTTGAACTGTTTCAAAAAAAATATCCTAAAAGTCAATATCAAGGTGAAACCAACCAAATTATGGCCTTCATATTTCTAAAGAATAAAGACTACATTAAAGCCATTAATTATATAGAAAAGATGCCTATACTGTCTAAATCTATTAAAGAAGTTTACCAAAAAACGACTTTGAAATATGCAAAACAAAAGATCTTAAATGCTGATTTTGAAGACGGGATAAAATTTCTAAATAAATCAAAAAAATACCCTGTCAGCAAAGCAATATTGGCCGAAACCAACTTCTGGTTAGGTGAATCATATTTTCAATCTCAAAAATTCCAAAAAAGTAAACACTTTACTGAGGCTTATTTGATCAACAAAAAATTAGCGCCAAATCTTCAATACAAAGCGAATTACAATTTAGGGTATGCAAACTACCAAATGAAGAAAAATAAATTGGCTGCATCAAATTTTTCTAAATGTGCCAAACAAATGGAGAAAGCGCATAAGAAAAATAAAATGTATGTTGATGCACTTACCCGTTCTGCAGATTGCTATTTCTTAATTGGCAATTACAACGGAGCGAGCTGGCAATACAGGAAAATTATTAAAAACAACTTTTTCAATAAAGATTACGCATTGTTTCAAAGTGGAATAATTTATGGCTTACTAAACCAATACAACAAGAAAATTTCATCCCTCAAAGAAATCATAACTTCCTTTAAAAAATCAAGTTATATGGACGATGCGATCTTCGAGCTGGCTTCTACCTATCAAGAGAAAAACAACACTGAAGACGCCGTTAAGTTATATGAACTACTAGTTTCAAAATATAATTTCTCTCCATATCTCGCAGATGCACAACTTCGGATAGGCTTGATATATTATAATAAAGGACGCAATCAACAGGCCATTGACAACTACAAAAAAGTCGTAGAAAACTTTCCCAATACCGCCTATGCAAAGCAAGCCATGAATTTTGTAAAACTTATCTATACCGATATGGGCCAAGGAGATCTATACATAGACTTCGTAAATAGCACAGGCGTGGAAATGAGCATGTCCTTGCAAGACTCCTTGCTATATGAAACAGCATGGAAAAAATATCAAAACGGTGATTGTGACAAAGCTTCGATAGGCTTCGATAAATACCTAAAGCAATTTAAAAAGAATGGATTTTTTAAGATTCAAGCAGCTTATTATTTGGCTGAATGCTCTTTTTATGGTCAAAATATTCCAAGAGCAACAAACTATTACAGGTTCGTAGCAAATTCAACCAGAAATGAATTCTCAGAAAAAGCAGCTAAAAAAGCAGCAAAGATTTTATCAAAAGACAGTACTTATGATTTAGCTTATACCTATTATCAAAAGTTTGAACAATACGCCAGCAACACGAGCAATAAAATCATTGCCTTAATGGGCCAAATAAGGTGCCTTGATCATTTAAATCAAAAAGAGGAAATGAAAAGCCTGGCCTTTAAAGCTTTAAGTTTTGAAGAAATAAATACTACGGATAAAACTGAATTAAATATGAAATTGGCCCATTACTTTTGGGATAAAGAAGTAAAAGATAGTGCGGTTGTTTTCTACTCCAATGTTGTTGCTTTAAGTCGGTCTGAATTTGCTGCTGAAGCTCAATACAAAATCGCGAGCTATCATTTTTCAAAAGGTGATTTGAAAGCATGCGCTGATGCCATTTATTTTTTAAACGATCAACTGGGTAACTACACTTTCTGGTTGGCAAAAGCATTTGTATTGCTTGGAGATATGTACATGAAAGATGAAGACTATTTTCAAGCAAGAGCTACCTATCAAAGCATTTTAGACGGTTATGATGGAAATCAAGAAATTTTAGATGAAGTAAAACATAAAATTTATTTGCTTAATCAATTAGAAATGAATAAAGTAGAAGAAAATATCATAGACGATTCAGAAGCAGGAAGCATTGGCGGCTAAAACCATTATCCCATTTAGTTTGTACATTATTTGTGTATTCTATTCACTGGTTTAGGCGAGATCTAAGATTACAAGACAACCACGGACTTTTTAAAGCTTTATCTTCTGGGAAACCCACACGATTGGTGTTCATTTTTGATGAAATTATTTTAGGAAAATTGAAAAACGAAAAAGATGCTCGGGTGCACTTTATTCATGAACAAATACAAAAAATCAATAAAAAACTAAGCAATTTTAATGCTTCTATAGATGTTCATTATGGAGAGCCTAAAAATGTTTGGAAAGAAATCATAGCAGCTAATAATGTTTCCGAAGTTCATGCCAACGAAGATTACGAGCCTTATGCAATCCAAAGAGATGAAATGATAGAAAACTTATTGAAATCAAAAGGTATACCATTTACCTTGCATAAAGACCAGGTCATATTTGCAAAAAATGAAGTATTGAAAAAAGATGGAACTCCTTATACGGTCTATACCCCCTATTCAAAAGCTTGGAAAGCTCGATTATTGGAAAACCCAATCCAATCATATCCGTCAGAAAATTTATTACAAAACTTAGATCCAAATGGTTTTAACGAGCCGATAAGTCTGGAAAAAATGGGATTTAAGAAGTCTAATCAACATTTCCCTGAATCTGTCGTTTCCGAAAGCCTAATAAAAAACTATGCGAAAACACGGGATATCCCAGGTATGTTTGGAACATCAAGATTGGGCATTCACTTTAGGTTTGGAACAATAAGTATAAGAGAAAAAGCAAAAAGGGCTGAAGCTCTTAGCACAAAATATTTTAATGAGCTTATTTGGCGGGAATTTTACGCAAGCATTTTGTACCACTTTCCACAAGTCGTATCCAATGCATTCAAACCCATTTATGACACCATACAATGGGACAATAACACCGATTTTTTTGAAAAATGGACCAAAGGACAAACTGGCTACCCTTTGGTAGATGCGGGCATGCGCGAACTAAATGAATCAGGCTACATGCACAACAGAAGCCGAATGCTGGCAGCAAGTTTCTTAACTAAGCATCTTTTAATTGATTGGAGATGGGGTGAAGCTTATTTTGCGGAAAAATTACTTGATTTCGACCTTGCGTCAAATAATGGAGGTTGGCAATGGGCAGCAGGATCGGGAGTAGATGCAGCACCTTATTTCAGGATTTTTAATCCTTATATTCAGCATAGTAAATTTGACCCAAAGGATCTATATGTCAAAAAATGGGTTCATGAATATGATACACCAAATTACACTGAAGAAATCGTTGATCATCAATTGGCAAGAAATAGATGTTTAGAAGCATATAAACACGCATTACAATAATTAGCCATGAATAAATTTATACCCTACGTTTTTTATTTAATTCTGCTGTGTATGTGCACCAATCCTAACTCCAATGAAGCTTATATAAAGTTTATAAAGAAAGGGTATAATGCTGATAGGTATAAATTAGAGAATATTTTAGAAGGCATTTCAGAAAGTTTAGAGGACAATAACGAAAATTTCTACCAACCATTGGCTATTCAGTTAATGAATTCACGAAGAGAGTTGACCTACAGAAAAGTACCGAGCAACGATTCCTTGATTTGGTCGTATGCGCTAGGACTCAATTTGGTATACCTAGACTACGTGCAGGGGCTGCAAGGCGCGTATAGCCAAATCAATATTCAATTACTGAAGAACCGGGAAAAATACTTTTTGTATAAACTGCAGGAGATACTGCCAAGCAAAAAGTCAAGATTTGGAAAAACAACTTTTCACTCCATTATTAACCAGCATTAAAATACAACTTCAAGTAACTTTTTGGTTTCAAAAAAAGATTCCTTAAAAGACGCTTTTAGTTTGTAGCTTTTCACGCGTATTTCAGGATGTTTATTTGACAATGTATCAATTTCTCCCTGTAGATCCCCTCCTTTTAAAGCGTAAAGCTTGTATTTGATATTTGTTTTTGTCCATTTTACCAAAACATCTAAAGGCGCTACTGCCCTTGTAACAGCAAAATGGTATTCATTAGCTAAACTTTCTACCCTCCCATGACTTGCTGTGATATTCTCTAAATCGAGTTTTTGCTTGATGTCCTCTACGACCTTTATTTTCTTTCCAATAGAATCAACCAAATGAAAATGAACATCTGGATACAAAATAGCCAATACCACTCCAGGGAAACCTCCTCCTGTGCCAATATCTAAAACCTTATTATCCTTTTTAAAATCCGCAAAGTTTGCTATGGCAGCTGAATGCAAAAAATGACGTGTTTCTAAATGTGGTATATCCTTTCTAGAAATGAGATTTATTTTCTCATTCCACGCTGAATACAAAGCACATGCAGATATAAATTTACTCTTTTGACTTTGAGTTAGATTAGGAAAATAACGGCCAATTATTTCCATTTCAATTTTCTGTTGAACATGCTTAACGAATCAAAATACCAAACATACAAAATCCACAAATATTCCAAAAACGGCCACAGATATATCAATGACTTACTTTTAAAAAGGTCAAATTTATCTCTCTTCACCTGGTGCATGACGAACAAAACAAAAACAACTGGCATCCAAAATTTATCCATATGTTTAAGCATACCTAAAAACAAAACGCCCCAAAAAAAGGTGAAAATAATTTGCAGAAAACCCAATATGATCAAATTGTTCAAATGATAAGATTTACCCGCTTTCATATGCCGAATTTTCTGAATTTTATACGTTTTCCATGTTTTTTTGGGTGGTGAATTTGTAAAAGTCTGTTTGTCTAATAAACAGCCAACATTGGCAAAATGAGCAACACTTTGAACAAAAAGATCATCATCTCCCATTGGAATATTTTTGTGTTTTTGGTAACCCTCAGCTTTTTCGAAAAGTGTCTTTGTAAATCCTAAATTTCTGCCCACTCCCATATATGGCTTTCCAATTAGCGCAAAAGAAAAATATCTTGAAGCTGTACGAAAAGTTTCGTATTGAATAAATGTATTTAGCAAGCCTTTTCTCTTGTGGTAGTAACTATAGCCTAAGACTAGATCTTTGCCATCTGTAAATTGCTCTGCATAGATATTCAAAAAGTTGACAGAATCGATACACACATCAGCGTCAATAAAAACCATGAACTCAGTCTTGGCTTTTAAAATACCCGTTTGTAACGCTTGCTTTTTTCCCGGACCAAATTTGTTTTGCAAAGCCACAACTCTTTCATCATTGTATTCAGAAACAAATTCATAGCTGCCATCAGTAGAATGGTCATCAACTATGATTATTTTGAAATTTTCATGCGCCTGCTGCAACCAATTTGGTAAATTTTTTTGTAGGTTTTTAATTTCATTCTTTGCTGCGATAATTAATGAAATATCAGTACTTTCATATTCTTTAGCGCCTAATTTCTCTTTACATGCCCAATTAAAAAGGAATACATAAAAAAATAGGACCGACACAGAGGAAATGAAAAATACCACCAACATTGAGAAAAATTGCGGTGAACTTAGTACATTTTTTGAAAAATGACATAAAATGGATTGATACATTAAACACTACAAATAGATTTTCATAAATCATAAAGGATAGTATCTTTGCAAACCATTTGAAGGAGAGGTGCCAGAGTGGTAATGGAGCAGCCTGCTAAGCTGTGATCGCGTAAGTGATCCCCGGGTTCGAATCCCGGTCTCTCCGCCAACGAGATTAGGTTCTTGTCTGGCTCCTTAGCTCAACTGGATAGAGCAACTGCCTTCTAAGCAGTAGGTTTCAGGTTCGAGTCCTGAAGGAGTCACTTTTTCTTCTAATATTCTCATTATTAAATATTTACAATAACTTAATTTCTTTTGTACTTCATATGTATATTTAATTGAATCGAGTAAATAAGTAATATGTTAGACATTCAGAAACTTTTGCCTAATCTTTAATCTAAACTTAGATCAAATGATTCGATAACGGTTTCAAATAGTCTACCAGACCGAATTAGTTTATTATAAGCTCAATATTCCGATTTTATTTTTAGTATTGAATTATGAATTACAAATCAATTTTACCGGTTTGTTTCTTCTTTTTAATAGTCTTATTAGTCTTCGGATCATGTGATATGGGCTCAAATAAGGCAGTTAAGAAAAAAGAATCAATAACGCAAATGAATGATAAATTAAATGTATTATTTATTGTGGCCGATGATTTAAATTGTGACCTAACTGCGTATGG
>CENP01014951.1_pt1 | contig 35527 bp, 29 predicted proteins | sample 361281 | NCBI WGS metagenome assembly CENP01 (sample SAMEA2591122, study PRJEB7988) | marine metagenome | biome: marine biome (ENVO:00000447); feature: deep chlorophyll maximum layer (ENVO:xxxxxxxx); material: saline water (ENVO:00002010), including plankton (ENVO:xxxxxxxx) | depth 70 m
ACTCCTGCTAAGTCGATAAGTGCTTTTTCTATTCTATTTTCACACATACCGCAAACACCATCAGTGAGAAATCTGAGCTCCACTTTTTTTTGACCAAAAAGATTAATTGAAATAAAAAGAAAAAGGCTAATAATTACATATTTCATCATTGAAAAGGGTTTTGATACAAGGTATCTGTTTCTATTTGGGTATCTGTTAGAGTATTTAAAAAAGCAATTAATGCCTGTCGCTCACTCAGGTTTAAATTTAACCCTTTTCCGCCACTATGACTTTGAATGAAGCCAGACATTCCAGGAGCTAGGTTCGGAGAATTGGAATTAACATCGCTATTATAAAATTCAAGGACCTCTTCTAATGTTTGAAAACGGCCATCATGCATGTAGGGTGCAGTATATGATAAATTTCGGAGTGAAGGCGTTTTAAATTTACCATTGTCCGCGCTTAGACCTGTTACAGCACCCTTACCAAGATCATTGAAAACAGTATCTAAACCATTATTTACAACCCTATCATCTGTGAATAAAGCTCCTCCATGGCAGTGGAAACAATCAGCTCCTTTTGGAGACCCATTTGGATTGGATTCAGCGTTAAATAATTGAATACCCAATTGTTCTTCAGGAGTAAAGGATTCAAGCCCCGCTTGAACTCTATCAAACTTACTTGATCCTCCACTTAAAATGATCAGCATAAACTGCTCTAAGGCCAACCCAATGTTATCCGGAGTTATTTCTGCGTCTCCGTAAGCCGCATTAAAAGCTTGTGTGTAAAGGGGTTGTCTTGTTAATTTTTCCACGACATTCAGCACGCTCTCTTTCATTTCCATTGGATTTTGAATTGGCTCCAGCGCCTGTTCCCTTAGGCTCGGCATAGAACCATCCCAAACAAATTTTTTGCTCCAAGCTAAGTTATGAAGGGGCATGGAATTCCTAAAACCTATAGATCCATCGACACCGGTACTATATTTATTTCCATTATCTGTAAACCCAAAAGATGGGTTATGACATGAACTACAGGACTGAGAGCTGTCTAATGATAAAATGGGATCATAGAAGAGCAATCTTCCAAGCATAATACTTTCTACATTTAGAACGTTATCATTTGGCAATGCAGGTTGTGGAAAGCCTTGCGGAATAGGTAGAATGTATGGTGTCGTAATATGGGGCTTGTTGGCTTCCGGATCAGAACAACTCGATATAAGTATTAGGCTTAAAAAACTTAAAAAATATCGGGAAGAAATCATGGCGATCTTGGTATTAAATCACCATATCTAAAACTAGTACTCAAGTTTTTCGCTATTTTATTTGCCAACCCGTTGTCGTTGGAACTATGAGTAAAATCTCCATCTAAGGCCGGTCTAATTGTGTGGGTGGCGCTAAATACTTTTTCTGAATCCCACTTAATCTCTAAGGTTTTAAAATCATTTAATTCAAGTGAGCCTTGGAGGCTTACAGGAGTTTTATTTTCTAAATGAGCAATATGATAAAGCCATGGGGTTTTAACTCCCTTATTTTCGTAGTATCCTTCGAGCGCAGTAAAAACATAACCCCCAGTCCATCCCCAATGTAATTTGTTTAAAGAAGGATTTAATGGATGATCACCAGGCCAAATGGCTGGATCGCTGTGATTAAAAGAGCTATCAAGTCCAATATCAAATCGAAGCTCAACATAGTTATTTGCGGGTATCGTTAAGGGTAATTTTATTGTGTCAGGAGACGAACCTTTTATGAAAGCGATTGTATTTTCAAAATTTATCACACTATCATCGTTGGAAATGAGCTGAAAATTTGATAATAGAAAATCTGCACGAGAGTAAACTAAAGTATCTTTAGTTTCGTTTTGTATAAGGCTATCTAGTTCAAAAGAAAACTCTGAATTATTAAAAAGCGGAATGAAATAAAGGTCTAAATCAACTTTTTCCGGAGCTTTAGGTCTAGGGTCGCAAGATTGTATCAATACTATTGTAAGGATAAAAAATAATTTAAAGTTTCTCATTTTGAATATTTAATAACCATTTTAGATCATGAATCGAGCCAGAGTAATTAAACGAACTAACCCAAAATTAGGCATATGGTTCTGAAAAAATCAGAATATTTAAAAATAGCGACAATTCTTTTGGTTTTTGTTGTGGGTGTTTACGTGTCTATAAAAATTCAAGAACCTGAATTTTCTCTCCCGATTTTGAGTCCCAGTGATTTAAACCCAGCTTTGGTTGAAGATTCTATTCAGTCTGTTGGAATGGATCATTTTGTTGGAGAATTTTCATTAATCTCACAAGACGGAGATACGATCACCTCAGGGGATGTGCAAAATGACATTCGAATTGTTAACTATTTTTTTACTACATGCCCCGGTATTTGCCGAGATATGGCAAGAAATTTAAGAAAAATTCAAACAAGATATTTATCTAATAATGCTGTTAAAATTATGTCTCATTCTGCAATGCCCGAATACGATTCTCCCCGGGTATTAAGTGATTACGGTCGAAGAAACCAGGTAAACTCAAAAAGGTGGCTGCTTCTAACGGGTGACCCTTCTTTGTTAAATGACCTAGCGAGAACATCATATTTTACAGTACTAAAAGAAGGAGAGGGTTGGGATGAACATAGTTTTATACATACAGAGAATTTGGTATTAATTGATCACAGAGGGCGACTTCGTGGATACTATGATGGAACTTCTGAGGATCAGACCGACCTTCTTATTGATCATATTAAATTGCTTCTTCAAGAGCGAAATAAATTTTTTGAAAAATACTTACCGTTGTGATCATGGAAAATATTAAAATTGCATTTCTTCAGATAGATATTCAGTGGGGAAGAGTTCGTCAAAATTTAGATTTTATTGATAAGTATTTCGAGAGGTCTCCCGAAGCAGATATTTATTTGCTGCCAGAAACATTTGCCACAGGGTTTGTTACAAAAAAAAATGAATTGTTGAAAGCAGTGGATCCCGTTAATGTCGATTTAATTCTGGAAACTTTAAGGCTTTGGGCAAAAAAAAAGAATGCATGGGTGGGCGGAAGTCTTTTTATTCAAAAAGATGATAGATATCGAAATCGTTTTATGATGTTTAACCCTCAAGGGGAGTCGAAAGAATATGACAAACGTCATCTCTTTGGAATCGCAGGAGAAAAGGATTTTTTCCAAGGAGGCTCATCTCGAAAAGTGATAGAAATTAATGGCTGGAGGTTTTTGCTGGCAGTTTGTTATGACTTGAGATTTCCGGTCTGGATGCGTCAGCAAAAGGTTGATTCAAAATATGAATATGATGGAATTTTGGTTTGTGCCAATTGGCCGGAGTCAAGACATAATGCATGGGAGGTTTTACTGAGGGCAAGAGCAATTGAAAATCAGTGTTATATTACCGGCGTTAATCGAATTGGAACCGACGGTTTTGGCTCAAACCATATCGGCGGATCAAAGACTATCGGCCCATTGGGAGAAGATATCTCTACAGCGGAAAATTCGACTGAGGGATGGACCGTTTCGAAATTAGAATCAATTCACCTTCAGGCGGTTAGGAAACGATATCCGTTTTTAGATGATGCAGATTTATTTATGATTAAATGACTTTATTTCTTGTGGGTCAATATTATCGATTTCCCATTTTGTTTCTGTAGACCAATTTGCCTTAATGTCAAGTGCTGACTTTGCAAAGACCCTCGACTCAGGTCTATTTCTATTCCAATAGCTTCCAGAGCTGAGCATGCTGTCTTGATTTTTGTCATAGAAGGCTTGCAAGTTGTATGTCCCTGGCGGAAGACCGGCTAGAGTGACAATATTACTATCGCAAGCCGAAGAGCAAAACCATTCAGCATATATTCCCTTTTCACCTTTTAGCTGAATAACAATAGGCGTAAATTTTTGATGGGTTAAAATTGAGTCACATCCGATAGAATATTTTATCGTCAACTCTCCTGAGCTGTCAGCACCCCATGGAGTCCATTGAATAATGCTGTCAGTTAAAACCTCTGAATTCAAAAGAGACAGGTTATAGAATTTTTTTTCCGAGTTCTTTTTTGAATTCATTTTATCGGCTTTAACTCCATCAACAAAAGCTATTGGAGTCAGCTCTCCAACACTTAGCCGATTATTTCCATCAGTATCCTTAAACGCGCGAATTTTATAAGCTTTATCTCGGACAATATGTTCAAGTTTATAAAATCCTGAATCATCAGTTCTTGAGGAGTATAATGCAGGTTTAAATATCACAGAGTCATTACTGCCTTGATCAGGATAAAGACAAACGGCAATATCTTTTGCTGGACTATTACTCCATGGATCAATGATTTGACCAATAATTTCTCCTGAGTCAAGAGAGGATCCTGTTGAAAAGACCCATTGAATTCCTTTTAAAACATTTCCTTCATGGAGGTCTTTTATAGCTGCTCCCATTTGAATGACATATGTAGATGAACTCAATAGATCATTATCCCATGAGATTATAAGAGATTTCCCACGGATTTCATACTTGGCATTTTCAGGTAAGGGGGGCGAAGAAAATATGTTTCGCGAAGGGGACTGAAGTACCACATATTCATCAAACGTCCACTTTAACTCATTGGTCAAAACACTTGTAGAGTTATTTTCAACACTGCTAAAGATGATTTTTGGGGGTGTTGTATCTCTAGGCCCGCCATCAGGGGCCGCAGGGAGAGCACATGAGACAATCAAGGATATAAATGCGCCCCCCCAAATAATTGATTGTGAGAATAGTATTCTTAGTTTTTTTTTCCTCATTTTTACAGAATGAAACGAATTTACGCACTTTGCATCTTATTATTAACCTTTAGCTTCAATCTTAAATCTCAGACTTATTGTACAACAGGTCTTTACTCGACAGGTTGTACAGTTGGAGATAATTTAGATGATGTCACTCTGAATAACATAGTTCAAACTTCCACGGGCTGCTCTCCTAACGGTTATGCTGACTATACTTCTGATACGGTCCAAATTCAACAGACTGCCCAACTAGTTATGTCTGTGACTTCAGGATATTCAAGTCAGTGGTATGCTATATGGATAGATAATAATGACGATGGTGACTTTGATGATGCCGGTGAACATCTTTGGTCTTCAGCTCAAGTGGGCCCAGCTGCAAATGTGGTTTATTCTGAAAATATAGTTATACCAATGACCATATCTCAAGGCACACATAGGATGCGCATGAGGTGTAAATGGAGTGGAAGCGCCATCCAGGCATCGGAGTCATGTACTTCATTCACTTATGGCGAGGTACATGATTATACTGTTTTTGTTGGTGCACCACCTCTTTGTCCTCAACCATATTATTTAACTCCAGGAGCAAAAACAGATTCGTCTTTGTCATTTTCCTATACTGCGAGTGGATCATCATTTGACATAGAGTACGGCCCCGTTGGTTTCACTCAAGGAACGGGTACGGTTATAAATGATACTTCAACAACTGCTATTGTCTCTGGTTTGAATTCAAATACATGTTATGATTTTTATGTCCGATCAAATTGCTCGGCAGCAGGAAACGGTTACTCGCTGTGGAGTGGCCCAATTACTATGTGCACTCCCTGCCTTCCCCAGCCTTTACCGTTATCTGAGAACTTCACTACATGGCCCCCTAATTGCTTTATTTTAACAGGTGGAACTCACCAATGGGATCAAGATGCAAATGCAGCTCATGCTGATATGGGTGGAACATGGCAATCTAATGGAATAGGCTATTTAACCACGGCTCCAGTTAATTTAAATTCACTTGCGCGAGTCAAGTTTAAATGGTCTCATAACGGAGGATCTTCCGCGGAAAGATTGGCACTGCTTGCTCGTGTTTCTGGGTCTTCAATTTGGGATACTTTATGGGATGTACAGGGCTCTGCATTTGATTCTCAAGATGGGGCTACTTATAATGCTCCAGGAACGTACAAGTCAGAAATGTTGAATTTGGATTCTTCCACATATTATGGGGTTAATGCAGAATTTCGTTTTGTTGGGTGGTCAGCATGGTACAATGACGCATGGTTAGACGATGTTGTTATTGAGCAGCAGCCTTTATGTCCTGAACCGACAACCCTGGGAATATCAGCATTATCAGACACTTCAGCAACGCTATCATGGACCTCTGCAGGATCAAATTTTGTAGTTCAATGGGGCCCAACAGGATTTACAGTGGGCACTGGAAATTTGGATACGGCAGCTGCTTCGAATCATTTAATTTCGGGACTGTCTCCGAACCAAACTTATGACTACTATGTTCTGAGGAATTGTACAGGCCAAGGCAATGGTAATTCAATTTGGTCAGGACCTTACACATTTAGTACCCTTTGTGCACCATTTAGTGCTTCAATCGGATATTATGAGAATTGGGATTCATATCAAGATGGAGATATTCCGGCGTGTTGGTCTTTGACTGGTGTTGGTTCGGGGTATGTTGCGGATATACAATTGCCAGGATCGTTTCAAATTCCGGCGTATTCAATGCCTAATTATTTGCGTTTATACCCAGCTAATGCATCTAATGTTACATTGATATCTCCTTTATTATCAGATTTACAACAAAACAATTCTCAAATAAGGATGCGGCTAGCAAAAAGCTCATCGTTTAGTCAAGCTAAATTGATTATTGGAACGATGACCACACCAAGTTCTCCTTCCACTTTTGCTCCGGTAGATACAATTGACTTAACTACAAGTTTTGATGAATACACGGTTGCTTTTCCCGTTACCCCTCAGGGTCATTCTCATATTGCAATGAGAGTTTTACAGTCTCAATATTATGATGTTTACTTGGACGATTTTTATTTTGAAGTTCAGCCCACTTGTTTACCTGCTCAAAATGTTTCAGCTAATCCAGGGGCAACTACAGCAGCTATAGCATGGGCACACGGTGACCCTCTAACAACAGGATCTTATGTTTCTTGGGGACCTTTAGGATTTAATCCAGGTACGGGGTCGGTATCAAATTCAATTTTGGTAAGTGGAAATACTTATTCTATAGCGGGTTTAACACCTTCGACAACTTATACAGTTTGGGTAGCGGACAGTTGTGGCGCTGGAAATATAGGGCCATGGCAAGGACCAGTTACTTTTACAACTGCCTGCTTAGCAGCTACTATGCCTTACCTAGAAGATTTTGATGCTGCGCAATTGGCATGTTGGGATCCTTCTGGCGGGACAAGGCAATTTGCTCCCTATCCTTTAGCAACAGGAGGTAATGCAATGGAGGGTGGCTATTGGGGTTGGACCAATGGAAATTATGCCCTTTTAACATCAAGACCGGTGACAATCTCAGCTTTGGCACAACTATCCTTTGACTGGTCACACAGTGGTCAATATATTACGAGCTATCCAAATGATCAATTATTAGTTCTTGCGCGCCCGGTGGCTTCATCGTCGTGGGACACTATTGTAAATCTCGTTGGTTCAAATTTTGCAAGTCCTGGAGCGGGAACAACAACTCCCGGTACTTTTGTTAATACACTTGAATACCTGCCTAGTTCATATGTTGGTTCAGATGTGATATTTCAAATAGTTGGTAATTCTGGATATGGCCCGGATGTCTTTTTTGATAATTTCCAAGTCGAGGCAGTTCCGACTTGCCCTGACCCCATTCCTTTATCAGGCGGATCAACGGCTTCATCAATTGATATTTCATGGACCAGCGCCAGTCCACCTCAAGGTTCTTCTGTAATGTGGGGACCTGTTGGGTTTTATACGGGCACAGGGTCTACGCCAGGAACAATTGCTTATAATGTTTCATCACCATACACCATTTCGGGGCTAAACTCAAATACGGCATATGATGTTTTCGTTCGTGATTCTTGCGGGCCAAATGATACTACAGGTTGGATAGGACCTGTTACGATTCAGACATTATGCTCTGTATTTAACACTCCATATTTGGAGGATTTTGACACTGCTCCTTTATCGTGCTGGACTTTTTCGGGGACACAACAATTTTCGTCCTACTCAATTGGGACAGGCTATGCGATACGCGGTAATTTCTGGTCTTGGTCAAGTGGAAAAGCTAAATTAAAATCACCACCAGTAAATATTACTTCTAGCGCTCAAGTGTCGTTTGATTGGAGTCATCAATACAGCACAAGCTATCCCAATGATCGTTTGTTACTTTTAGTTCGCAGCTTATCTGCTAATTCATGGGATACTCTGGTTGATTTATCGGGACAGACTTTTGATTCTCCAGGGTCGGGAACAACTTCTCCTGGAACATTTATAACGGAATCAGTCACTATACCTTCAAATTACATAGGCCAAAATGTCGTTTTTCGCTTTGATGGAATTTCGGGATATGGTCCGGATGTCTTTTTTGATAATTTCTTTGTGAGCGGTCAATGTTTGGCTCCAACCAATGTTACTATTTCTAATAATGATTGTGTGACGGCCGATGTCAATTGGTCATCCTCTGGTCAGCATATTGGGTCATTTATCGAGTATGGCCCCTCGGGTTTTGCTCTTGGTCAGGGATTGACGGTTAATAACATGGGATCATCTAGCGTAGGAATGAAAATCGTCACAGGCTTGACTCCAGGAACAAGTTACGATTTTTATGTTCGCGATTCCTGTGCGGGTTCTTTCTCAAATTGGTCTGCTCCTGCTAACCATACAACGGCTAGTTCTCCACTTCCAACTGTCACGCCATCTTATTCAGTTACTTCTTTAAATCCAGTGACAATGGATTTTTTCTCAGGAGCTTCAGGTCAAGATAGCACAGGTTGGACATTTAGTGATGGAACTTTTGATACGGGTGATTCTGTAACACATGTCTTTAGTAATAATGGCCCTGGAACAGCAATTATATATGCTAAAAATGATTGTGGTATGATAACTGATACTTTAAATTTTGTAGTGAGTTTGGATGACTTAAGTCTTTCAAAAATTAGACTCTTCCCAAACCCTACTTTGGGTAAGTTTGATATTGAATTTGAACTACTCGAACCAAGCGAAGTTGAATTTAGAGTTAGAACATTAACAGGAAATGTTGTTCTAACCAACTATGATAATTATCAAAAGGGAGAGGTGAAGAAATCATTTAATCTAGGTGACTTACCTTCTGGATTGTATTCGCTTGAGATTACCACAAATATGGGGTTATACGTAAAGAGATTCATCATTGAAAACTAGTGGGTGATGCTTTTAATTCCCTGTAATTAATAGAAATCGTACATTTGCACCTTAAGAAATTAATGCCATGAGTCAAGAATTATCTCCAAATCGACAACGAACAATGACCTTGTTGTTGGTTATTTTATTAGCTCTCGTTGGAATATTAACATATTTCACCCTAGACCAATCCTCAAATATTAATGGGCTTGAAGAAGAAAAAGCACTTTTAATAACTCAATTAGAAGATTATAAAAGAGATTTAACTTCTCAATCGAGTGCAAATGATTCATTAAATGCATTTATAGCCCAGGAGACTTCAAAATTAAATGAGGTTATTTCCAAAATTCAAGAAGTAAATTTTGCCTCTAAAGCAAAGATAAAAAGTCTTCGAAATGAAGTTTTTTCAATGCGAAAGCATATTTCTGATTTGACTGAGGATATAGACTCCGTAAATAGGGAGTATGCAAAAATTGTCGAAATTAAAGACTCCGTGCAGTCTGATCTAGATGCAGAAATAGTTAAAAGTAGCTCTCTTGAGAAAAAAGTTGAAAAAGGAGCGAAGCTTCAATTAAGTAGTATTGAAGCAAGTGCCTATCGAATCAATGGAAAAGGAATTGAGAAAGCTACTAATTCGGCATCTAAGGCGAATCGCATTAAGGCATGTATGACGATAGCAAAAAACGATTTATCTGTCAAAGGAGAAAAGACTTTGTATCTGAGAATAAATACTCCGGGTAATAGGGTATTAGCAACAAGTGAAAAGCAAAAGACAATGTGGGTGAGCGGAGAAAAAATGATTTATTCGTCTTCCCAAGTTATTAATTATAACGGTTCTCCAACAGGTTGCTGCTTATCATTTAATGTTCAGACTGAATTGCAAAGCGGGTCTTACGTTTTGGCGATTTATACTTCGAATGAAAAAATTGGAGAGGCTAGGTTGATGCTTCAATAAAATAATGCAAATTATTAGCCTCAATGGTAACGGCATTCGGGCATGTGTAAGAAAGGGATTGATTCCATGGTGGCGATCCACAAAGGCAGATGTTTTGTTATTTCAAGAAGTTAGGTTTGATGACTTCAACGCAATTAATGATTTATTTCCAGGCTATTGGACAGCTGGATTTTCAGCGATAAAAAAAGGTTACAGTGGAGTTCTAGCAATAGCTAAAACTCCACCAAAAAAAGTAAATTTTGGAATAGGAGACCCTCTATGGGATGATGAAGCAAGAGTAATGCATATTGTTTATTCAGACCTGGTAATTGTAAATGCCTATTTGCCCAGTGGAGCTTCAAGTTTAGCTCGTCAAAAATATAAATTAGAGTTTTTGATTGCTTTTAAACAATACATTGATGAATTAAGTCAAAGCCACTCAAATATAATAATCGCAGGAGACTGGAATATGTGCCATAAGGATATAGACATACACAATCCTATAAGGCTCTCTGGAACACCTGGATTTACTGAGGAAGAAAGGCAATGGTTAGATGTTTTAGATGCAGAAGGTTGGAGAGATGGCTTTCGAATTTTCAATAGTGAATCTGAAAATTACACATGGTGGAGTTATCAATCTAATAGTCGAAGTAGAAATGTTGGCTGGCGTATTGACGCTTTCTGGCTTAGCCCAAAAGCCTCCCAAGGAGCAAAAAGATGTATTCATCTTTATAAGCCTGAGCTAAGCGATCATTGTCCTGTTTTATTAGATTGGGAAATGCCAAGTATATTTACATAAAATTCAATTTTTCTAATGTCAGTTAGGTATATTACAAATACGATAATTTCGTACTTCATCCTTATCACATGTTTTTCCTGTGTCTCCCCAAAGGTTCACAATGAATTGCAGGATTCTTACGATAACGTTCTAAACGAAAATCAAATTCTCAAGACGACTTCTGATAGGGCAAAGACAAACCTTAAAGAGATTTCATCAGATATGGAGGTTCTAGAAATAGATATCCAAGGATTGATTCAAGACTCTATTAAAAATGGAAGGAGATACCGTAAGCTGAAAAAGTCTTATGATGATTTGAATGCGAATTACGAATACGCTTTAGAGAATAATAGTTCATTAGTCGCTGCAAATTTGAGGGAGAATAAAGTAATGCTTGAGCAGATGGAAGGATTAGCCAAACGATTGGCTGCTAAAGAGGATTCTCTTATGCTAGAGCAGAATAGACTGACGAGTTTAGAGCTTGCTTTGCAATTAAGGGAAAAGCGAGTGAATGAATTAGAATCTTTAATCGCGAGAAAAGACTCTACCGCAAATTATTTTAGAAATCGAATTGCTCGCGCTCTTTTGGGTTTTGAAAATAGAGGTTTAACTGTCAGTATGAAAAATGGTCAGGTATATGTGAGTTTGGATAATCGTTTGATGTTTGCTTCAGGCAAATGGGAGATTGAAAATGATGGAGTTTCCGCATTGCAAAAGCTAGCTCAAGTCTTAGGCGAGAATCAGGATCTTAATATCTCAGTTCAGGGCCATACAGATGATGATGCTTATTTTGGAAAGGGTCAAGTTCAGGACAATTGGGATCTATCCGTCATGCGCGCTACCTCGGTAGTGAAAATCCTAATTCAAAAAGGTGTAAGCGCAACACAGATTGAAGCTTCGGGTCGAGGTGAACATATGCCTTTAGTTGAAAACAGTTCTTCAAAGAATAAGGCAAAGAATAGAAGAACAGAAATAATTATAACTCCAGACCTAAGCGAAATAGCTAATTTGATTTCAAAATAAATAATAGACTTGGCTCAGCCAAAAAGAGATGCTACCATTTGCTCCATGGTATTAATTTGAATACAATTTTTGTTTTGGTTCGAGGTTTTCGTTTTGGATTTTTGAGAGTAATAGATAGTTTCAAAACCAATTTTAATTCCTTCTCCTATTCTCTGTTCGATCCGATTTACAGGTCTAATTTCACCGCTCAAACCCACCTCTCCTGTAAAAGCAAACCCTTGTGGAATTGGAATATCAGCATTGCTCGATAATATCGCCGCGCAAACAGCTAAGTCTAGAGCAGGGTCGTCTATCTTCATGCCTCCAGTTATGTTTAGGAAGACATCTTTTGCCCCTAGTTTAAAACCACATCTTTTCTCTAAAACTGCAAGCAGCATATTTAATCTTCGAGTTTCAAAACCAGTACATGACCTTTGAGGAGTTCCATATACAGCAGTGCTTACTAGGGACTGAACTTCAACGAGCAGAGGTTGTGTCCCTTCACATGCAATGCCAATGGCCGAACCGCTCCTGCCTTTTTCCCTATCGCCTAATAAGATTCCTCCAGGATTTAATATTCCTTTAAGGCCGGCGTCACTCATTTCGTATACACCCAATTCTTGTGTGCTACCGAAACGATTCTTAAGAGGGCGAAGTAACCTGTAAATGTGATGCCTATCACCTTCAAATTGCAAAACCACATCGACCATATGTTCTAATATTTTGGGGCCTGCAAGATTTCCATCTTTAGTTATGTGTCCTACTAGAATGACCGGAATGTTTTTGGTTTTTGAAAATTTTAAAAATTCTGCTGCTGATTCTTTTATTTGTGATACCGATCCTGGGGATGAGTCTAAATAAGGTGAATAAGCAGTTTGAATGGAGTCAATAATCAAAAGATCAGGTGATGTATTTTCTGCTGTTTCAATAATTTTTTTTGTTGAAACTTCGGATAAAACGCTACAATTTTTACTTTCTAAATCGATTCGTTCCGCTCGCATTTTTATTTGTTGAAGGCTTTCTTCACCGCTTACATAAAGCACATTTTGATTTTTTTTGATTGCAATTTGTAAAAGCAACGTAGACTTCCCTATTCCGGGCTCACCACCCAATAAACATATACTTCCTGGAACAATCCCACCGCCTATGACTCGATCAAATTCATCATCTCCTGATCTTTTTCTTTTCACATTTAGACTTTCTATTTGGGAAATTTCTAAAGGTTCATTTTTAATCTTGTTGGACCAAGATTTATTATCCTTAATTCCTTTCTCTATGATCTCTTCAACAAGTGTATTCCACTCATTACAAGATTTACATTGCCCTAGCCATTGAGGGTGTTTGGCCCCGCATGATTGACAAAACCAAGCTTTTTTAATTGATGACATCCGAAAAAATTACTCTTTTTTCGAAGTTAAGGTAAGGAATCCGACAATCCCCGTCGATATCATCATTAATGTTTGTGTTGCATGAACTACAGTTGCAAAAGCTAAACCCTGTTCATATGTCCGCCCCAACACCACAAGCGCCATGGTTACCAAATAGTGATATGCCCCTATCCCTCCAGGTACAGGGACCAAGTATCCGATAGCTGCTGCTGCCATTATGAAAAGGCCTTCAGCAATCGATAGGTCTTTAGTAAATGGAAATGCAAAAAAGCAGATATAGATCATAAAAAAGTAACATGTCCAGATGTATAAAGTATGTTGCCAAAATTTCATTTTTCTTTCAAGTTTCCTAACGGATTGAAATCCATCTAAAATTCCACTCATAAATGTTTTAATTTTTTTTATCCAAATATTTGATTTTAATTTTTTTGAAAAGACGCGAACGACAAAAAAAGATAAAACCATAAAGAGGATAAAATATTTTATACTTTCTTTGGAAGCTTTTGTCGGTTCTTCTGCATCACTATTGGTAATTGAGAGGAAGCTTTCAATGTCACCGCTTGAGAGAATAAATGTGACTCCAACTAACAAAGCCATCATAATTAAATCTATGGTTCTCTCGATTATAATTGTTCCAATTAAAATATTTATTGGAATTTTGTTTGATCTATTTAATGCTGTTGCTCGAGCGACTTCTCCAGCACGAGGCAGTACTTGGTTCATTAGATACCCAAACGCAGTCGCATGAGTTGCGCTCCATGGGGATACAGGCTTACCTATACTTTCTAACACAATGGTCCATCTAAATCCTCTTGATATTACAGCTGAATAACCTATGGCAAAACTGATAATGATGTATATCCATGATGCTTTTTTTGCATAACCCCAAACTTCAAAAACATTTACTTTTTTAAACGCGAAATAAATCAAAAGGAAAGCCAGTCCAATTAAACTTATGGTTTTTAACCATTTTGGGAGTCTAAAATTCATGTTAGATTAACCTATTTGACTTTTCATCAGGAAAAATAACAGTGGGCTTGTGATTTTTAGCTTCATCAAGAGTCATTGACGCGTAAGAAATAATAATTATTACGTCTCCTTTTTCGACTAATCTCGCCGCAGGGCCATTCAATTTTATTTCTCCTGAATTTCTTGTACCTGGGATAATATAAGTATCGAATCTCGACCCGTTATTCACATTTACAATACTCACCTTTTGTCCCTCGATTAATCTAGCTGCTTCAATTAGACTTTTATCTATGGTAATTGATCCGACATAATTTAAATCAGCACCTGTAACGGTAACCCTATGAATTTTACTAAAAAGCACCTCTATTGTCATTCTGGAAACAAAAGTAATGTTTGAAATCAAAGGACATATGGTTTTTAACAAATAAAGTGGTTATCTATTAGACGGATATCTCTGGCATATGCAGAAATAAAGCAGTGCACTTTTTTATTGTAATGATCAAGCGGAAAATCAGGGTCGCTGATAATATCTAAGTTATCGCTGAAGGCAAATGTTATTTCCTCCACTTTTATAAGCCCTGTAGAGTTTATAATCGACTTCATTTCTTGAATCAATGCAGCCGGTGAAGCTGTGAAAACTTTAACTTCTTTTTCTGCAAATTTTAGAGCTTTAAAAATAGAGGCTGCAGCTTTTAATTCTTTGACTTTTAACCTCGAATTTCGTGAGCTCATAGCCAAGCCAGAGTCTTCTCTTATTATTTTGCAGGCAATGATTTCGGGGGTTCCTCCTTTGAGTAAGGATAACTTTTTAATTATTTGTACCTGCTGAAAATCTTTAAGACCAAAATAGGCTTTGTCAGGTTGGATTAATTCAAATAACCTGTCAACAGCGGTGGCAACTCCTTGAAAATGCCCTGGCCGCATAGCCCCCTCTAGCTTTTTATCAATGCCGTCAAGGTCGAATGTCTTGGAGACAAGCCCATTGGGATACATTAACTCTTGATTTGGAATAAATAAGAAATCAATATTTAAGCTTTTAAGGATATCAATATCATTATCGAGTGATTTAGGGTAATTTATGAGATCGTTGGAGTTTTCAAATTGAGTAGGATTAACATAGATTGATACAATTACCTGACTGCATTCTTTTTGCCCTCTTTTTATCAGGGAAATATGCCCTTCGTGAAGAGCGCCCATCGTGGCAATAAGTCCTAAATTTGAACCTTTAGAGGACTCATTTTGCATGGATTTTAATGCATTAATGTTTCGTATTATTTCCACGGATAATATAATTTTTAGCTAATCTATAACTAACCACCAGTAAAACTAGGAGAAAGATATATTTCATACCTTTGCAACAATGGCAAAAAAACGAATTTTATATGTCTCTCATGAGATAAAACCTTATTTCCCGGAAAGCGATTTGGCAAATGCGGGGCTCATGTTTCCAAAAAAAATGAACTCAAAAGGTAATGAAATACGTGTTTTCATGCCGAGATTTGGTTCTATTAATGAAAGACGGCATCAGCTCCATGAAGTAATTCGATTAAGTGGTATGAATGTGGTTATCAATGATTTAGATCAACCACTAATTATTAAAGTAGCTTCTATTCCAGCTGCTAGAATTCAAGTATATTTTATTGATAACGAAGATTACTTTAAGCGCAAAGGAACATGGGTAGATAAGGAAAATAAATTCTACAAAGACAACGGTGAGCGTACTTTGTTTTTTTGCAAAAGTGTTATTGAAACTATAAAAAAATTAGGCTGGAAGCCAGATATTATTCATTTTATGGGATGGATGAGTACGGCAATGCCCGCATATCTAAGGCATTTTAATGCTGATGATCCGCATTTTAACGATGCAAAATTGGTTTATAGCTTATTTGGTGATGGGTTTGACGGGAAGCTTGACTCCGGATTCACCAATGGAATTAATTTTGATGATCTTGAAGATATGCAAGAGTTTAATACCCCATCCGCAGACAATTTATATTCTGGTGCTGTTAAACATGTGGATGCTGTTTTAACGATGAACGACGACATTCCCGAAGTGCAATTAGATTCAGCCGCTTCTGCAGGCATACCAATAATTGATGGTAAGAAATTTATTGAAAACCCTGCAGAACTTGATTCTTTTTATGAGTCACTATTCGAATAATTTATATCACATGCGTAGTTTAAAGTTCTTGGCTCTTATGCTGCTACCTTTTTTCGCATGTGAACGAAATTCTGGTTCAATTGCTATTGATTTTGTTGACGGTACCGGATTTGAAGCAGATTATTTTGATACAATCGAGGTAATAAGTACATCAGAAACCCTGGATTCTTTAGTTACCTTAAATCCAAGCTCTTTATTAATTGGTAAATACATTGATCCCATATTCGGATCTTCTTCTTCTCAATTTGTTTCTGAATTTGTTTTGGCTTCAACAGCTCCTGACTTTGGAGACAGTAATGTCACCGTAGATTCAGCATTTATACTTTTACCATATTCTGGCTGGTATGGTGATACCACCGCTGATTTTGGAATAAAAATTTCACATTTAGATGACGAAATTATGGATGACAGTCTGTATTACTCAAACAGTAATTTTTCGAGTTCTAATGTTATTTGTGATACAGTAGTAAAGCCTTACCCAAATAAGCGTGTAATTCGAACAGGTATGTTTGATGCCAACCAGGTCATGTTTTTAAAAATTGATAAAGGGTTTATTAAATCAAATATTATAGAGGCTTCAAAAATGGATCCCAGCTTGTTTGAAACTAATGAAAATTTTGTGGACTATTTCAAGGGCTTGGCTTTTGAGGGTTATCCTTCGAATAAAGCGATTTTTAATATTACTCCCGGAGAATCAGATTTTCGAATTAGAATCTATTATAGCAATGATAGCTTAAGAGCAGACACTATTGGCCCAGGCTATAATTACCTAGATATATTGGGCTGGAGGGGAATTACAGGGAATAACTATGGTCTTAAAAGCGTAAACCTTTTTGAGTTTGATCGCTCAGATTCTCAAATTAATCTTGATAATCAGGATACAATTAATGGAGAAGTTACCTCTTATGTCCAGTCGATGGGAGGAATTGTAACCTCAGTTAGTTTTAAGAACTTAAATCAGTTTAGAGATTCTAATTATTTTGTTAATCATGCTGAATTAGAAATACCTATCCGAGAGGGAAGTGCCTTAGAATATACACCCCCAGTCAAACTGAATGCTTTTATGATTTCTGGTCATGATAAAATTCTGATGCAAGAATATTTGGATGCATCTCCTGGTGGCGGTCTAACAATTCAATCGGTTTTGCGTGACAAAAAGTATAATTTGGAGGTAACGAAATTTGTTCAACAAATACTCAGTAGAAAAGATTCAACTGAAGATAGGTTATTATTACTTCCTGATGGAAACGCATCAACCCCAAGAAGGGTTGTCTTAAATGGTAATCTTGACCCAGTTTTACCAATTTCTTTAAAGCTTTACTTAACAAAACGGGAATAAAACAATAGGACCATGTGCGGAATCGTTGGATATTTAGGAAATAAGGAAGCGTACCCAATTTTAATAAATGGTCTAAAGAGGCTTGAATACAGAGGTTATGACTCTTCTGGTATTGCCTTATTTAATGGGGATATTGAAATTTATAAATGCAAAGGAAAAGTTGAGCGCCTCGAGAGTTTAAAAAATAAAGACTCATCCATGGCTCGATTAGGTATCGGACACACTCGATGGGCGACACACGGCCCACCTAATGATAAAAATGCCCATCCTCATGTGTCTAACAACGGAGACCTAGTAATTGTGCACAACGGTATTATTGAAAATGCAGACTCACTAAGAATATTCTTATTTGAAAAAAATTACTCTTTTAAAAGTGATACTGATACTGAAGTGTTGGTGAACCTCATTGAGTATATTCAAAAAGAGGAAAAAGTATCTCTAGAAGAAGCAGTTCGACTTTCCCTAAATCAAGTGATTGGAGCGTATGCTATTTCAGTTATTTCTAAAAGTCATCCGGATGTTATGATAGCAGCAAGGCTTGGGTCTCCGTTGGTCCTTGGGCTCGGTAATAATGAGTTTTTTATTGGGTCTGACGCTACGCCATTTATAGATCAGACAAAAAAAGTTATATACTTGGATGATGGAGAGTTGGCCCGGATATCAAAGCAAGGTATTTCTATTCGAACTATTGATTCAGATACTCCTGTTGATGCAGTAATTCATCAACTTCAGATGGATTTAGAGAGTATTGAAAAAGGCGGCTTCGAACATTTCATGTTGAAAGAGATATATGAGCAGCCAATATCAATTCAAAATACAATTAGAGGTCGACTTTTTCCAGAAAAAAATGAGATAAAAATGGCAGGCTTAGAAATGATTTCTAGTAACCTAAAAGTAGCAAATCGTATAATTATTTTGGGCTGTGGAACCTCATGGCATGCTGGTTTAGTTGGTGAATATTTAATTGAAGAATTTTCGAGAGTCCCTGTGGAGGTTGAGTATGCATCAGAATTTAGGTATAGAAATCCAGTAATAAATTCAAATGACGTTGTAATTGCAATTTCACAATCTGGGGAGACCGCAGATACTCTTGCAGCTATAAAACTAGCCAAGGAGTCTGGTGCGTCCGTTTTCGGGATTTGTAATGTAGTTGGATCTTCTATTGCCCGCGAAACTGATGCTGGAGCTTTTACTCATGCCGGGCCAGAAATAGGTGTGGCTTCAACAAAGGCTTTTACTGCTCAAGTAACTGTTCTTGCGATGGTGGCTCTATATTTAGGGAAAATAAAAAATGAATTGACTAAAACTAAGTTTAGAGAAATCGCTTTGGAGATTAATAAAATTCCAGAAAAGATTGAATCTATGCTTGAATTAGATTCAGTAATCAAAACTATTTCAAAGAGTTTAAAAGGATTTAATAATTCATTGTTTTTGGGCCGTGGATTTAATTTCCCAGTAGCGTTAGAGGGAGCATTAAAACTTAAGGAAATTAGCTATATCCACGCTGAAGGCTACCCGGCGGCAGAAATGAAGCATGGCCCTATAGCGTTGATTGATAAAAATATGCCGATCATCGTAATTGCTCCGTTGGGCGGTATGTATGAAAAGCTAGTATCGAATATTCAAGAAGTTAAAGCGAGAAAAGGCAAGATTATTTCTATTACAGGTTTTGGACAAAGCGAAGTAAAGTCGCTTTCAGATGCTGTAATTGAAATTCCAGATACATTAGATTGTCTAAGTCCACTGTTAACAACAATTCCACTACAGCTTTTAAGTTATCATGTGGCAGTTGAAAGAGGATGCAATGTAGACCAGCCGAGAAATTTGGCAAAGGCAGTCACTGTGGAGTGAGGTTTGATAGTTTTTTCGGGTGATATAAAAAATTAATATGTTGAGTAAATGAAGTACATGAAAATTTTAAATAAAAAAATATTTTATATTTCAATTAGTTTAATAGTAATAACTTTTCTAATTAGGAATTATTTTCCCCACCAAGTGATTCAGTATATTATTTATTCATTTGGATGTGTCCTAATGAGTTTTTCTTTTTTTGAGAGATCTTCTGACAGAAAAAGTAAATTTATTAATGGTACTGGACTATCAAACCATTAAGTACCACAGTGGAGTAGTTGTAAGATTCTCTGTATCAATTACTACCACTAAACTTTGGGATTCAAATTATTCTGAATACCAACAATATCTTTACGATAGAATTTGTACTAATCAAAAATCAGGCTCTTGTTCAAGTCGATATCTGAGGTAAAAATATTTCTGCCATCATACATCTTGCACTTCCCCCCCCTAGACTTTCAATCGTATCAAGATCAGAATTTATAATCTTCGAATACTTTAATATGCTTTCAATTTGTTTATTATTAAGACAGTTTCTCGCAGCGCTACTCATGACCAAAACACTTTCCCCGGCAATATTTTTTAATTCAAGCATATTTCCTGCAAACTTCTCAACTTGATTTTCTTGTATCTCTATAATCTCTTTCCCTGATTGGATAATAGTCTCAACAAGTCGTTTTTTCTCATCAATATTATCAACGGACTCCAAACAAATAATTGCATATTCACCAGCTATGCACATCATTACATTTGTATGATATATCGAAAGTCTTTTCCCATTTATTGACTGATAAGATTTAAAAACTAGGGGTTTGAATTTGAAATCTTCACAAAAAGTATAAAACAAGTCTTCATTTGATCTTTTTGAAAGTGAACAATAAGCAATTCTATTTTCTCTATCTAAAATCATACTTCCTGAGCCCTCAAGATATTTTTCGGATTTTTCAGCGGGAGAGTAATCTATAATTTCTTTAGTTAAAAATCCTTGAGCATTTAAATATTTTAATATTTCAGGTCGTCTTTCTAATCTTCTATTTTCTGCAAACATTGGATATAGTCCAACATTACCGTTTTCATGAAATGAGATCCAGTTATTAGGAAAAATTGAATCTGGGGTATGGAACTTTCCGTCATCATTAAAAACAAATACCGAAATGCCATTTTTTCTCAATTCAGAAACCATTTCATCAAATTCTTTTTCAGCTTTTTTATGAGCATCTTTTAAAGAATCATTTTGATTTTGATAATGATTATCAATAGCTGTTTGATTATTGAACTGAAAATTAAACGGGCGAATCATTAAAATTGAATTTGTTTTCTTCATAGTTATTTATTAACTCTTTCCAATGGTAATGTTGAGCATCTTAGAAGCCCTCCCTGTTTTGATATTTCTCTATAGTCTATCTCTTCAACGGTAATACCAAAGCTCCTCAACCATTGGTTTACTTTTGAAAATCCTTTTTCGCTAATAACTATATCCTCAGAAATAGAAAAGAAATTACATTGCATATTACTCATCTCTTTTAAGGAAATTTCTAAAATATTATTATCCCCGAAGTGATCGATTATCCATGAATATTCACTTTTATCGGAGAATGCTTCCGGACAGACTACGACTTTATTTTTCCCAACAGTTTGTAAACAGCAATCTAAATGCAATGCATTTTTTTCAGGGTCTGTATTCGATTTTATTAAATGAAATGAAATTATTTGTTTTTGCGGAAATAGAGACTTAAGGTATTCAATGGCATTGATATTTGTCCTTGCTGTTTGAATTTTTGGATAGTCTCGTCCTGTGTATGTTCCAATAAATAAATATTCGTTATGTACGATAACATCGCCACCTTCGATATGACAGTTTTCTGGCAGATTAATGATTTTTTTGTTATCAATAGCATCAAGAATAAAACTCAAAGCCTCAATTTCTCTTGATCTTTCAGGAAGAATATTTGAAATGATAAATTTATCCTCAATCACAAAGCCAATATCTCTTGAAAAGATTTGATTGTAGTTCTCAAGAACATCGGGTCGAAAAACTTTAACATTATGTTTCATCAAAACACTTGCGAAGCTCTCCATTTCAAGAAGCATATCTATTTCCTTGGGATAAGTTTTATTCAGGACATGCTGTCTGCTTTTTGGATCATAGCATTCTTCAGTTTTTGGAACAGGGCCTGTACTCTCAGCTATCCCAAGAACAACAGATAAAAGCTTTGATGTTTCGTTATTTACATTAAGCTTCATTTAAAAAATTGTATGAGGTTTTACCTTTTTTGGATGGTTTCTGGTCCAAGTGTTCTATAAAATTGTTGAATTCGTTTATGTCAACATGTAAAGGTTCAAACTTTCTTGCTTCAGTGGTTTATTTGTCCCCATTTATTAATACCGGAGTTTTACCATCCGTAATTATAAGCTTGGCATTTGGTGAGGACGCCAACTCCTTTAAGACCTCTAAACTTCGCCATTCTATATTGTCGTCAGTTATTCCTTCTTTGATTATTTTTTGGGCATCTCTTATCCCTTTGGCTTCAATTCTTTTTCTATCAGCCTCTTTATTTTCACGTTGCAAAACAAATTCCATCTGCTGAGCTTCTTGTTCAGCCCTTAACTTAGATTCGATTGCAGCATAAAGTCCTGGAGGTAATGTTATGCTTTTAAGCAAAACAGCTTCTATAACGAAACCACGATTTTCTAACAGTTTGCTCATTAAATCTTTTATTTCCTTCTCGATAAATGATCTCTTTCCAGAATGCATGTCTTTAGCAAAAAATTGGGCACAAACATCTGCTGAAGCAGAGCGGAATGTACTGAGTATAAGGACTTCTTCAAAGTTTACACCTACATCATTAATAATGTCAATAGACTTCGCTTTTTCACAATGATATAAAATTGATATTTCGGCTCTTACATTCAGCCCCTCTTTGGAGGGTAGGTTTAGCCTTACTTCTTGGTTTACTGTCCTTGTCGGGATTTTAACTAATTTGGTTATTAGGGGGTTTATACCTGTAAGCCCAGGAGCTATAATACCTCTTTTTAGTTTTCCAAATGTTTGTTTCACCCCAACTTCTCCAGGTTTAACAACTGCACAAGATGAAAAAATTAGTGAAAAAATTAATATTGTTGTAAATATTTTTAAACGACTCATTTTTTTAAATTTAAAAGCCTATTTCATTGTAGGCCTTTAAGTTATAAACAAAAATAGTTCCAAAAAATATATGTCCGATACTAATTATTTGTGAGTTCTCTTTGATGAACATAAAATTCATGAATTCGATTACCCTCAACCAAAATATTAGCCATTATAGCAACATTTTGAATCGTTGAATCTCCTGACTCGGGGTCAAGAAATTTTGTCCGCTGAACACAAGATGTTATAACCCAATCTCCTTCTTCCCCAGGATTTTTTATGGATGTCGCCCAGATCGTCCAGAATTTTGGATTGCCAAAAGTGAACCAAGCATCTAATTGCTCTCGGTGTTCCTCTTTGCCGCTTACAAGTTTGCCATCAGGAGTATAAATTTGAATCGATTCTGAATCCATTTCTATGATTGAGTCTAGATTACCTTTATTGTGATAATGAAGATATTTCTGCCAAGTTTCAATGGCTTTGTTAGATCCTATTTGGTAAGTCACGGTTGAGTCGTTTACATAAAATCCTGAAGTAGGGGGATCCATATTATTTTCCGTTTGAGTTGAATTACATGACACCAGAGAAATAGAGAAAATTAGTATAGCAAAAAGGTTTTTCATTTTTTTAATGTATTTTTTAATAGGTTTTTAACAAACCAAATATAGTAGAAACTTAGTCAGTCCAATCAGCAACAAATAAATTCGTTTCTCGGGTTCCGCCATTATTTCTATTTGAAGAGAACACCAAGCGCTTACCATCATTAGAAAAAACAGGGAATGCGTCAAAAGTATCATCATTTGTTACTTGTTCGAGTTCTGTACCATCAGTATTAATCATATAGAGATTAAATGGGAAACCCCGCTCAGACTTATGATTCGAGGCGAAGATGACTTTTTTTCCTGAAGGGTGAAAAAATGGACACCAATTTGCTTTCCCTAAATTGGTTAGTTGTCTTAATTCAGAACCGTCAGAATTACAGATAAATAGTTCCATATTTGTAGGCTCGACAAGGCCTTGACTCAAAAGTTTTTTATATTTCTTTATTTCAATTTTTGATTTAGGTCTGCTGGAGCGAAAAATCAATTGATTGCCATCAGGGGAAAAAAAGGCGCCACCATCATATCCTAAATCAAAAGTTATCTGTTTTAGTTTGGAACCATTAATATCGCAAGTGAATAATTCTAAATCTCCTGTTCGCATTGATGTAAATACAATTTTATCGCCTACGGGCGAAACCGTAGCTTCTGCATCGTATCCTGGTTCCGAGGTTAATTGATTTAAAATATTTCCATTGTCATCTGAAGTGAAAATATCAAAGCTCTCATAGATTGGCCAAACATATCGGTCGTTCTTTCTCTCAGGAGTTGGCGGGCAGACGGAGTCTGCTAAATGTGTTGATGCATAAACTAATGTAGTATCGCCTGGAAGGAAGTAAGAACAAGTAGTACGACCAAGACCAGTACTAACCATTTTCGGAATTTCATCGAATAGATTGTCATTCTTCCAATCAAAAGTGAAAATTTGATCACATTCTAATCCCCATTTAGGATTAGTTACTTGAAAAATCAACCTAGAATCGTCAAAACTCCAATATGCCTCGGCATTATCCCCTCCATTCGTTAGTTGTTTTAAGGAACTAAAATGATATTCACCTTCATTTATTATTGACGGGTTCGAGCTGCAAGCTTGAAGAAATAATATGATCATTATTATAAAAATGTTCTTCATGATCTTTTATTTAAACTTTTATAAAATTGATTGATTTCGAAATTAGGGTTATTAAATCATCTGAAATACCCCAAAAACATATTGAATAACCTTATTCAGTTCTTAATTAAATTGGAATATTTGTTTCGATTGCTAGCTTTGACAAGTCATTATATAAATTTTAAAACATATGTAGGTGAAAAAGTTTTTTATTTTTCTAATATTTCCATCTGTTGTATTCGGTCAGATAAAGAAAATTTCTTTTCCGACTCAAAATCAATTATATCGTGATATTGAATATTTATCATCTGATTCTCTTGAGGGCAGGGAGAGTGGTACAAAAGGGGAAGCTTATGCTGCAGAATATATAGCTATGCGAATGAAGGGACTTGGACTTTCACCAAAAGGGACCAATGGCTATTTTCAAACATTCAGTTTCTCTCCAAAAATAAACCCTCATTCAAACCATGAAGACTTAACAAAAAGAATATCTATTACAAATGTTATAGGTTTTTTAAATAACGGGGCAAAGAAAACTGTTGTGATTGGCGGGCATTATGATCATTTAGGCCACGGCATAATGGGTTCTTTACACTCAGCAAAGGATAGCGCTATTCATAATGGAGCAGATGATAATGCGAGCGGTATCGCTCTAATGCTAGACCTTGCAAAAGAATTGAAAAGAAAAATTTTTTCAAAACATTCCAATTATCTTTTTATCGCTTTTTCTGGGGAAGAGATGGGTTTACTGGGATCTAATTTTTTCTGTAAAAACCCTACAATCGATCTTGAAACTTTAGATTACATGTTGAATTTTGACATGGTTGGAAGGTTAGATGAGTCAAAGGGTTTGGCAATAAACGGGGTTGGAACAAGTCCTAATTGGAAGAGAGAATTAAATAAGGCGAATAAGAAATCATTAAAATTAGTTTTATCGGAATCCGGAACAGGACCTTCAGACCACACCTCGTTCTATTTAAAAGATATTCCAGTCTTACATTTTTTTACTGGCCAGCATGAAGACTATCATAAGCCAAGTGATGATATTGAAAAAATTAATTTTAAAGGTTTACAAATTATTTCAGATTTTGTTTTTCGTCTTGCAGATCAATTGAAAGAGAATGAACCAATGAGTTTTACAAAAACTAAAAGCATTAATAATAAATCCCCCAAATTCACTGTTACATTAGGAGTTATGCCTGATTATTTATTTCAGGGAAATGGAATGCGAATTGATGGAGTGAGTGAGGGAAAGCCAGCAAGTCGTGCCGGGTTTTTGAAAGGCGACGTTGTTATCCAAATGGACACCCTTAAGATTCATAATATGCAATCTTACATGAAAGGCTTAAGTTTATTTGAAAAGGGTGATTCAGCTTTGGTTAAAGTTAGAAGAGAATCCACTGTAATCGATAAAATAGTGGTTTTTTAAAATGAAATCAATCTATTGATTTAAAGGCATTTTTTACTGAGAGGTATGCATCTTTTTTGTTTCCATAATAATCGATGACACTCCAACTTGGTCCTGGCCAACAGTCATTGAATTGCCAAAATAATGTACCCATGCAATGTGGGGATTTATTCATGTGCGAATTTATTGCCATTTCCAATCCAAGTGCCTGGGTTTTTTGACTCAGAATAATGAATTCATTGAAATTTTTTGGATTCGGGAAATACTGATTTATATGACTTTGAATCAATTGATTACCAATGTAGCTTTTTTGCCGATGTTTCATTGCTAACGATTCCAAGTATAAACTGGAATCGTTCATAACCATCTTAAGACTTGACAATTTTGGGAATGATTGAAATCCATATTCCACCATAAATCGTCCAATATTATTTTCGAAATTTTCAAAAGGTTCTTTACCATGCCAGACTCCCCAATAATGCATGGAAGAATGATTAAAATTTTCTTTTTCTCCCCAATTGCTTAAAGGTGAAGTTGGGATATAACTTCTCAATGGATCAAGTTCTGATATCTGCTCAGGTATGAGTTTTCTAAAAATATCGAAATAGTTTTTCCATATAGTTATGGAATCTGAATTGGTATACCCGAATTGCTTTTGCCAGCCCCAATTTTCCCATGCCACCTCAATTTCGTTATTACCGCACCAGATTGCAATGCAAGGGTGGCGCCTTAGTCTGATAATATTTTCTCTTACCTCTTCTTTTATATTTTTTTTAAATTCAATTTCATTAGGATATAGGCTGCCTGAAAACATGAAATCCTGCCATACCAGAATGCCAAACTTATCGCACAGTTCATAAAATATATCTCTTTCATAAATCCCTCCACCCCAAACTCTGAGCATGTTGAAGTTTGCTTCTTTTGCAGCAATAATTAATTGTTGATATTTTTCTATTGAGACCCGTGATAAGAAAACGTCTTGAGGAATATAATTTGCCCCTTTTATAAAAATAGTACTGTCATTTAACTTAAAGTAAAAAGACGTACCAATCGAATCGGGCTCATTTATAAACTCAATAGTTCGAATACCAAAAGAATTTTTTTTCTCATGGATTTTTTCTTCTTTCCGGATTAAAGAAATATTCTCTTCATATAAATATGGCTCACCCATATTATTAGCCCACCATAATTTCGGATTAAATATCTTGAATTGATGTTTCAAATTGTGAATACCTTTATCATAGTGCTTTAAAATCTCAAAAGTGTCTATTCTTATTCGATAATTCCCTGGAGTTTTTACTTCTAAGGTTATATTCGTCTCAAGAGACGCAACTCCTTTATTAATATCCTTAGTAATAGTGTAGGCATCTTCAATTTTAGCATCGCTCCAACTAATTAACTCGATGGGTTTCCATATGCCCATAGTTACAAACCTTGGCCCCCAATCCCAACCAAATTGATATGCGGCCTTTCGGGTAAAATTACCAGTCTTCGTAGCTATATAGCTAGGTTCATTGCCAGAGGGGAGGGCGTAGGGGTACTCATTCACGAGTTGTTCATTTTCGTTAAGGGGCGAGGTGAATACAAGTTTTAATTCATTTTCTCCTAATTGAATTAAGTCTTGAATTTCTATTTCCCAAGAGCGAAACATATTATTTGTAGATAAGATTAAAGAATTATTTAAATAGACCTTAGCATATGTATCAAGTCCATTAAAACGTAACATTAAATTTTTTTTTAAAAGATGTGAATCATCAATTAAAATTTTTGTCTTGTAAGTCCAATTTTTTTTTTCAATCCATTGAAGATTTAATTCGTTTCGTTCAAAAAAAGGATTATCAATAATTGCATTTGCTAGTAAATCCATGTGTACCGACCCTGGCACAGTGGCCGACCTGAAATCATTTTCTCCCAACTCCGAAAAAGACCACCCTTCATTTAGTTCTATTACTTCATAAGATTGATTGCAATTATTTCGACTACAAGAGCAAAATGCTATGATGAAAAAGCCTAGAAATATCGATTTCATTTTCGAAAGTTAAAATTTACTTGAACTTCATCTAAAAATGTCCATGAGTCTGAACCTGCAGCTTCATGCCATTGCGGTACTTTGCCATAATTTTCTATAATTATTTTCAAGTATTGCGCTTTAAATTTTTTCACTGGGTTTATTTTGATTTCTTGAATACTTCTATTTCTATTTTTCTCGTTGGTTTTTGGAAAAAATTTGATAAAATTATTTTTCACCCAAAGTTTTTTATCCATTGAAGTTTCTACAGATATTGATTTTGGAATAAAAATCCATGAATTGACATATTGATAACAATTCATAACTAGCTCATAAAAATCCTCACTTGGGTGGCCTAAGTCCATTACGACTTCAATATCTTTTCCAAAAAAACCTTGCCAATTTCCATCTCTGAAATCAAGACTGCCAATTTTCCCATCCACTAAAGCTATCTCTTTATTGGCTGGATAAAATTCATTAAAATCACACGAGTATTCTACGTCCTTAAAAAGTCCATCATGGAGAGTTAATGGTATTTTGATAATATCACCGTATGGTTTTAAGTTTTTATAGGCTTGAACTTTGATTATAGAATTATTTTTTATCAGGATAGGATGATTATAATTCATTAGTCCAGATTCATCTTTTTTATATTTTATGTTAATATTTTTTTCTTTAGAAAATAGCTGAAGAAATAATTGATTTTTTATAAATACTGTATTATGAGATATAGGAATCGTACTCTCTCCATACTTAACGTCGAGGGATTCAAGAATTTCATAGTGGGGTTGGAGTCTAAAATTAAATTCTTCAAAATTTCTCATTCCATGGCTCCATAAAGCTTCAGCCATTCCGATCATCCGAGGGAAGACTTTATTATCAAGTACTTTGACATTTGGAACATGCTCAGTCCAAATATTGCATTCTCCACCTAAAATTTGATTATGAAATCTAGATTTTGATTCTGATGGGATTGGGTCAAAAAAGTATATCTTCTTTAAATCAATAGATTTTAAGTCATAATCTAGGTAAGAATGAGATGTCGGTGACATTATAACAGAATTTCCAGCTTCTAACCCTTTAATGGCATGTTCAACTCCACGCCATGATTGAATCAAAGCCCCTGAAATCTCACCATCTTCTATAATTTCATCCCATCCAATTATTTCTCTTCCTTTTGAGTTAAGAAACTTTTGTATTCTTTTTATAAAATAGTTCTGCAATTGATGCTCATCAAGAAGGCCATTATCGTGAATCCTTTTTTGACATTTTTGACAATTTTCCCATCTGATTTTTGGGACCTCATCTCCACCAATATGTATATACTTTGATGGAAACAATTCAATTACTTCTGTAAAAATGTCTTCTAAAAACATGAATACGTCCTCATTCCCTGCACAATAAATTTCTTTGAAAACACCCCAATCATTTGCTACTGGAATTTTTTCTTTATTGCATGAAAGTTCAGGATACGCCGCGATTGCTGCTTGTGAATGCCCAGGGAGTTCAATTTCTGGTATAATCGTTATATTTTTTTTTAGGGCATATTCTACTATTTCTCGGATATCTTCTTTGGTATAAATCCCTTTATAAATATCTCCATTTGGTTCAATTCTAGACGAAGCTATTGAGTTTAATTTTGGGTATTTATCTATTTCTATTCGCCAGCCTTGGTCCTCAGTCAAATGCCAGTGAAGAGTGTTCATTTTATAAAATGCCAATAAATCAATATATTTTAAAATTGTTTTTTTATCAAAATAATGACGAGCACAGTCTAACAATAATCCACGGTGACTAAATTTTGGCTCATCAATGATCTTAGTTACAGGCAGACTTATTTTTTCATCCTTTCTATTTAATAATAGAAGCTGCTGAAAAGTTGCGATACCTCGAGATACTCCTGCGATTGAATTTCCATGTATCCGAACAGAATCTTCATTTATTTTGATTTCATAGGATTCATTGTTTTGATTTATTTTCTTTTTAGATAAGAATAATGTTTTTTTTGCTTTAGAAGAAACTTGTATACCCCTTTCTTTTAGAAATATTATTAAACATTCCCCTTGATCACTGAGCTCTTTTTCAAAAGCAACATTTATTTTGGGATCCCAGCTTAATAATTCGCCGACATTGACAATATTTTGAGGTTTTGGAATAATCCCAAGATTTACACTTCTTAATTTTTCAACTTGGGCTTCCGCTGAATAAATTGAAACAAATAAGAGGAAAATAATTTTTAGAGTTTTTTTTAAGCTCATTTTATATTCTTACCAAAGACCAATTTAGTCTTAAATCCCCTAAAGAGAATTAGATATTAGATCAAAAAACAGTATGAACTTTTAAAAGTCAAAAATCATCCCTATTGTCGGTAATACTCGTCCAGTATCACTTTCGAGTAATTGCATTCTATAACGAGAAGGGTCACCTGATTGTAAAACAGGTTGAAGATTTGAATCTCTTTCAACAGTTAAATAGGGCATTAGCGGGATATTTCCACTTGCAATGTTAGAAAGGTCTAAAAACCATGAAAAGCTCCATTTTTCATTTGCATAAGTTTTATCCAACCTCAAATCAAGTTGAGTGAATGGGGCTAATCGTTCACTATTAACTATTGAATAATCAAAAATACCTCGCTGTAAGATATCCCAGTTGCTTACTAGAGACGAGGAAGATCTATCAAAAGGTGTATAAGGTGTCCCAGATGAGAAACGCCATTTGGATCCTATTTGCCAACCTTTACCCCAAGTGTAGCCATTTGTTATACTAACGGTATGACGACTATCCCAGATAGATGGAGCCCATTTGTTATTTTCAGATAGGTATTCACTTCTCCCAAAATTATAAGCAGCCATCCACCAATAGTTTCTTTTTAATTTTTGCTGTAAAAAAATCTCAAAGCCATAACTACGGCCTAAAGCATTTGAGCTTGAGGGCTGATCTCCAATGGCAACATATGTCCCAATCGAATTCGCGAAAGCTATTTGATCATTTTCTAAAAATGGTGCTCGCCTGTAATTTTTCCTATATAATTCCATTGAAACCCGGTATGTTTTACCACTTTGAAACTCTATCCCCGTGCCTAAATGATCCGCCATAGTAAAATGGGTAAAACTGGAGCGATTACTATATCTATTTGCAGCCATTAGTATCGACGGGGGGAGTTTAGTATACCTGCCGATATGACTATTCCATGTCCATTTTGAGCTTAGTTGATATTTAAATGAAGCTCTTGGGGCAAGCTGGGCCAATGGATTTATCATATCTAAATTGTAATTGGAAATGTCTGTTCTTAAACCAATATTTAAGTCTCCGCGATTATTTAATACTCGTTGATTGTATGTGATAAAAACACCAGTTTGAATTATAAAATCATTACTCTTTAATATTGCTGTATCTATTCCGCTGGGTTGACCTTTTAGCGACCAAGAATCAAATTCCCATTGAATACCGTCAATATTTAAGCCAAATGATAAATTACGATTCTTATCAAAATTCCAGAGCCTTTCATACCTCATACGTATTTTTTGCTCAGAAGATTCATATTTTAATTGACGATCACCTTCACTATCGTTTCCTATAAATTTATCAGCATTATTAGTAATAAAATCTGTGCTCAAAGTCAGTGTTTTCATACCATTTTGAAGATATTTTCGATAACGCCCTCCGAGGACTCGTGTATTTTGATTACCTTCAGGTATATACCCTACGTTATATAACAAACTCTCACTACTTTTATCAAGTGGTTTAATAAAAAGTTCATATTTGTCCCAGCCTCCTATGCCAATGATGGTTAGGTCTTGACTTTTTGATATTTGATGATGTAGACGTAACTGTGCGTCCTGATATGTGGGAAGTACAGGAATACTGAACAATTTAAAATAATGTTGAGAAAAACTGTTTCTTCCGGAGATCATCAAGTTTGTTTTTCTCCCCATTGGGATCTCTATGCTTGCTCCATAATCTGTAGCTCCTAATGTTACTCTTGAGCCAAAACGATCAGTTCTTGAGGTTCTTAATTCAATATTTAAAGCTCCTGAGAGAACATTGCTCATAGAGGATGGGAAAGCTCCGGAGTACAATTCTACATTTTCAATAAAGTCCATGTTAATGAGACTTACCGCTCCCCCAGAAGCACCCTGAATGCTAAAGTGATTTATTGTTGGGATATCGATTCCATCCATACGATATATATTTTCGCTTGAACTACCTCCTCGAATAGAAATATTATAACCGAAACTGGATTTTGGCAAGACCCCTGGGAAGCTTTGAATTGCCTTTGATAAGTCTAATGTAGCTCCAGGCATTCTTTGCATCTCTGCCCAATTAATCGATTTTAGAGAAAGGGGTGTTTCTGAAGTGGTTCTAAATGCATTCGCTGTAACTGTAGCTTCGTCTAAAAAAAATGACGATTCCAGAGGAATCACAAGTAATAAGGGCTTTACAGGGGAAAGATACAATTCATGAATAACCATACTAGACTCATCACGATCGTTGGAAATGGTTAAATTACAAAGACCTCGCGGTAAGCCATTGAATTTAAAATTAAAACTTGAATCGCTTTTAGTAGTTTTTTCCCAACCATTACCTTTTACAGTAATTTGACATTTGGTGATAAGGCTATCGCTCTTGCTTAAAACTATTGTTCCTTCTAAAATTGAAGTTTGTGCCTGAGAATAACCTTGGGGTAAAAAAAGAAAGAAAAGCCAAATGCACGTTGGGACTAGATGAATGTAGTTTTTCACATTGCGAATTTATACTTAGAAACAGTTGCAAAATGCCCTCAAAAAATTAGAATTACCTATTTATTATTAATGACCTATTGATTGTATTTATTCATTGCATTGGTTGCCCCTGATAATACAAAAGTTTCGAGAAGTTTTTTCGAGTTTGCAATTCCATGATTTACTCGTTCCAAACTTTCCATATCCCATTTCCCGAGAACAAAGTCGACTTGTTTTCCTTTGGAGAAATTATTTCCAATTCCAAAGCGCAGTCGAGCATAGTCGTTTCGGCCAAGAGTTTCCTGAATACTTTTCAGACCATTATGTCCACCATCAGAACCTTTTAACTTTAAACGAATTTCTCCCTCTGGTAAAGCTAAGTCATCGAGTACTACAACGAGATTTTCAAATGGGATTTTTTCTTCTTGAATCCAGTATCGGATTGATTTTCCGCTTAAATTCATAAATGTATTCGGCTTAAGTAGAATAACTATTTTGCCTTTAATTTTAAATTTGGCAATTTCTCCATAACGAGATGAAGAAAATATTTTTTTTACGTCATATGCCCAAGAGTCAAGTATGCTAAAGCCAATATTATGACGGGTTTGTAAGTATTCTTCCCCGGGATTCCCGAGTCCAACAATCAAGTATTTTTTCATTCAGCGGCTTCGCCTTCTGGCCCACTCTTCGCACCTTCAGCACCTTCAGCACCTTCAGCGCCTTCAGCACTTTCTTCACCCTCAACACTTTCTTCATCTTCATCCAAGACAGCTTTTCTTGACATCTTAATGGTAGCTACAACAGCAGCATCAGCATTAAGAATTTCAAATGGTTTATTTGATTTTAAATCTGCAACACGAATAGCTTCGCCAATTTTTAGCTCAGTTATATCATGCTCAATAATGGATGGAAGATTTTTTATATCTCCTTTTACTCTTAATGATCGCAGAATCGATTTTAAAGTTCCACCATTCCGAATTCCTCGTGCATTTCCTGTACATACTACGGGGACATTTATCGTAACTGCTTTCCCTGGAGTAACTTCAATAAAATCCATATGGGTCAATACATCGGAGATCACATCAAACTGCATGTCTTGAATTACTGCAACAAATGATTTTGAATCGAGTTCTATGTTAGCTACACGTGCTTCTGAGGTATAAACTAGATCTCTAAAAGCTAAAATGGGTGCACTAAAATGAATGGTTTCCTTACCACCGTATATCACACATGGAACTTCACCGGATGCGCGCAATGATTTTGATGCTGTTGTGCCGAGTTCTTTTCGAACTGTTCCTTTAATAGAGATAGATTGCATTTAAATATTGATTTTCAGAGTTTACATTAAGAAGTGTCCACTTATGGACTCATTTGAATTTACTTTTTGCATCACGGATGCAAAAAGATCCGAGACATCTAGTATCCGAATTTTAGGATTTATATTTTTTTGAGGTATTGTGTTGGTTACAACTAATTCTTCCAGTTTTGATTTTTCAATTTTTTCAATTGAATTTCCTGATAATATTCCATGAGTGCAGTATGCCCGAACGCTGAGAGCCCCCTTTTCTAGAAGCATTTCGGCTGCTTTAACAAGAGTTCCTCCAGTATCAACCATATCATCAACAAGAACAACGTTACGGTCTTTGACATCACCAATTACAGTCATTTTGTGGATTTTATTGGCTTTTTTCCTCTGCTTATAGCAAATTACTACTTCTGCATTTAAATGTTTGCTGTATGCTGTTGCTCTTTTTGACCCTCCCATATCTGGAGATGCAATTGTCAAATTATCTAGATTTAATTTTTCAATATCTGGAACAAATAAAGAGCTTGAATATAAATGATCCACGGGGATTTCAAAAAATCCTTGAATTTGATCAGCGTGAAGGTCCATTGTCATTACCCTTGTTGCTCCCGCTGCCTCTAAAAGGTTTGCGACTAATTTCGAAGTTATAGGAACTCTAGGCTTATCTTTTCTGTCTTGACGTGCATACCCAAAATAAGGGATTACCGCTGTTATATGTCTAGCTGATGCTCTTTTGGCGGCATCGATCATCTGAAGAAGTTCAAATAAATTATCTGAGCTTGGCATTGTACTCTGAATAAAAAATACCCGACTTCCTCTGAAAGATTCAGTGAATGAAGGTAAAAATTCACCATCTGAGAATTCCGATATTTTAACCTCTCCCAAAGGGATTCCATAGGACGAAGCTATTTTATCAGCTAGGGCTTGTGTTGCCCTTCCAGCAAAAATTTTTGCTTTGGGTTGCATTTTTTTGATTTATTTGGCCTGCAAATGTAAACATTTTTACAGTATGTTTGCCTTCTAAAATAGCCCAGGTGGCGGAACTGGTAGACGCGCACGACTCAAACTCGTGTACCTCTGGTGTGCGGGTTCGATTCCCGCCCTGGGCACAGCCATAGTAGAATATAGAAAAACTATTAAAAATAAAGATTTCTGACTCGAATGAATAAGCAAGAGAGATATGATTTGGCTTACTTAAAAATGGCAATGGAATGGGCTAAACTTTCTTACTGTAATCGCCGAAAGGTTGGAGCCTTAATTGTTAAGGATAGAATGATAATTTCAGACGGTTATAATGGTACTCCATCGGGTTTTGAAAATTTTTGTGAGGATGATAATGGATATACAAAATGGTATGTTTTACACGCTGAGGCAAATGCAATTTTAAAGGTTGCTAACTCAACTCAAAGTTGTACTGGATCTACACTTTATCTTACAATGTCTCCTTGTTCGAATTGTAGTAAACTAATTCATCAAGCTGGAATTGCGCGAGTCGTTTATTCGGAAGAGTATAAAGATTTATCCGGAATAGAATTTTTAAATAAAGCCGGTGTAAAAACAGAATTAAAGCCGTTAAGCTGATGATAAAATATCATAAAAAAGCCGTATCATTTTTTGATACGGCTTTCTGATTTTTAAAGAAGGATCTTTAATTACTCTTCTGTAGCTTCTTCTGTAGCTTCTTCTGTGGCTTCTTCTGTAGCTTCTTCTGTAGCTTCTTCTGTAGCTTCTTCTGT
>CENP01125121.1_pt1 | contig 35279 bp, 36 predicted proteins | sample 361281 | NCBI WGS metagenome assembly CENP01 (sample SAMEA2591122, study PRJEB7988) | marine metagenome | biome: marine biome (ENVO:00000447); feature: deep chlorophyll maximum layer (ENVO:xxxxxxxx); material: saline water (ENVO:00002010), including plankton (ENVO:xxxxxxxx) | depth 70 m
AACTCCCATATTACTAAATCCACCATCATTGTAAAGGTTTTGAAGAGTAACTCTTTTTGTAAGATCACTAAACAAGGTAATTGTATAATTAGCACAATCCATTGCTGTGGCATTTCCTAATGGTGACATTTTATCTGCATATTTAATAAAACCATCGAAACCTTTAACTCCTTTTCCTGCAGTAGTTGGTGTCGGAGATTGAGAAATTGTATTAACCCGAACCTTTTTATCTTTTCCAAAAAAATAGCCAAAACTTCTTGCAACGCTTTCTAGAAAAGCTTTATTATCAGCCATATCATTGTAATCAGGAAAAACTCGCTGAGCAGCCATATACGAAAGTGCTACTATACTACCCCATTCATTCATTGCATCATTTTTGTATAGGGTCTGCATAACTCGATGAAAAGACATTGCTGAAACGTCTAAACCTTTATGTGTCCAATCATAATTTTGATCAGTATATGATTTTCCTTTTCTAACATTTATTGACATTCCAATTGAGTGAAGCACGAAATCTAATTTTCCCCCAAAAATTTCTGTTGATTTGGTAATTAGGTTTTCTAGATCCTCAATTGATGTTGCATCTGCAGGTATGACTGTAGAATTAGTTTTATTTGCCAGTTCATTAATTTGACCCATTCTCATGGCTACTGGGGCATTTGTTAAAACAAATGTGCCACCTTCCTCAAAAACACGCTCAGCAGTAATCCAAGCTATTGAGTTAGGGTCAAGCGCCCCAAATATAATCCCTTTTTTTCCTTTCAATAAATTATTAGACATGTGTAAAATTTTAATTAAGCAAATATAGTATTAATTAAGTAACTGTTTGGCATGTGTATAAGCAGATTTTGATGCATTATTTCCTTCCAACATCTTAGCAATTTCTATAATTCTATCATTTTCATTTAATCTGGAAATCATAGTTTTTGTAATACCATCAACATCTGATTTATATATTTTAAAATGTGATTCACCCATAGCTGCAATTTGAGGTAAATGAGTAATCGAAAATGTTTGGATCTTTTCGCCTAAATCTTTCATAATAAAACCCATTTTTTTTGATATTTCACCAGAAACCCCTGTATCTATTTCATCAAAAATAATCGATGGCAACTTTTTATATTTAGCCATAATCGATTTTATTGCTAGCATTATTCTTGACATTTCTCCACCTGAAGCTGCTTCTTTAATTTTTTTAAATTCATAACCTTTATTAGCAAGAAATTCAAATTCAATTGTATCCCTTCCATTTGAATAGAGTTCATCTGAAAAAAGTAAATTGATTTTAAATTTACTATTAATCATTCCTAATTCGTGTAATATATTTTCAATTTCTTTAGTCAAATCAGGGATTACCAATTTTCTATTATTATGAATTTCTAGTGCAATACTATTAAGACTATTTTTCAATTCATCACAATTTGTTTTAATTTTCTGAATTTCATTGTCAATATTTTCCGTAGTATCAACTTTTTTTGCAAGATTATCTCTAAATTCTGACAACTCATTAATTGAGTGCAAGGAGTGTTTTCTCAATAAATTGTTAATTAAGTCAATTTTATCAATCACCCTGTTTAGGTTTTCTGGACTTTGTTCAAATGAATCTAAGAAATAATCAATTTCATGGACAATGTCTTCTAATTCAATTTTAATCGCATCCAACCTTTGTGATATTGATTTGAATTTTTCTGAATTCTTTGATACTTTATCTATAGAATTTTTCAATTTTAATAAATTAAAAATCAATCCAATATTTTCATCTAAGATAATTTGTGAACCCAAACTTAATTCACTTGAAATTTCTTCAAAATTTGATAGTGAATTTTGCATATTTTCAAGCTTTTCCAAATCTTCATCAAGAATATCAGCTCTGTCAATCTCATCTAGTATAAATTTATTGTAGTCAATGGACTGTATGAGACTTTGCTTCTTATTTATTAGTTCATTAAGTTTTTTTGAATTGGTACGATATTTCTCAAATATTTCGGTGTAATTTAAGACTCTATCCTTATTTTTTGATATTAAGTCAAGTAGTTCAAACTGAAATTTAATAGTTAATACTTCAATATTTTGATGTTGTGAGTGAATATCTATTATTTTGGAACCTATTAGAGATAATTGACTTAGATTAACAGGACTATCATTAATGAATGCCCTAGATTTACCTGAAACTGATATTTCTCTTCTTAAAATAGTTTCGGTATCATAGTCTAATTCATTTTCATCAAATACAGACTTTAAATCAAATGATCCAATGTCAAATACTCCCTCGATTATACACTTTTTGGATTTGTCTCTATTTACAGATAAGTCGGCTCGCTTACCCAGAATTAAAGAAATACCACCAACAAGAATTGATTTTCCTGCACCAGTTTCGCCTGTAATAACGGTAAAACCACTATTGAACGATACTGATAAATCATCGATTAACAAGTAATTTTTTATGGATAGATTCTTGAGCAATTTTAGAAAATATAGTTATTAAAAATAAAATTGTTTTTGATTAAAAACTAATATTTCTCCACTTATCAGAATGATTTGGGGCAATTTTAGAAAGAGTTGATATTAGATTAGTTACAGGAACTTTTGGGCCGCCAATAAAAACATCAAGAATTTCATTAGCTTTGGTGTCAAAAAAAACTCTCAAAATATAGGAATTTGGTCTTCTTCTATTCATTTGATCAAGCATCATTAACGATTTAGCTACAGCTTCCTTTCCTGCTTTAGTTTCATTAACCATAATATCCAAACCTTTTATATGATAATCATACATTACGTTTCTAAATTCCTTAAAAGTTGTTGATAAAATATTATCGATTAAATAGTATCTAGACTGCAGGCCATCACCAGGACCCCAGCCTCTAAAACCTTTTTGTTGAGAAAAATCAAGGATTTTTTGAGCTTGTTCAAAAAAAGATGTACCAGAATTCAACTTAAAAGTGTCTGCATCAATTCCAAGAATTATATATATGTGAAAAGCAATAACAGAAACTAAATTATTTTCAAACTGATTTTCGTTAAAAGTGAAATTTTGAAATTCTTGATAATTAAAAGTGAAATTTCTGTCATTAAAATTATAAGTTGGTGAATTGTATGAAGAATTAAATATTGGTCTTGATGATTGTATTTGAAGTTTTCCTTGAAAAACATCATTTTCATAAGAACTTATATTAATAAACATCGTACAATCAATTTTTTCATTCTGTCGTACAGGTTTATTTGTCCAACTAGTACTATTAATAAATTCTGTAAGTTGTTTCTGTAATGTTTTAAAAACCTGAAGATTCTCATTGCCGGTTTGACGAGCCTCAATAACCACTTCACAGTTTAATTCTTGTGAAATAAAAATATTTGATAACAATAAAAAAAATATTAAATAAAAATTCTTCACATTAATTCGATTATATGTTTAAAAACATCCTTGGCTACTTCATCCTTTTTTTTGAGCTTGTAAGGTGTAACTTTTCCTGAACAATCAACAACTGTGATTTTATTTGTATCATAACCAAATCCAGCACCCTCATCATTTAACGAATTTAACACTATAAAATCTAAATTTTTCTTTTCTAATTTACTTTTTGCATGTGAAAGCTCATTATTGTTTTCTAGTGCAAAACCAACCAAAATCTGATTTTTTTTATTTTGACCTAATTCAAATAAAATATCTGTTGTCTTTTCAAACTTAATATTTAATTCATTATTGTCTTTTTTAATCTTTTTTTCAGAAAATTCAATCGGTTTATAATCACTGACTGCTGCTGCCATAATAACAATATCTGAGTTAGTATAGTCATTAAGTATTGCTTCATGTAGTTCTTTTCCAGTTTTAATATGAACAATCTTAATATTTTTTGAGGAAATAGATTGGTTTGTTGGTCCACTAATTAATTTTACCTCAGCCCCTAAGCTTAAAGCTGTCTCAGCCAGGGAATAACCCATTTTTCCTGATGAATGATTAGAAATATATCTTACTGGGTCTAACTCTTCAATTGTTGGTCCAGCAGAAATTAAAACTTTTTTTCCTACAAGTGGTAAATTTTTAGTGTAATGTTTCTCAATAAAATCTACAATTTCATGAGGTTCTGGCAATCTACCTTCACCTGTAAGTCCACTTGCAAGTTCTCCATGTGCAGGAGGAATTAGTATGTTTCCGAATGAAATAAGTTTGTTTATGGACTCATTTGTAGATTGATGCTTATACATATCTAAATCCATTGCTGGTGCAAAAAAGGTTTCAGACTTACACGATAAATAAACTCCAAGTAGAAAATTGTCACAATTACCACTAGCCATTTTAAACAGAGTATTAGCAGTAGCTGGACATATGAGCATAAAATCAGCCCATAGTCCCAACTCTACGTGATTATTCCAAACTCCATCTTCATCATCTGATTTGAAGGAAGAATAAACAGGGTTTTTTGAAACTGTAGAAAGAGAAAGAGGGGTTACAAAGTCTTTTGCGGAGTCAGTCATGACGACCTTAACCTCTACACCTTTTTTAATAAGACATCTGGCTAAATTTGGGGTTTTATAAGCAGCAATACCACCTGAAATTCCTAGAAGTACTTTTTTACCACTTAAAATAGACATTTTATTCTTCTATTTCTTCATTGCTATCTCTGTGGTATACTTTGTTGTCTAGCCATTCTTGAATTGCAATTGCATGTGGCTTTGGTAACCTTTCATAAAACTTTGAAACTTCAATTTGCTCTTTATTTTCAAAGATTTCTTCCAAACTATCATTGTAAGTTGCAAATTCTTCTAGTTTTTCAATCAATTCTTTTTTGACATCACCTTTTATTTGATCAGTTCTTTTTGAGATAATTGAAATAGCTTCATAAATATTCTGCGTCTCATTTTCTATTTGATCACGATTATATGTTTTAGTGGTCTGAGCAGCATTTGTATTTTTGATATCCATTTTTATTTGTAATTAAGTATTGTTAATTTCTGTTAATTCTGACATTTTGGTCTCCATTTCTACCAAAAATTCAGATTCTTTGTAATTATTTATGAACGAATTAAAGTAACTAGCAGCGTTTTCAATTCTTTCTTTTTGTTTCCATACTACACTGTTAATTGCTAGCCTGTAAGCAGAATCAAACCTGTAGTACATAGCTTTTTGTCTTAAATCTGAACCAGGAAAATCTATCAGAAAATTTTCAAAAGATTTGATAGCAGCCTGATAATCAGTAAGCACATTATATTGTAGGGCAATATTGAACTCTTTTAATTCTAACCTGTAATCAAGTTCAAAAATTAAATTGTTCGCATCTTCGATGAATTCAGAGTCAGGAAAAGTATTAATAAATTCTTGTAATTTATCTATTGCAATTTTAGTATCATCTGAATCTTTAGAGTATTCTGGAGCCATTAAATAATAACTTTTAGCTCCTAAAAAGGCCATTTCTTCAACTTTTTCGCTATCTGGATATGAATTAACAAATCTTTCCATTTGATAGGATGAACTATTGTAGTCTTTGGTGTTGTAAAAACACATAGCCTGCATGTAAGTAAGCTTTTGAGCTTGAGGTTTTCCTCTGTACTGTGGTAAGATTTGCGCAAATAATCTAGATGCTTTTGAATATTTTTCAGCATCATATAATTCTGTACCAAGATTAAATTTTACAGCAACCTCATCAGAATTTAGAGCCTTTTGATATTCACCGCAGCTATAGCTAAGGGAAAATATAAATATGAAATAAATTAATTTCTTCATGCGTAAATCAGTGGTCAAAATTATGAATTTATTATGGATAATAAAACTTAGTTAACCAATCTTCTTTAATCCAGTTAAATATTTTTCTAATTCTTTTCCAAATATATCTATGAAATTTGGACTTATATCAATAATAATATCATTCAGGTTTTGATTATGATTGGATAATCCAACCTTAAAATTTGCTTTGGAGCAGGCTGTCGCGTAATTCAACTCTAAATTATCCTTCTTGTAATAACTAATGAGTACATCAAACTCAGTGTCTATAAACTCCTGTAAATCTAGATTATTTATCAATCCATTCCATCCTAAATCCTTTTTTTCAAAGTATGAATCCCAATGATTGAGTTTGGTGTCATTTTCTGAAAGAAAAGCTATGAACTTAATTTTATTTTCATTGACTCCATAATTTTTAAATATCAATCTTAACTTGTCATAGTCTTTGAACTCCCCTATATTCAAAATTATTCCAACAGTCTGAATTTTACCATCACTTACTGAACTTGATCTGCTTTCTAATGCTTTATTCATAAATTTTTTATTAGATCTGTCTTTGAAGAATTTTATAAACATAATTAGGTGTGGTTAAAACAAAAATAACTAATTTAACTTTGTTTTTCAATATGAGAGTTCTTTACCTATCCATATTATCATTTTGCTTTGTAATAGTTGCTTGTGAAACTGAATCAAATCAGCAAAATCGTGGACATAATATTGAGATAAATCAACAGATTTTAAGTGACTCATCTATTGTTAAATATTACCAACCATTCAAAAAGAATTTAGAGGAGTCCCTAATCAATACACCAATTTCATATTCATCAGAAACCTATAAGAAAAATGATGGAGAACTTAATAGTACTTTAAGTAATTTGTTTGCGGATGCTACTTATGAAATGTCAAATCCAGTTTTTAATAAGATGTCAGGCAAAAATATTGATATCGTACTGTTAAACAATGGTGGAATTCGTTCAATTATTTCTAAAGGAAATATCAGTGAAAAAACCGCATTTGAGTTAATGCCTTTTGAAAACAGTATAGTTGTTTTAGAATTAAGTGGATTATCAATAATTAAAATGATTGATTATCTAAGAAAAGTAAAACTACAACACCCAATTAGTGGTTTACAAATAACCTTAAATAATGATTACTCTGTAAATGAGGTTAAAATTAATGGTGTTAGTATTGAAAATGAAAAAAAATATTATGTAGCTACAACAGATTACTTACTGGAGGGTGGTGATAAAATGTATTTTCTGGCAGAAACAACTAAAACCACTGATATTAACTATAAAATGAGGGATATCTTAATTGATTATTTTAAGAAGTACGATACACTTAAATTAAAATCAGATAATAGATTTATAAGAACAAAATGAATAGAAAAGCCTTTTTAAAAAACTCCCTGTTTGGAACAGCTGGAATTGGACTATCTTTGAATAATTTGAGTTGTGATTCAATGAAAAGGATTACGATTCTTCATACAAATGACGTTCACAGCCATATTGAACCTTTTTCCAAAGACCATTCTGAATTTCCTAATAAAGGAGGATTTGAAAGAAGATCTACAATTATCAATAAAATTAGAGAAGAGAATCCACACACTCTTCTTCTAGATGCTGGTGACATATTTCAAGGCACACCATACTTCAACTTTTACGGAGGTGAAATCGAGTTCAAGTTAATGAGTATGTTAAAATATGATGCTGTGACCATAGGAAATCATGATTTTGATAATGGAATTGATGGCTTATTGAAACAATTACCTAATGCAAAATTTGATATAATTTCATCAAATTATGATTTTACAAATACAGTTTTAGATTCAAAAATAAATGATTATAAAATTTATAATAAATCAGGAATTAAAATAGGAGTTTTTGGATTAGGAATTGAATTAGAAGGGCTTGTTTCAAAAGATTTATACAGAGAGACAAAATATTTAGATCCTATTGAAATAGCTAATGACACTGCTAAAAAATTAAAAGAAACAGAAAATTGTGATTTAGTTATCTGTCTTTCTCATTTAGGTTATAAATATGAGAAATTTCCTAACAGAATTTGTGATGTAAATCTTGCAAAAGAAACCAAAGATATAGATCTAATAATAGGGGGACACACGCACACATTTATGAACGAACCACTTGTTACCTATAATAAAGCTGGCAAAAGAGTATTAATAAATCAAGTAGGTTGTTTTGGTCTTTACCTAGGAAGAATTGATTTCTTATTTGATAGCAATAACAATAAGATATTCAATTCAAATCTTCTTATGATCTAGACTATTTTCCGTTTTGAATTGGATCAGTTTCTGGCATTAATTTATTTAAAATAGCATAAACTGGACAAAATTTGGTGATTGGGCTAATAACTTGTAATGCACCCACTGCAATTACTATCCATAAAAAATTGATATTAGATGTTAAATAGGATAACCCAACACCTGAAAGATAAAGCAAACCGACTATAGCATCGTGAGCTCTTATTTTTGAAATATTTTTTTGTTCCATAATAGTTTTATTTACTGATTTATATAGATTCACTAAAATAATAAATTTTGACCATAAATCAGATTATTAAATTCTGTTTCTGAAATTATTTTAATGTTAAGTTTTTCAGCCTTTTCTTTTTTGCTTGGACCCATGTTTGATCCAGCTACCAGATAGGATGTTTTTGATGAAATTGAAGATGATACTTTACCTCCATTTGTTTCTATAAGTTTTTTAATTTCTTCTCTTGAAAAATTCGAGAAAACACCTGAAACCACAAAGGATTTACCCAGAAGTATCGAAGAAACATTTTTAGCCGAATCATCAATTTCAAATTGAATACTATGATTCTTTAAAGAATTAATTATCTTAATGTTTTGTTCGTTTTGAGAAAATTCAATTATACTTTTTGCTATTTTCTCTCCTATTTCGTCAACTGATATCAACTCGTCAAAATCAGAATTTAAAATATTGTCTATGTTTTCAAAATGCTTTGCTAATTTTTTTGCGACAGTTTCACCGACATATCTTATCCCTAATCCATACAATACTCTTTCAAAAGGTATATTTTTAGAATTTAAAATTCCACTGATTAAGTTATTTGCGCTTTTTTCAGCCATTCTTTCTAAACCTACAATCTTATCAAACCTCAAATCATATAAATCAGAATAGTTATTAATAAGTCCGTTATTCACCAATAATGCAACAGTCTCTTGACCTAATCCTTCGATATCTAAAGCTTTTCTGGAAATATAATGTTGTATTCTTCCGATTATTTGTGTTTTACATCCATTATAGTTTAGACAATAATGATTTGCCTCCCCTTCTAATCTCAGAAGTTTAGAATCACACTCTGGGCAAAACTCTGGAAATTCAAATTTCTTAGAGTCAAACGCTCTTTTAGTCTTATCGACATTAGTGATTTTTGGTATTATATCCCCCCCTTTTTCTACATACACAAAATCTCCGACTCTGATATCCATACTCTCAATAAAGTCTGCATTGTGTAAAGATGCTCTTTTTACTATTGTACCAGCAAGGTTAACGGGCTCTAAATTTGCTACAGGTGTTATTGAACCTGTTCTTCCAACTTGAAAAGAAATACTATTTAATCTAGTGCCAGTATTTTCAGGCTTAAATTTATAAGCCATTGCCCATCTTGGAAATTTGGATGTAAAACCAAGAACTTCCCTTTGATAAAAATCATTTACTTTCAATACAACCCCATCTATTTCAAATGGTAATTCAGATCTATTTTTTTCCCAGTGCTGTATAAATTCAAATATTTCCTCTAGTGAGGCACTATGCTTATAAGTTTTATAAATATTAAATCCATAAGATTTTGCGTTCTTTAGGAACTCTAAATGATTATTAAACATTTTTGAATCTTCAACAGAGTATAAAAGACACTCTAATGGTCTTTTTGAAACTTCTTTACTGTCTTGAAGCTTTAAACTTCCAGAAGCGGTATTTCTGGGGTTTTTGAATGGTTCTTCTCCATTTTCAACACGTGATAAATTAAGCTTATTAAATCCTGAAATAGGTATAACAATCTCTCCCCTAGCCTCAAACTCACCCCTAAAGTCACCTCTAAGTTTTAATGGTACAGTTGGAATTGTTTTTACATTATTTGTAACGTCATCACCTTTTACACCATCTCCCCTTGTAACTGCCCTTACAAACTCTCCGTTATTGTAAGTCAAATTAATTGAAACACCATCAAATTTTAACTCACATGTATATTCTAATGGAGTGTCTATTATCTTTTTTATTCTTTTTTCCCATTCTTTTAAGTCCTCTAGAGAATATGAATTATCAAGGGAGTACATAGGGGTACTGTGTACAGATGTGATAAATGACTTGGTGACACTACCACCTACTCGTTGAGTTGGTGAATTAACATCAAAATATTCAGGATTTTCATTTTCTAAATGCTCTAACTCTTTTAACATCATATCAAAATCATAATCTGATATTAAAGGATCATCAAGAACATAATATCTATAGTTATGGTCGTGAAGTTTTTTTCTTAGACTAAAAATTTTTTCTGAAATATTCATTACATTTATCTAGTTACACCGTAACAAAAAAAACTACTCTAAGATAGTAAATTGAAGCTCATTTAACGAAATACATGGTTCATTCAAAGATGGTGTGCCAATAATTAATTAGCATTAGTCATTTTCTCCTCCTTATCTGTCTTTCATCATCTCTCTAAACAAACTTAAACTATCATAATCTATTGAATTAAATAATTCTACAACCTCAATCTTCTTACTCATTAATCCTCTTTTGACAATATTAAAAACCTGTTTTTATTATGATTATCTAATTTAAATTCAATTATATTATGTTCATAATTTTGAGCAAGCTTATTTAATTCATGTTTATAATTTTCATTTGTTTCAAAGAAAATCTGACCCTGTGAATTAAGATTATTTAATGAAAAGTTTATTATAGACTCATAATATTTTAAAGGGGTAACATCATCAACAAAGAACGCCAATTCAGGTTCAAAACCCAATACATTTTTTTTCAATTTTAATTTTTCAGACTCAGTTACATAAGGTGGGTTTGAAACAATAACATCATATTTTTTATCCGACTGATATTCAAAAATATCTGCATGAATAAATTCAATACTAACATTATTAAGCTTAGCATTTTCTTTAGCAACTTCAAGTGCATCAATTGAAATATCCATAGCACTAACTTTTGAATTTGGTAGATTTTTAGCAAGACTGATTGCAATACAACCACTCCCTGTCCCAATATCCAAAATTTCTTTTCCATCAAAATCCTTTTTTAACATCAATCTAACCAACTCTTCCGTTTCAGGTCTTGGAATCAAAACCGAACTATTAACCTTAAATTCCAAATCCATAAAATTTGTCTTTCCTAAAATATACTGAATTGGCTCATGGGCTTTTAATCTTTCTAGTGCACTTGAAAAAAGCATTTGATTTGATTCATTTAAACCAATCTCATCTGCTAAAAGAATTTTTGATCTTGGAATGTTTAAGTAATCCTCTGCCAGTAAATTAAATATAGAATTCAGCTCATCAATTTCATAAATTGACGAAAGCTCTGAAATCATTTTTAATTTAAAATCTTTTAAGGTCATTGTAGCTTCTTGGTCATATGTACATCACAATTATGATGACAAGTATCACCCATTGGTACATTTAAATTTTCAAAACCAAATATTTTATATAGATGGTGAGATGTCTTTAATGCAGAGGTTGACTCTAAATAACAAACATCATACTTAACCTCTTTAGCAAAATCTAAACATAATTTTAATAGATACTTTCCTAATCCTTTTCCTCTCAATGATTTATGGAAATAAAACTTTTGCAATTCACATATGTTTTGATCTGTACCAATGAGCTGCTTAATTCCACAACCACCCAAAATACATCCCTCCTTTTCAACAACATAATAGATAGATCTTGAATCTTGGTATGCCTCATACATACTTAAGGTATCTTTATCGGCATATGCTGTTCCAACTAATGGTAATCCTAATTCGTAAAAAACCCCCTTTATAACGCCACATACTTGCTCGTTATCATTCTTCTCAATATCCCTAATATTATATCCATTATATTGAAGCATTTTATACTATTTTTGTATTGTGAATATACACGAAAAATATATTAGTAGATGCATTGAGCTAGGTAAATTAGGGATAGGAAATACTTATCCAAACCCAAGTGTTGGTTCTTGTCTAGTAGTTGATGATAAAATAATTGGTGAAGGCTACACATCCAAGGCTGGTGGAAATCACGCAGAGATAAATGCTATTAATTCCGTTGAAGACAAATCATTATTAAAACTATCTACAATCTATGTGACACTGGAACCATGTTGTCATCATGGAAAAACACCACCCTGCGTAGATAAAATTATAGCTTGTAGAATTAAAAAAGTTGTTATTGGAATTAAAGATCCTAACCCACTTGTCTCTGGAAAAGGAATTGAAAAACTAAAGGAAAATGGAGTCGAAGTAATTTCTGATATTTTAAAAAACGAGTGTATTGAACATCATAAAAGATTCCTAAGCTACATTACAAATAAGAGACCGTATATAATTCTAAAGTGGGCTGAAACTGCTGACGGATTTATTGCCCCCATTGAAAAAAATGTAAATGAACCCTATTGGATTTCAAATACAAAATCCAGACAGCTGGTTCACAAATGGCGTAGTGAAGAGCAGGCTATTTTGGTTGGTGCAAAAACCATTCGTGAAGATGATCCAAGGTTAACGACTAGAGACTGGGAAGGAAAAAATTGTGATATATATATATTGTCAAAAAATGGCTTTCAAAAGGATTATAAAATTTTCAATCAAGAATCAAAAGTAACCACACTAAATGATGAGAAAATAGATTTTGAAAAAGACATTGTAAAACAAATGTGTGATAAATTTTATGACGATAAAATTCTTTCAATTATTGTAGAAGGTGGAACTAAAACATTATCAAACTTTATAGATTCTGAAACTTGGGACGAGATGAGAGTTTTTAAAACAAAAGAAAAATTAGGGGATGGAATTAAAGGACCTAATATAAAACTCGAAGAATCAAAAAAAATCGAAATTGGGGATAACGAACTTGTGTGTTACGAAAACAAAGGAGTCACTTTTTCCAACATATAATCTGGACATCTCACGGGTTTATTCGTTTCCTTATTTAAAAAAGCTAAAACTGTATTGCCTGTTACAACGACTTCATCATTATTTTTTATCGTGTAATTAAAAATTAGTCTAGAGGTTGGTATCTCATCAAGCTCCACATTGACAACTAAATTATCATCAAAGTGTGCTGGTTTTAAGTAACTTACATTAAGCTTAGATACAGGAAGTATAATTCCTGATTTTTCCATTTCACTGTATGAAAGACCTAAGTTAGAAATCCAAGCAATTCGTGCTTCTTCAAAATAATTTACATAACTTCCATGGTGTACTAAACCCATTTGGTCTGTTTCACAATAACGTACTTTAATTCTAATAGAAAAATTTTTCATTATTCACAAAAAAAAAATTAAAAAACAAATAATTTTTTAATGACCAAAACCTCTAAAAAAAAAAATTAAAAAACAACCCATTTTAATTTTTTTTTTAAAAAATTTGTTTACATATTTGTTTTTACGTTTTGGACCCAATATTATTCAATGTTAAACTAAAATTGGTCTAATTTCGAAAATTTAATTTTTATATAAATGAATGTAAGTGCTAATTCTGTGTGGTCTGACTGTCTTAAGTTTATAAAAGACAATATTCAACCACAAGCTTACAAAACTTGGTTTGAACCAATCAAAGCAATAAAGTTAGCTGACAAAGTTCTTAGCATTGAAGTTCCTAGTAAATTCTTTTACGAATGGCTTGAAGAACATTATGTAAAAATTCTTAAAGTTGCATTACAAAAAACTTTAGGTGATGATGCAAAGCTTGTTTACATTATTAAAATGGAAAATACATTTGGTAACTCACAACCATTCACTGAAAAAATTCCAAGCTCTAACTCTTCATCGATTCTAACACAGAATGCTACTACTCCAATAAATAGGTCAGTTCCTGAATTAAAAAATCCTTTTGTTATTCCGGGAATCAAAAATGTAAAAGTTGAATCTCAACTAAATCCTAACTATACATTTGAAAATTTCCTAGAGGGTGATTCTAACAGGCTTGCAAGAAATGCGGGTATCGCTGTAGCTAATAAACCTGGAGGAACTTCATTTAATCCATTTTTAATATTCGGTGGTGTTGGCTTAGGTAAAACACATTTAGCAAATGCTATTGGAATTGATATCAAAAAAAGATATCCGGAAAAAACTGTTCTTTATACAACTGCAGAAAAATTTACTCAACAATATATTGAGGCAGTAAAAAAGAATAACAGAAATGACTTCATTTACTTTTATCAGATTATTGATGTACTAATTATTGATGATATTCAGTTCTTTTCTGGAAAGCCTGGAACACAGGATGTATTCTTTCACATATTTAATCACTTGCATCAAAACGGTAAACAAGTTGTTCTTACAAGTGATAAACCACCTGTTGATATGCAGGATATTGAACTTAGATTACTTTCAAGATTTAAATGGGGTCTTTCTGCAGAATTGCAAAAACCTGATTTTGAAACAAGAGTTTCAATATTAAAAAATAAATTATATCGTGATGGAATCGAAATGAATGAAGAAGTTATTCATTATGTTGCTAAAAACATCAAGAGTAACGTTCGTGAATTAGAAGGTGCAATTATCTCACTTATTGCACAGGCATCGTTCAACAGAAAAGAAATTAACCTGTCCCTTGCTAAAGAAATTATAGAAAAGTTTGTTAAGAATACAAAACGTGAAGTCTCAATTGACTATATACAAAAAATTGTTTCTGATTATTTCCAAATGGATATCCCCACTCTACAGTCAAAAACCAGAAAAAGACATATTGTTCAAGCTAGACAGTTGGCAATGTTTTTTGCTAAAAAATATACTAAAGCATCCCTTGCTAGTATTGGTTCACAAATTGGAAAAAGAGATCATGCAACTGTGTTACATGCTTGCAAAACGGTTGATAATCTTTCGTCTACAGACAAGCAGTTTAGAAAATTTGTTGAAGACCTAGGTAAAAAACTCTCTATTTAAACCAATTCAATATTAAAGGAGATCTTTACATAATCCCTAGCTCTATTAGTGAGGAAAATATTTTCCCTGAAATTAATAAAGACATCATAAATTCAATCAATCATTTTGTTGTTGAAAACAGCAAGGTGTCACTTGGATTTATTAAACGTATTTGTCCTGAAAAAGAAATTAGTTATGAAAATTTTGAAGTACTTGATGAAGATAACCCAATAATCACATCAAAACAATTAGGGCCCTGCATGTGTGGAGAAAATATTGGACTATTAACCGATGCTGGTTGTCCAAATATTGCAGACCCCGGAGCTAAACTTATCTTGCATGCCCACGAAAATAATATTAATGTAATTCCACTTGTTGGACCCTCCTCCATTTTATTGGCTATGATGGGCTCTGGACTAAATGGAAATAATTTTAGCTTTAACGGCTATCTACCTGTTGATAAAAACGAAAGATCTAAAAGAATTAAAAAACTAGAAACACAATCTAGAAATAATAACCAGTCTCAAATTTTTATAGAGACTCCTTACAGAAACCAATCACTTTTTGATGAATTGAAAAGAAATTTAAATAACTATACTTTTTTATGTGTTGCAAAAAATATCGGATCTAAAAATCAAAAAATAAAAACAATGCAAATAAAAGATTGGAAATCAAAAAAAGAAATTCTGGAAAAAGAACCTTCCATTTTTATTTTTCACTCTGGGTTGGTTACTTTTTAATTCCTTTGCTGTTTAAATATCTATGAAGCTTTCGTGCATTTCTTTTATGCTCAGAAAGTGTTCTAGCAAAACTGTGATATCCTGGATTACTAGGGTCAGCTGCAAAAAAATAATAATCATGTTTTTCGTAATTTAAAACCGCATCAATGGCTTGGATTGAAGGCATTGAAATTATTCCTGGGGGTAAACCGTAATATTTGTATGTGTTATAGGGGGAATCTATTTTTAGATGTTTATTTAACACCCTTCTAATAACGGTATTTTTATATTCATCCATCTGATATGCAGCGAATTTTACAGTTGGGTCAGCAGCTAATTTCCAATTATCATTTAGTCTATTTATATAAACTCCTGCAATTTTACGTAAATCAATATTTTGTTTTGACTCCTCATAAACTATTGAAGCAAGTATCATTACTTCTATTTTTGACAATCCAATTTTATTTGCTTTTTCAACCCTGTTATTTTTTTGCCAGAATTTTGTATACTCCTCAAACATTCTTTGGTTAAACCTTTCGGCACTAGTGTTCCAGAAAAAGTTATAACTATTTGGAATATACATTGATAAGATGTTTTTTTCATCAAAGCCCTTTTCAATGAAAAAATCAGTTTCGAATGAATTTAAAAATGAAATACTATCAGCTTCAATTTGATTTGAAATATTACCCGCTAAATCATTTAAATCACTGACATTATTATAAATCACATTAACTGTAATGTTATTAGATCTAAGTGAATTTATAATATCATTATTACTCATTCCCTTATTTATTCTGTACTTACCTGGTCTAACAGTGTATTTTTTTCTTTTAGCTAAAACACTAAAATCATCAATATTTAATAAATATGGATCTACCTGTTCAACAAACTGATTAAATGTAGTTTCCGATTTTATGTGTAAATGAACATAATCAGCTTCAAAAGAAGTGTTTGACATGAACATTACTTTATATACATAAAAAGCAAACGAGCCCATAAAAATGAGACCAATTATTACTGTAAGCATTAATATCCTTCTTATATACATTGCATTTGAATTATAGATTCATGATGATTATCAATTGAAGATACATATAGATTGTTGTTTTTGGAAATTTCTTTAAAACCAACTGATTTAAAAAAATTTAGGCTTAATATATTATCGATAGAAATATTACAATATAGATTTTTGATTTTCAGCTCTTTTCTTGCATATTCACAAATCTTTTTCACTGATAATTTTCCATAACCTTTTAATCTATTTTCTGAATTTGAAATTAATATTGAAATTCCTGCTTGAGATTTAGTGAAATTAATTTCAAATAAGTCAATAAAACCTAACGGTTCATCTGTTTCTATTTTACAAATTACAAATCGTATCTGATTTGTTTGCTCCAATGGAAGCTGAGAATCATAGATAAATTGAATAAGGTCCTCTTTTGAATAGTTTTTGTTTTGAAATGAGTATTTCAAAAAAGATTTGTTGTTTTCAACAGAGTTTAAATAATCAAAATCATCGATTGTTAAATTTCTTAAGTAAATCATCAATCAAAATTATTATAAACTCCTTTAAAAACCATATTAACCGATCCGGTTAGCCAAATTTCAGAATATGTGCTTTCTTTAATTATAAAATCAACAGTCAGTAAACCACCTTTCATTAAAATATCAATGTTAATATTATCTACTAATGCTAAATCTTTTAAAAAAATTGCAGATGCAACCGCTCCTGTTCCACAGGAAAGGGTTTCGTCTTCAACACCTCTTTCGTAAGTTCTTAATTTGAATTCAGAATCAGATATCTCACAGAAATTGATATTTAAACCTTGTGTATATTCAGAGTATTTTTTCTTTAATTCTCTTGCCTCTTTAACCACATCTATTTTGTCAATATTTTCATATTTTCTGATTAAATGTGGAGAACCTGTATCCATAAATGTGGTATTATAACTATCTTTGAATCTGTATATATTAGATTTCAAAACATCATTCATTTTTACACTAATATTTCCGTTAATAATTTTTGATTCATGAATACCATCAATAGCATTAAACTTAGCATTATCATTGATTATATTTAAATTATTTGCTAGATGAGTAATACATCTTGAACCGTTACCACAAAAGCCTGACTCAGAACCATCAGCATTAAAGTATTTCATAGAAAAATCTAATTTGTCATGATTTTCCAATAGAATTAATCCATCAGCTCCAACTCCTTTTTTTCTATCGCAAATATTCTGAATTAATTTTTTATTTTTTTTTTGAAAAGTTAAGTCTCTGTTATCAATAATTACAAAATCATTACCGGTACCTTCATATTTATAAAAATCAAGTTGCATATGGGCAAATATAGCAATAAATGAGGCATGTTAAATTGTTAAATATGAGTTAAAAAAATTAGCATGAAAATTGATAATAGTTAAATTTAATTATTAATTTTTGTTCATGAAAAAATTTATTTTTTACTTACTTGTTTCTATAATTTCAATTCTTTCCATTTTACTTGTTACAAATATTATAAGAAATAATATTCAGGAGGAAATAAGTAAATTAAAAGAAGAACAAAGCAAAGATTTAGTTTTAAAAAGCTTTAAAACTCAAGCAAAAAACACAAATTTTAATTATTTAGACGTACAAAGACCTGATTTCGTTGAAATTGCAAAAAAATCTATTAATACAGTTGTACACGTTAAAAGTTCTTCATCAGGAGGTGATTACAGCATTGAAGATTTTATTTTTGGAAGATCACAAAGAAGACCTCAAATGGGTTCAGGTTCTGGTGTTATAATTTCATCTGACGGTTATATTATAACCAATCATCATGTGATTGAAAAAGCGGAAGACATACAAATAACCACAAATAACAACCAATCATATGATGCTAAAATAATTGGAAGCGACGAACAAAATGATATTGCTCTTCTAAAAATAGAAACTAATGATGAACTTCCATATGCAGTCTTTGGAGATAGCGATAGTACTCGAATTGGAGAATGGGTTTTAGCTGTTGGTAATCCTTTTAATCTAACTTCAACAGTAACAGCTGGGATTATCTCTGCAAAATCAAGAAATTTAGATCCAACTGGCAGAACAACTCAATCTTATATTCAAACTGATGCTGCAGTAAATCCAGGAAACTCAGGTGGGGCATTAATAAATGATAAAGGTGAATTGATTGGGATTAATACAGCAATACAAAGCCAAACGGGTTCATATGTGGGTTATTCCTTTGCTGTGCCGAGTAACATAGCAAAAAAGGTAATTGAAGATATTTTAGAGTATGGAAATGTCCAATATGGCTTTCTTGGCGTTACAGGCACTTCACTAAATAGTTTTAGAGCAAAAGAATTAGATGTAGAAGATACTGAGGGATTTTTTATAAACGGTATAGATAAAGAATCCGGAGCTAATTCAGCTGGTATAAAAATAGGTGATATAATCAAGGATATTGATGGTATAAAAATTTCCAAGTTTTCTGATTTAAAAGGTTACCTAAATACTAAACGACCTGATGATATAGTAGAAGTAAATCTCAAAAGAGATAATGTTTCTAAAAAGGTAAGAGTACAATTAAATAAAAATGAAAGGATTAATTTTTATTTAATAGGAATACTCAAAAATATGAGTTCATCAGAACTGATAGATAGAGACTTAGAAAGAGGTGTAAAGATTTCAGAATTTAACTCTGACTATAAATCGTATTGGGAAGATTATGGGGTCAAAGAAAATGACATAATAAAAAAAATTAACGGTGAAGAGATAAATTCAATCGCAGATATAGATAAAATAGTAAAATCCAGAAAGTATTATGATCCAATTAGTATTGAAATATTGACAAAGGATAATAAATTAGAAAGATTTAACTTTAGATAAATTTTTCTATGCGAATCGACATAATTTCAGTTGTACCAGAACTTCTTACCGGACCTTTTAATTCATCTATAATAAAAAAAGCGATTGATAAGAAAATTATTGAAATACATATCCACAATTTAAGAGACTATTCAACAAACAATTATAGATCAATAGATGATTACCAATACGGGGGTGGTGCTGGTATGGTTATGCTTATAGAACCCATAGATAACTGTATTGCTGAATTAAAAAAAGAACGTGATTATGATCATATAATTTACATGACGCCTGATGGTGATACATTAAATCAAGGAATTAGCAATAAATTATCGTGCATGAAAAATATAATTATTCTTTGTGGTCATTATAAAGGAATAGACCAGAGAATAAGAGATAATATTATTACAATCGAGATATCAATCGGAGATTTTGTCCTTACTGGAGGAGAGCTACCCGCAGCGATTTTGACAGATAGTATTGTTAGATTACTTCCAGGTGCATTAGGCGATGAGACGTCTGCATTAACTGACTCTTTTCAAGATAATTTACTATCGCACCCTGTCTACACTAGACCAAGAGAATACAAATCCTGGGTAGTGCCTGAAATATTATTTTCGGGCGATCAAAAAAAGATTGAAAAATGGCGAATGGAAAAATCTTTAGAATTAACAAAGAAAAAGAGGCCAGACCTTCTGTAAATTAAAGTTCAAATTAATTTTAATATAATTTATTTTTTTAATTATATTTGCACGCGTTTCTGTCCAACCTCTTAGTTAAGGTAATTAACGTTGTGCAGGACTAATTCAAAAAAAACAAAAATGAGCTCATTAGTAAAATTTGTTGAAGAACAATTTGTAGAAAAAAAAGAACTACCTTCTTTTAGTTCAGGTGATACAATCACAATTTATTACGAAATTAGAGAGGGTGATAAAACAAGAACACAGTTCTTTAAAGGTGTTGTTTTGCAAAGAAGAGGTTCAGGTTCAACAGAAACTTTTACAATTAGAAAAATGTCTGGTTCGATAGGCGTTGAAAGAATTTTTCCTATTAATTCTCCTTCAATTCAAAAAATTGAGATTAATAAAAGAGGTAAAGTCAGAAGAGCACGTATTTTCTATTTCAGAAATCTTACAGGTAAAAAAGCAAAAATTAAAGAGAAAAGAAATTAAGATTAGGTTATTAACAATTGTTAATATCGTTGGTTTACAACAGGTGAATTTCTTTTTTTAAAAATTTGAGCAAAAAGTCAACTATTATACTAAATTAGTGTCAGGATTTGTTTGTAGTGGATCCCAAAAGGATAAACAAAACACTTTTTAAGTGAAACAAATTCAAGGACGTTCTTTAACAAATTACTTACTAAGCCTAAAGGAAACTTTAGGCTAAACAGAAAGAAACTAAATTTTAAAATGTGTGCCTGCACAATTTTAAAGTAAAAGACTTTCTCTCCGGAAGGCCTAGCCCAACGGAGTCCAAAAGGGCCTAGCCCCAAAGGAGAATCCTGAAAAGCGATTAAATTAACACAGTGTGAAATTAGTAGCCTGTAGCGAAATAAAAGTCTCGAAAGGAACATCAAATCGCAAGAAATGATGTTAAGTAAGTAATTAGGAGTCAGAAAAGGGAAAAGCTCTTCGGAGCTGAGTAACAAGAAAGACTCCAACAATAGCGAAAATGTCTGCTAGCTCAATTCCTCGGAAAAGAGCAACTCGGAAACGAAAAGCAAACATATTCGATATTAGAAAGCCGCACAACAGTAGCAATACTTTAGTGCGGCTTTCGCTTTTTAATAACTATTCGTTATTTATTCTTTATATTTTATACTCATTTTTTATCTTTGAAATACTAACTGTTCAGAAGATTATTAATGTCGAAGATTATATATACTAAGACCGATGAGGCACCTGCTTTAGCTACCGCCTCATTACTACCAATTATTAAAGCATTTTCAAAATCATCAGGAGTTAAATTTGAGAGTAGAGATATATCACTTTCCTCAAGAATTCTTGCAACTTTTAACGATTTTTTAGGAAGTAAAATTAAATATGAAAATGATTTAGAATTTTTAGGAAAACTTGTTAAAGATCCTAATGCTAATATTATCAAATTACCTAATATTAGTGCGTCAATTCCTCAACTTAAAAAAGCCATAAACGAGCTACAAAGTCAAGGCTTTGATATTCCAAGTTATCCAGAGAAAGTAGAAAATGATAATGACCTAATCATAAAATCAATATATGATAAAATAAAGGGAAGCGCTGTTAACCCTGTCTTAAGAGAAGGTAATTCTGACAGAAGAGTTCCAAATGCTGTAAAAAATTATATTAAGTCTAATCCCCATAAATTAGGAGAATGGACTAAAAATTCAAGAACCCACGTTTCATCTATGCATAAAGGAGATTTTAGAAATAATGAAACTTCATTAACCAGTGATAAACATGAACTTTTAAATATATATCACTACAATAAAAGCGAGAAAAAAAGTATTCTTAAAGAAAACATAACAATTCATAAGAATGCTATCATTGATTGTAGTTTTATGAGTATTTCAGAATTACAAGATTTTATCGAAAAAGAGATCTGCGATTGCAAAGAAAAAAGTATGCTTTTATCACTTCATCTTAAAGCATCAATGATGAAAGTAAGTGACCCAATAATTTTTGGTCATGTTTTAAAAGTTTTTTTCAAAAATTTTATTGAAAATAATAGTACTACACTTAATAAAATCAACGTAAACTTTAATAGTGGTTTATCTAATTTATTTGAAAAAATAAACCAGTTAGATAAACCAACGAAGGAAAAATTAGTTAATGAAATAGAACTAGATATAGAAAATGGTCCAGACTTAGCTATGGTAAATTCTGAAAAGAATATTACAAATTTCCATATCCCAAGTGACGTGATTATAGATGCTTCAATACCTGCAATGATAAAAAGTTCTGGAAAGATGTGGAATAAAAATGGTGAATTAAGAGATACTAAAGCAATAATTCCTGATAGCAGCTACTCTTCAATATATCAGGCAACAATAGATTTTTGTAAAGAAAATGGGCAATTTGATCCTGCTGTTATGGGAACAGTTCAAAATGTTGGGTTGATGGCTAAAAAGGCTGAAGAATATGGTTCTCATGATAAAACCTTCGAAATCAAGGAAGATGGAAAAGTATGTGTTGAAACTAAAGACGGAAAAGTTTTATTTACACACAATGTAAGTAAAGGGGATATTTGGAGAATGTGCTTAGTAAGAAATCAAGCTATAAAAGACTGGGTAAAACTAGCAGTTGAAAGAGCAAAATCTACAAATTACCCAACTGTGTTTTGGTTAGACGAGGATAGATCTCATGATAAACAACTCATAAGGGTTGTCAAGGAAGAACTTAAAAAATATGATATTTCTGATTTAAATATTCAAATGCTATCTCCTTATAAGGCAACTTTATTTACACTTGAGAAAATCAAGAAAGGGAACGATGTAATTTCAGTATCAGGCAATGTTCTGAGAGACTATCTAACAGATTTATTTCCAATCTTAGAGTTAGGAACAAGTGCTAAGATGTTATCAATTGTACCTTTAATGAACGGAGGTAAGCTTTTTGAGACAGGTGCTGGTGGATCAGCCCCAAAGCATGTACAACAATTGATAGAAGAAAATCATTTAAGATGGGATTCATTGGGGGAGTTTTTAGCGATATCTGTTGCATTGGAAAATATTGGGAGTACAAATTTAAAATGTAGAACTCTTTCAGAATGTCTTTCAAAAGCAATCGAAAAATTACTGTTAAATGAAAAATCACCTTCTAGAAAAGTAGGTGAAATTGACACTAGAGATAGTCATTTTTACCTTGCTTTATATTGGGCTGAATATTTATCAAAACAAGAAGACAATATTGCATTAAAAGATCAATTCGACGAAGTTTATAGTAAACTTTTAAATAACGAGAGTCAAATAATTAATGAGATTGATGCTGCTCAAGGCAGCAAGGTAAATCTGGGAGGTTATTACAACACTAATGATATTATAACTGAACAAATAATGAGACCATCTAAATCATTTAATGAAATTATTGATAATATATAAAACTACTAACTATAAAAACTACAGAAAAAGATTCAAAATATTCAAATCTTGAAAAGAAATCAGTTCAGGAAATTCTTTCTGAAATAAACTTTGAGGATTCGACTGTTGCTGACACTGTAAAAAAATCTTTACCTCAAATAAATGATTTAATATCCAAAGCCATTGATTTAGTTAGTTTTAATGGTAGAATTTTTTACATTGGCTCTGGAACAAGCGGAAGACTAGGGATTGTTGATGCATCTGAGTGCCTGCCAACATTTGGAATTGACGATAAAATCATTGGAATAATTTCAGGAGGAGATAAAGCAATTAGAATTTCACAGGAATTTGCCGAAGATTCTGCATCAGATGCATGGTTAGATTTATCTAAACATAATGTGAACAAAAATGATTTGGTAATAGGAATCTCTGCGTCCGGATCAACTCCATACGTAATTGGAGGTTTAGAAATGTGTAAAAAAAATAAAATATCTACTGGTTGTATAACCTGTAATCAAAAGACAAAAATTGCAGAAAATTCAGATTTTCCAATTGAGGTAATTGTTGGCCCTGAATATGTTACAGGTAGTTCTAGAATGAAAGCTGGTACTGCACAAAAAATGATTCTTAATATGATATCAACAACTGTTATGATTAAATTGGGTAGAATTCACGACAACAAGATGATTGATATGAAATTATCAAATAATAAACTTTACGAAAGGGCTGTTAGAATTTTAAAAACAATTCTTGATATTGAAACAGAAACTGCAAAAAAATTAATAGAAAAGCATAAAAATATTAGAACTGCAATTGAAAATTTCAAAAAATAGATGAATAAAAAAATTGCTGATCATATAAAACTATTAATCTCATCATTAATCCCAATATTTATCGGACCGATACTAATTCATTTTGGTGGAATAAAGGAAACTTATACTTTAACAATTTTAGGTGTAATAGTTTGTATTTGTGCCGTCGTAATGATATTTATGTCATTATTTGGAATAATAACCGAACTATTTAAAAAATGATTCATAATTTTAGTATTTAATTTTCATTGATGATAAATATTACTCTTAAGGACGGTTCTGTAAAACAATACAGTAAAGAAACTTCTGTAATATCCATTGCTAAAGATATCAGCGAAGGTCTAGCAAGAAATGTAATCTCTGCAAATTTTAACGACAAAGTTGTTGAGGTAAATAGCATGATTAATGAAGATGGAATACTAGAACTTTACACATGGGATAATGAAGAAGGAAAAAATGCCTTTTGGCATTCATCATCTCATGTAATGGCACAATCAATACAAGAGCTATTTCCAGGTGTGAAACTTACAATTGGACCTGCAATTAATAGTGGCTTCTATTATGATGTAGATTTAGGTAGTCATAAGATATCCGAATCTGATTTTAACAAAATCGAATCAAGGATGTTAGAAATATGTAGAGAAAAGCATGATTTTAATTTAAGACCTGTTTCGAAAAAAGAAGCTATCAAGTTTTATAAAGAAGAAGATAATGATTACAAACTTGAATTAATCAATGATTTAAAAGACGGTGAAATAACTTTCTGTGATCATTCAAATTTTACTGATTTATGTAAAGGCGGTCACATCCCTAATACTTCGATTATAAAAGCTGTTAAAATATTGAATATTTCGGGTGCTTTTTGGAGAGCTGATCAGAATAATAAACAACTTACCAGAATTTATGGGATTTCTTTTCCAAAACAAAAACTACTAAAAGAATATTTAAATAACATCGAACAAGCTAAGCTTAGAGATCATAGAAAAATTGGTAAAAATTTAAAATTGTTCTCCTTTTCCAGTAAAGTTGGATTGGGACTACCATTATGGCTTCCAAAAGGAGTTGAACTTAGAGATAGATTGGAAGGGTTTTTAAAGAAAGCTCAAAAAAAAGCTGGATATCAGATGGTAATAACCCCTCATATAGGAAATAAAGAGCTTTATGTAACATCTGGTCATTATGAAAAATATGGAGATGATAGTTTTCAACCAATAAAAACACCTAAAGAGAATGAGGAATTCTATCTCAAACCTATGAATTGCCCTCACCATTGTGAAATATATAATTCTAATAAATTTAGCTACAAAGACCTTCCGGTAAGATATGCTGAATTTGGAACGGTATACAGATATGAGCAAAGCGGAGAGCTTCACGGTTTAACAAGAGTTAGAGGATTTACTCAAGATGATGCTCATATTTTTTGTACAGAAGATCAGCTAGATAATGAATTTAAAAATGTTATTGATTTAACTCTATACGTATTCAAATCTCTTGGCTTAGATGACTATAGCGCACAGATTTCGATCAGAGACCCAAAAAATATGGAAAAGTATATAGGGGATATTAAGGCCTGGGAAAAATCAGAAAAAGCAATAATTAAAGCAGTCAAAGATAAGGGACTTAAATATAAAATTGAAGAAGGTGAGGCAGCATTTTACGGTCCAAAACTTGATTTTATGGTGAAAGATGCATTAGGTCGAGAGTGGCAATTAGGAACAATTCAAGTTGATTACAATCTACCAGACAGGTTTAATTTAACATATATTGATAAAAACAATGATTCGAAAAGACCTGTAATGATTCATCGTGCCCCCTTTGGAAGCCTCGAAAGATTTATTGCAATTTTATTAGAAAATACAGCTGGTAATTTACCTTTATGGCTAACACCAAACCAATTTATCATTTTACCTATCAGTGAAAAACATGAAAAATACTGTGAAAATGTTTTAAATTTGTTAGAAAATGACGAAATTCGCGGCCTGATTGATAACAGAAGTGAGACAATTGGCAGAAAAATCAGAGATGCTGAACTTGAAAAAATTCCTTATATGCTTATCATTGGGGAACAAGAGTCAAATCAGAATTTAATTTCTTTGAGAAGCCATGGCGGAGAAGATTATGGGAAGATGAAAGTTGAAGATTTTGTTAAAATCATAAAAGGGAAAACAAATATATAAGTTTAATTAAAATGTTTAATTATAGCAATTAGAAGAACAGGTAGAGGTAGAAGACCATGGAGAGTCCAAAAAACCAATCCACATAAAATAAATGGTGAAATTTCAGCATCTGAAGTAAGGTTGGTTGGTGATAATGTTGAAATTGGTATTTATCCGATTCAAAAGGCACTTGAAAAGTCAAATGAACTCGAGTTAGATTTAGTTCAAATATCTCCAAACGCTGTTCCACCTGTTTGTAAAATAATGGACTATAAAAAGTTCCTTTATGAGCAGAAGAAAAGAGAGAAACAACTTAAATCAAAGGCAACTAAAGTATTTGTCAAAGAAATTAGGTTTGGACCTCAAACTGATGAACATGATTACGCGTTTAAAAAGAAACATGCTGAAAAATTTTTAAAAGATGGAGCTAAACTTAAAGCTTTTGTTTTTTTCAAAGGAAGATCAATCATATATAAAGACCAAGGTGAGATTCTATTGCTAAAATTAGCTCAAGAATTGGAAAAGTTTGGAAAAGTAGAGCAACTTCCTAAATTAGAAAGCAAAAAGATGATTATGATAATGTCACCAAAAAAAAGTAAATAATTATGCCAAAAATGAAAACAAAGTCTAGTGCTAAAAAAAGGTTTAAGGTAACAGGTACTGGAAAAATTAAAAGAAAGCATGCTTTCAAAAACCATATCTTAACTAAAAAATCAAAAAAAAGAAAGTTAAAATTAACTCATTTAGGATTGGTTCATGAAAGTGATATGAATAGTATCAAAGAACAATTGAGATTAAAATAAGAAGGGAATTAACCCATAAATCTAGGTTAAAAAAGTGTAAATGTTTTACCACCTAATTTAAAATTATAAATTATGCCAAGATCAGTAAATTCAGTTGCTAAAAGAGCAAGAAGAAAAAAAGTTTTAAAACAAGCTAAAGGTTACTTCGGAAGAAGAAAAAACGTTTGGACAGTTGCAAAAAATGCCGTAGAAAAAGGGCTACAATATGCATACAGAGATAGAAGAGCTAAAAAAAGAAATTTTAGAGCATTATGGATAATGAGAATTAATGCTGCGTCTAGATTACATGGACTTACATACTCACAATTAATCAACAAGTTAAAATCTAATAACATTGATATAAACAGAAAGGTTTTAGCAGATTTAGCCGTAAATGATCCTGATGGATTTAAAGCTATCGTTGAAAAAGTAAAATAAAAATTTTAAAAAGGTAAATCATTATCATCATTTGAATCATCCATGTTTCCATTGTCTGATTTAAATGTGTCATCATTTGCTGCTGCATTCATTTTTGAATGAAACTCATATGGTGAATCATATTGTTCGATATCCTCAAATTTTGCAAGAGTAGAAATAAATCTCAATCTAATATTTCCTAAACCACCGTTCCTGTGTTTTGAAACTATAAATTCAGCCTCACCTTCCGTTGAAGATCTTTCGTTGTCATCCCAGGTGTCAATATTATAATATTCTGGTCTATAAATGAAAGATACAATATCGGCATCCTGCTCGATTGCACCTGATTCTCTCAAATCAGATAACAATGGACGTTTTGAAGTTCTTCCTTCAACCATTCTGGAAAGCTGAGATAGGGCAATTACCGGAATATTTAATTCTTTTGCCAAAGCTTTCAAATTTCTTGAAATAGTTGAGATTTCTTGTTCCCTATTTCCAGTTTTAATATTTGCACCTGTTGTCATTAACTGTAAATAATCTACGATGATAATCTTTACATCTTTTTGTGACACTAACCTCCTAGCCTTTGCTCTCAAATCGAATATTGAAAGTGAAGGTGTATCATCAATATATAATGGGGCATTTTCTAAGTTTTTAACTCTGACATTTAACTGTTCCCATTCATGCTTTTCTAGTTTACCTGTTCTTAATTTATTTGCGTCTAAACCAGTTTCAGATGAAATCATTCTTGTTATCAACTGGATTGATGACATCTCCAAAGAGAAAAATGCAAGTGGAATTTTATTATTAATCGCTATATTACTAGCCATTGAAAGTGATAATGCAGTTTTACCCATACCAGGTCTTGCTGCTATAATTACAAGATCGCTTTCCTGCCAACCAGCTGTTAATTTATCAATTTTACCAAATCCTGATGCTACTCCGCTTAAACCCTCTTTGTTTGAAACAGATTCAATTTTATTTTTAGCTTGGATTACAAGACTTTGAGCAGATTCAGATGATTTTTTAATATTACCTTGGGTGACATCATATAATTTTGATTCAGCATTATCTAACAAGTCAAAAACATCTTTTGTTTCATCATAAGAATCAGTTATAATTTCATTAGAAATTTTTATCAAGCTTCTTTGTATGAATTTCTGCAGTATGATTCTTGCATGAAATTCAATATGTGCTGACGAAGAAACTTTTTGTGTTAGAGAAATCAAATAGAAGTCCCCCCCTATCCTTTCATGGTTATTATCTTTTTTTAACTGATTAGATACGGTTAATAAATCAATAGGCTCACTCTTTTGAAACAAACTAAAAATTGCCTGAAAAATTAATTGGTGGGTTTCTTTATAAAAAGCCTCCGGAGTTAATATATCAATAACTTCATCAACCCCTTTTTTATCAATCATCATCGCACCTAAAACCACTTCTTCTAAATCAATAGCCTGTGGAGGTAATTTACCTTTTTCTAAATTGATAATTGAGTTCTTATCAATATTTAATCCTTGGAATGATGCTGATTGTTTCATAGTATCTAAAGTAAATAAATAAGATTGATAAAATGACTATAATTTTTTTTATAATCAACATCAAATATGTTAATAAAACATTACAAAATGTTAATAGACAAAAATTATGAAGAGTAAACTCCCATATTTGAGTATTTCTCCATTCTTTTTGAAACTAAATTTTCTGAGGAAAGACTTTTTAGCTCATTGTATAATGAAATAATATTTGATTTTACTATTTCAAAAGTTTTTTGTTGATTTCTGTGTGCACCACCATCTGGTTCTCTAATCACCTTATCAACTAAATTCATTTTTTTCATGTCTTTGGCTGTGAGTTTTAGAGCTGATGCTGCTGTTTCCTTATACTCCCAGCTTCGCCAAAGAATCGAAGAACAAGATTCAGGAGAAATTACCGAATACCAGGTGTTTTCAAGCATTAGAACCCTATCTCCTACACCAATACCCAAAGCTCCACCCGAAGCACCTTCACCAATTATTACGGTTATAATAGGAACTTTTAATCTAGTCATCTCCAAGATATTTCTTGCAATAGCTTCACCCTGACCTCTTTCTTCAGCCTCTAATCCTGGATAAGCACCAGGTGTATCTACTAGAGTAACAACAGGGATATCAAATTTTTCAGCCATTTTCATCAGCCTCAAAGCTTTTCTATATCCCTCTGGATTTGCCATCCCAAAATTTCTGTATTGTCTATCCTTCGTGTTATGGCCTTTTTGTTGACCTATGAACATAAAAGTTTGATTATCTATTTTACCTAAACCACCAACCATTGCTTTATCATCCTTAAAATTTCGATCACCATGTAATTCTAAAAAAGTATTACCAAGAATATTGTTTATATAATCAAGAGTGTATGGTCTATCTGGATGTCTGGAAATTTGAACTTTTTGCCAGGGAGACAAATTTGAGTAAATATCCTTAATAGTCTGCTTTAACTTAGTACGAATTTTATTACTAGTTTCTGTAACATCAATATCTGATTTTTCACCAAGTTCTAAGCATTCTCTTAACTGATTGTCAAGTTCTTTTATTGGTTCTTCAAAATCAAGATAATTCATCGTCTAATTATTTATTATAAATATAAAAAAGTTAGTCTTTATAATCATTTATTAACTTTCTTTTTTATGTAAATATTTGTTAAAACTGAAAATAGAATTAAAAAGAATCCAATATAAAAAGGTAAACTCATTTTTTCATTATCCCCAAAAAATATTAATGCTAAAATGATTCCGTATATAGGCTCCAAATTATATGTCAAAACTAAAGAGTATGGAGAAATATACTTCAATAAATAAACTGATGCCATGAATGCATATGCAGTACAAACACTTCCTAACAAGAAAATATATAAATAATTTAAAGAGAATAAATCATAAATTATTACAGAGGAAAATTCATTATTGATCATCAAAAATATTGATATGAAAAATACACCAGAAATAAATTCAAAAAATGAGATTGTTATAGCACTATTTTCTTTTACCATTAAACCATTCAAAACAGAAAAAAGAGACGCAAGAAAAGCCGATATTAATCCTAATAAAATTCCTTTTAAATATTGAAATTCTGCATTAAAAATCATAAAAATTCCACATACTACTAGAAAGCCTAATATAACTTCATAGTAAACAATACTTCTTTTGTAAAAAATTGGTTCTAAGAATGAAGTGAAAAATGCTACAGTTGAAAACATTGCAAGGGTAACCGAAATATTTGACTGTTCAATAGCTTCAAAAAAAGTAATCCAATGTAAAGAGATAACTAATCCTAAAAAAGAATAAATTAAAAATAACTTAAAATCAATTTTAAAACTTCTATTACCAGCCAGCATGTAAAGTCCTAGTAAAACTGATCCGATAAGCATCCGATGCCAAACAATTACTTCAGATGAATTTGTAATTAATTCACCCAGAATTGCTGTAAATCCAGCGATTAAAACCAAGAAATGAAGATGAAAAAAATGTTTTAAATTATTTTTTTGCATTGTAAACCAAATTGATTGCTAAAACTCCAAAAATAATATTTGGAAGCCATACTGCTACAAGCGGAGATAAATCAGATTGCTGAGCTAATACACCAAAAATTTTATCAAAAAACACATATACCATTGCAACACAAATTCCAAAAGCTAAATTAACACCTGTACCTCCTCTTCTCTTCTCTGCTGCAACAGAAAAGCCTATCAAAGTTAAAATGAAAATTGAAAAAGGAATACTCCATTTTTTATATTTCACGACTAAATATCTTTCTATGTTAGTTGATCCTCTACTTTTTTCAATTTCGATAAAATTAACCAATTCATTATAGTTGAGAGATTCAGCTACATAGTTTAAAGGAGTTAAATCAACAACATTAAAAGAAAATATGGTGTCGAAAGTTCTTCTTGATTCAAGTATATCAATGGAGTCTGTAATTGTTCTTTTTGTATAGTTATTTAACCTAAATTTTTCAATATCCGGAATGTACCTTATACTAGTTGAACTGATTTTAAAATTTAATTTTTCACCTTTAAAATTTTCAAGAGTAAAATTAGTTCCAACATTGTTTTTTTGATTAAATTGAGTCAAAAAGATATACTCATCCTCATTAATCTTCCTAAAGATATTTTTATTATCAACAGCTTTTCTATTTCCTTTCAAATATTTGTAAGAAAAATCATTGTACTTTTTTGTAGATTCTGGTACTATAAACATTCCTATGAATAATGAAAAAACAGCAATAAAAAGAGAACCTAACATATATGGCTGTAAAATTCTTCTTATTGAAACACCAGAAGAATACAATGCAATTATTTCAGAGTTATATGATAATTTTGATGTAAACCATGTTATTGCTAGGAAAAGGAATAAGGGTAATAAACTTGAAGAAAAATAAATACTAAAATTATAATAATGCTCTAGTATTTCGTTAATTGGAACTTGTTTTGCTAATAACTTATCAATATTGTCAGCTAAATTCACAACAATTGCAATTGGAACAAATAATGCTTGAATTAAAACATAAGTCAGCAAAAACTTTTTTAATATGTATTTATCTATTTTATTCAACTATAACCTGTTATTTAATTTTTTTACCATTTTATCCTTCCAATTTAAAAAATCTCCATCAATTATTTTTTTTCTGGCCTCACTCATAAGAAAACAGTAAAAACCCAAATTATGTATTGATGCTATTTGTCTTCCAAGCATTTCATTAACAGAGAATAAGTGTCTTAAGTAAGATTTTGAATAAGTTCTATCTACCCATGTAGTACCATTATCATCGATTAAAGAATAATCAAATTCCCATTTTTTATTTTTGATATTAATTATTCCTTCAGAAGTAAATAACATCCCATTTCTACCGTTTCGTGTTGGCATAACACAATCAAACATATCAATTCCTAGAGCAATGTTTTCAAGTAGATTCACGGGGGTACCGACACCCATAAGATATCTTGGTTTATCCTCAGGTAAAATTTCACAAACTATTGAAGTCATTTCATACATTTCATCATGAGGTTCACCAACAGAAAGACCACCAATTGCATTACCAAAACAATTTTTTGAAGATATAAAATTTGCGGACTCCTTTCTTAAATCTTTAAAAATACTACCTTGAACAATTGGAAAAAATATTTGTTCGTAACCATATTTTGGTGTAGTATCTTTAAATTGATTTATGCATCTATCTAACCAACGATGAGTCAAATTCATTGAATTTTTTGCATAACTATAATCACACGGATAAGGTGGGCACTCATCAAAAGCCATAATAATATCAGCTCCAATTGATTTTTGAACATCTATTGCGCTTTCTGGCGAAAAAAAATGTTTACTTCCATCTATATGGCTTTTAAATTGAACACCTTCTTCTGTAATTTTTCTATTTGAGGATAAAGAATAAACCTGATAACCTCCTGAATCTGTTAAAATATTTTGATCCCAATTAATAAACTTATGAATACCACCAGCCTTTTCAATAACTTCAATTCCAGGCCTCAAATAAAGGTGATATGTATTTCCTAAAATAATCTCTGATTTGATTTCATCCTTTAACTCACTTTGATGAACCCCCTTTACAGTTGCCTGAGTTCCAACTGGCATAAAAACTGGAGTATTAATTTCACCATGATGAGTTTTTATTTTACAAGCTCTTGCATTGGAAAGCTTGTCTTTATATTCAAGTCTAAATTTTGGAATCATATACTGGCAAATATAACCAAGTTAGATTCATAAATCTTCATGTTACTAAAAAAGTCTAATTGTTAATAAATGGCGTTTAAATAATTTTATTAATGTATCACATTAATTTAAATTGTGACTTGAAATTAACTCTCCAATGATTGATACAAAAAGCCTAGAAAAAATAACAATCCAGACAAGACGAGACATTTTAAGAATGGTTCATAAAGTAAATTCAGGTCACCCAGGTGGCTCACTTGGATGTGCTGAATTTTTGGTAACATTATTTAATTCAGAAATGAAAAGAAATAAAGACTTTTCTATGGATGGAAAAGATGAAGATATATTCTTTTTAAGTAATGGTCATATATCACCAGTTTTTTATAGTGTTTTGGCTAGATGTGGTTATTTTGAGGTTAATGAGCTTAACACATTTAGATTAATAAACTCTAGACTACAGGGACACCCAACGACTCATGAAGGGCTTCCTGGTGTAAGAATTGCTTCTGGCTCTTTAGGACAAGGATTATCTGTAGCTATTGGAGCTGCATTATCAAAAAAGTTGAATAAAGACAAGAATTTGGTTTACTGTCTAATGGGTGATGGAGAGCTTCAAGAGGGTCAAAATTGGGAAGCAATAATGTACGCATCAGCAAATAAAGTTGATAATATTATTGTTACAGTTGATTTAAATGGTCAACAAATTGACGGATCAACAGAAAATGTATTAAGTCTCGGTAATTTAAAATCTAAATTTAATGCCTTTGACTGGGAGGTAATCGAATGTTTTGAAGGAAATAAGATTGATAAAATTAAATCGTCACTAAAAGAAGCAAAAGAAATATGTTTTAATAATAAACCTGTGTGTATTTTATTAAAAACAATTATGGGAAATGGTGTTGATTTTATGATGCATACTCACCAATGGCATGGAAAAGCACCAAATGATGGTCAATTAATGATCGGTTTAAATCAAAATGAAGAAACTCTAGGGGATTATTAATATGAAAAAATTTACTTACACCGAAAAAAAGGATACCAGAAGTGGTTTTGGAGACGGACTGACTGAACTAGGTTTTAAAAATGAAAATATCGTGGCACTCTGTGCTGATTTAACTGGTTCGCTTAAAATGAATGAATTTAAGAATAATCATCCGGAAAGATTTTTTCAAGTTGGAATAGCTGAAGCAAATATGATGGGTATAGCAGCTGGTTTAACAATTGGTGGTAAAATTCCTTTCACCGGAACCTTTGCAAACTTTTCAACTGGTAGAGTCTATGACCAAATAAGACAGTCAATTGCTTACTCTGGGAAAAATGTTAAAATATGTGCATCTCACGCCGGTATTACTCTTGGTGAAGATGGCGCAACACATCAGATTCTTGAAGACATCGGAATGATGAAGATGCTTCCAGGAATGACTGTTATTAATACATGTGACTATAATCAAACTAAAGCAGCTACATTAGCTATAGCTGATCACGTTGGGCCTGTTTATTTAAGATTTGGCAGACCTAAAGTACCTGTATTCACAGATCCATATCAAAAATTTGAAATTGGAAAAGGGATGAAACTGATTGAAGGTAATGATGTAACCATAGCTGCAACAGGACATCTAGTATGGGAATCTATTGAAGCTGCTAAAATCTTAAACCAATCAGGTATTAGTGCTGAGGTTATTAACATTCACACAATTAAACCCTTAGACGAAAAAATAATTTTAAAATCTGTTTCAAAAACTAAATGTATTGTTTCTGCTGAGGAGCACAATTATCTTGGAGGACTAGGGGAAAGTATTTCAAGAGTTTTATCTAAAAATATGCCTTTACCGCAGGAATTCGTAGCCACAAAAGATACTTTTGGAGAATCTGGAACCCCAGCTCAATTAATGAAAAAATACGGTTTAAATTCCGATTCAATTGTTGAAAAAGTAAAAAA
>CENP01227986.1_pt1 | contig 35228 bp, 28 predicted proteins | sample 361281 | NCBI WGS metagenome assembly CENP01 (sample SAMEA2591122, study PRJEB7988) | marine metagenome | biome: marine biome (ENVO:00000447); feature: deep chlorophyll maximum layer (ENVO:xxxxxxxx); material: saline water (ENVO:00002010), including plankton (ENVO:xxxxxxxx) | depth 70 m
AAAAAAATCTTTCTAACTTTTGATAATAAGCCTTGTATATATAACTGTCCAATCTTTATTTAATTATTTTTTTGTACCTTATTTTGTATAAAAATTAGACATTTTCTTCAAAAAAAAAGAGGGTTCAAAAACCCCCTTTTATAATTAATTTCAGAAGAAACACACTTAATGAAGAGCTTAATATAGTAGGTTTTTAACTTTTACTCCCCAAGTAGAATTTTTGCAGCTAACTGAGTATCCATATATTCTTTAAGCTCGATTATCTTTCCATTTTTAATTCTTAGCAAAAAATGGTATTTATTATTGTATGGCTTTCCTGAGGCATGGATTGCTTCACCTTGTACTTCAACAGCAACTCTCTCATTTTCAGCAGTTATACCAGTAATATTGAATGTTATGCCTGTTGGAAATGCCGCCAAGATACCCTGCGCAAAGTCTATAATTTCTTTTTTAGTTCTTGTGCCCCCGATGGCATTATTCCCAGCAGTCCAGATAATTGAATCATCATTATAAAAATCTAAATAGGTCTCAGAGCCAGAACTCAAAGCCTCAAAAAATTTAATAGCAATTTTTTTATTCTTGTTTGATTCAGTATTCATTATCAATCTATTTATTCTAAAAGAATAACTTAAAATTGAATGTTCTTACATATGAGACTTTTTAAATTAATTTAATCATAAAATTAATGGTCAGATAATTGCCATATTAAAAATATATTTCGCCCATAAGAAATCCGCACATAAAAAAGGCTAGTGACCAGGATGGATAAGTTATACAGAAACTAATAACTTTATTAAAATAATTATGCATTTTTGCTCCAAATTTTTCTATTTAGAAAGCAATTTTCATGCCAAATTATTTATTTGATTTATTATTTATGGAATCGCTATTTATTAAGGCTATTAAGAAGACTTTTTGCTGCAAAAGATACCAAAATTGCGAATGGTACTCCGGTAACTATCACAGAAGTTTGAAGAGCTCCAATTCCACCACCTGCTAAAAGCACAATAGCGATAACACCAAGAGAAATTGCCCAAATAACTCTTAAAATCATGGGCGGTTCATCTTTAGTATTTTCTTTTTTGGCTGCGGTGAGCATTGAGGTTACTAAGGCACCTGAATCAGAGGAGGTAACAAAAAAAGTTAAGATAATTAAAATAGCTAATCCCATCAGAATTTGTGAGAAAGGGTACTGCTCTAAAAAAATAAAGAGTGAAACAGCTATATCATCATTAATTGCTGTGCTGAGTGAATTTGGCTCTAAAAATTCTTGATGTAACGCTGCGTTGCCAAACACACCCATCCATAGAAAAACTATTGAGGATGGAATTAAAACAACACCAATTAAGAATTCTCTAATTGATCTGCCGTAAGAAATCCTTGCTATGAATAATCCTACAAAAGGGGACCATGCAAACCACCAAGAATAATAATAAAGAGTCCAGCCATTCTGCCAAGAAGAATCTAAGTAGCCTTGAGTGTTGGTCGATAGGCTTAATAAATTTTGAATATAAGAGCCTACATTTTGTAGCAAACCATCCAATATGTAACTTGTCGGCCCAAATAGAAAAATAAACGAAAGAAAAACAATACATAAAATTATATTCATCTGGGAAAGTATTTTGATTCCTACCTTTAAACCCAGCACAACACTAATTAAGCCCATTAAAGTTATTACAATTACAATTCCCACTGTGCTGATAAAACTCTCTTCAAGAACTTCCATGTAACCAAGGCCAGAATTAATTTGATTTGCACCTAGACCTAATGATGTGGCGATGCCAAATATTGTGGCAATAATTGCAATTACATCTAAAGATACTCTTCCCCAGATATTTTTTGTTAATGGTCCAGAGAAAAAAGAACTTACTCGAAATGGTAGTTTTTTATTGTATGTAAAATAGGCAAAACATAATCCAACAATTCCATATATTGCCCATCCATGAAATCCCCAATGCAGATAAGCTAGATTCATTGAGCGATTAGCTTTGTCTGAAAAAGATGCTCCTTCGGCATGAAGTGCATCAGAGCTAAAATGAAGTATGGGTTCTGCAACGCCATAAAATAATAGGCCAACACCTAAGCCAGCGCTAAAAAGCATAGCTATCCAATTAGTATTTGAAAATTCTGGCTTAGCATCTGGCCCACCAAGAACCAGGTTTTTGTGTTTACCAAAAGCCAGGTACACAACAAATATCAAAAACCCATTTGCAAGTAAAATGATTAACCAACCCAAGCTATCAGAGATGTATTTTTGGATGTCACTGAATAATTTGTCAGCCTCATTTAGATTAAAAAGTGTGATTAGAATAAAAGCAGTGATTAGGAATAAGGAGAAAAGAAAGCGCTTAGGGGCAATTTTTGTAAACATTTAATTATTTTGATCTATGCAATACTGAAGTTTTATGGGGTAAGTTTAGGGCAATTTTAAAAAATGTGAAATTTTTGTTCTTATTTTACTTACTCTCTTTACAAAGTCATTTAAATAAGTTTAGATAATTAAGTTCGTGATTTGATCCTATTGCAACGAATTAAAAGAATTGCTAAAACGGAATTTTTCCTAGGATTTAATTATAAACGGAGTCAGATATTCTGCATTAGTGCATTTTTTCTAAAATAAAGCGTGTTTTTTCCATATTTACTTAAATTTTATGAATTCATTTGTTATGGTCTAGGCATGTCTTTAAAAAACTTAAGTTACGACTTAAGCAAAAATCATTATGGAAGTAGGTTCTATGACTGCTTTCAGTCTGGAAATCAACTCTAAATAAAAATTTATCCCGGGGGGGAACGATGATAAATACTATTAAAAGTAACGCAAAAAACCTCAAAGTGCTCTTTAATAAAAAGTCCTTTGATAAAGTCTTTGGCAGGATTGTCTCTGCTATCTCTGCATTGGCAATTATTAATGCCTCTGCATACAGTGGCTATATATCTGCTCAATCTCAAGCAACTATTGAAGAAGTTGTTGTTACATCGCGAAAGAAAAGTGAAAGTCTCCAGGATGTTCCTCTTTCTGTGGCTACTCTAGGAGAGCAAAATCTTGAAGAAAAAGGTATTAATGTTTTTGAAGATTATCTATTGCAGCTTCCTGGCGTTACAGCCGGTGGTTCAGGCCCGGGACAAAGCACGATTTACATAAGAGGTCTTGCATCAACTACCCCTAATCTAACCACTGCTGGTGTTGGTGGTTTGGCACCAAATGTATCTTTCTATTTAGATGAGCAACCGCTTGCTTATCCTGGAAGAAACCTTGATGTCTATGCAGCTGATGTCTCTCGAATTGAGGTTCTTTCTGGACCACAGGGAACTTTGTTCGGTGCTAGTTCACAAGCTGGTGTTGTTAGAATGATTACTAATAAGCCTGTTATAGGTGAATCAGCAAGTAGCTTAGAAATTGAAGCAAGAAGTATGGCTGAGGGTGATATGGGTTCCAAATTTGAATATATGTCAAATATTCCTCTTACCGAATCTTCTGCATTAAGATTTGTTGCTTATAGAGATAGAAGAGGCGGATACATTGATCAAGTAGCTGGATCAGTTAGTGCTAGAGACTCTGCAGCTTGGAGACCAGCAGGAACCATTAGATCAAATGGACTTCCTGTTAGCCAAGCTAGAGATGGTTGGAGAGCTAATGCTGATTTGTCTAACGTTAATATCCCAAGTGTCGACGCTATTGTTGAAGATGATGTTAATACAACAACTTATGAGGGTTTTAGAGCAAGCATCAAAGCTGAGCTAAATGATAATTGGGATGCTTTAGTTAGTGTAACCAATCAAACTATTGAGTCTGATGGTGTCTTTTTTGCAGATCCTACTTTAGGTGATCTTGAGGTTAACAGATATCATGATGATCATATTGAAGATGAGTTTGACAACATCAGCTTAACTCTAACAGGTTCAATAGGAGACTTAGAGGTTGTTTATGCTGGTGCATACACTGATAGACAGTCTGATCAAAGAATCGACTACACTGACTACCTATTTGTTGGTAAGTATCTTCCATATTACATTTGTGATTACTATGTAACCTACACAACTTTTGCTCCTGGCAATGTTCCAACTGGTGATTGTGGAACAGCAGATTTGTATGTTGATTCAATAGTGGAATCTGAAGTTCAAACACATGAATTTAGAGTTAATGCTCCGCTGAGCGATACAATGAGCTTGACAGCTGGAGTATTCATGAGTGATTTAGAGCTTACTGAACACAACATGTTTACCTATCCTGGAGCACTTGTTAGTGATATTGGATATGGGTTAAATTATGCTCTGACTGATACTTCGGTAACAGGCGTACCTTTAACGGGAAGCTCTTCATGGGCTGGAGCAGGTTGGCACTCGGGTAGAGGCCCATACTCACCACCAGTAATGTTTATTAATGATATTAAACGAACTGATAAGCAACAGGGTATTTTTGGTGAGCTTAGCATTGATGTTTCAGATACCTCAGAACTTACTGTTGGTGCGCGATGGTACGATATCGAGGTGGATTTAGAGGGAAGTGCTAACTCTTCATTCTCTACTGGATTTATTCCTGCCGGAGCTCCTCATAATGATCGTCAAAGGTATGGTACCAATTTATCAAATAAATATAACGGGCCGGGAGGAAATTCTGGGAACCCCGCGTTGGATGCTATGGATCATCCTGATAAGGCTGAAACTGATGGAGTCATTGGAAAAGTAACCTACTCGTGGAATACATCTGAAGATATTATGTATTACTTAACATGGTCAGAAGGTTTTAGGCCAGGTCTCTTGAATCGTCCTGGTGGCGACAGTAACGCTACATACACAGTTCCATTTATTACTGAGTCGGATGAAGTAACCAATTATGAGTTTGGCTGGAAAACAGTACTGAGCGATGGCCGACTTAGATTCAATGGTAGCCTGTTCATGGTTGATATTGCAGGTCTGCAGACATCAATCCTTGATCCTAGTATAACTAACTTGTTTTTCTCAGATAATGCAGCTGATGCAGAAATTACTGGGCTTGAAGGAGATTTTGTATATTATCCAGATGCTGAAGGTTGGATGATTTCAGGAGCTTTTTCAATGTTAGATACCGAAATTACAAAAACTCTTACCTCCTCAGGTGATGTAGTTGCAGGAAAAGAGTTAGCTTTTGCTCCTGGCATGCAAGGTAACTTATCAGCAAGAAAAGAGTGGGCTATGACTTCTGGCAATATGGGCCATTTCCAAACTCAACTTACATTCTCTGATGATAGTTACTCTGACATTATTGAGCCAAACAAAGCTCAGCAAGATAGCTATAGTTATGTCAATGTAAGAGCTGGTGTAAGCAACGATATGTGGCTTGCTGAAGTCTATATAGATAATTTAACCGATGAAAGAGGCGAAATTAGCAATAATTATGTCTTTGATAGAATGCGTGTTACTTATATTAGACCAACCACAATTGGCTTGAGATTTAAGAGAAACTTTTAAGTTATAAAAGTTCTTATTTTAAAGGGAGCTTCGGCTCCCTTTTTAATTTTTTATGGACAATATTTTCAACATCTTTGTTAAAATAAATTTTAAATGAGTAAAAGTAAATTCAATGCAGATGATGCTTCACTGTCAGTAGATCTAAGTGAAGCCAGACAGGCTGTAAAAGAAAATAGGTTTCAAGACGCTCTAGATTTATTTGCAATAATTTTAAAAGATGATCCAGAACACATTGATAGTTTGTACTTAGCATCCGTTTCATCAAGATATCTAAAAAAATTTGAAGAATCAAAAAAATTTATTGAACGCTTAATGGGTATTGCTCCTGATATGGGTCGCGCATATCAAGAATTGGGTCACATTTATCGTGATATGGGAAAAATAGACAAATCAGCGGTTCATTACAGACAAGCTTGTGAGTTAAATCCTGCATTACTAGCTTCATGGAGCGCACTCTATAAATATTTTACAGAAAATAAAAATCAACCTGCCGCTGATCATGCTCGGGAGCAAATTGAAAAACTACAATCTCTGCCTCCTGCTTTGTTATACATAGATCAAATTATGAATGAGGGAAGGTTGGGCATTGCAGAGACACAATGCAGAGCATTTTTAAAAAAGAATCCTACGCACACATATGCTATGTCCCTTTTATCTGAAATTGCTAATCGCCTGGGCTATTTTGATGATGCAGAATTTTTGCTCGAAAAAGCAGTTGAGTTTAAGCCAAAAGATGGTGATTTAAGGATGAAATATGCTCAAATTCTTAGAAAAAAACAGAAATTTGCTAAAACTTTAGAGCAAGTAAATATTTTATGTGATCAATATCCTGATAATCATAGCTATCAAGCACAAAAAGCTAGCGAGATTATGCAAAATGGAGACCATGAAGCAGCAATTAAACTATTAGATAATATTCTGCAGAAAAATCCATATAACTTTAGTACATTTACTTCAAAAGGACATGCTCAAAAAACTCTAGGTCAGACTGATGAGGCAATTAAGAGCTATCAGACAGCTTACAAAATTAAACCTGACCATGGAGAAGCTTTCTTTTCTTTAGCAAATTTAAAAACTTATTCTTTTTCCAAAGATGAGCTCAACGGAATGAGAGATCAGGCTAAGAGAGTAGATTTGTCCCTAAGAGACAAAGCTTATTTTCATTTTGCTCTTGCTCAAGCTTGCGAATCAATAGAAGAGTTTGATGAGGCTTTTTTCCATTTAGATAAAGGCAATAAAATTAAAAATGATCAAAGCAAATATTCGATTGAGCGGATGGATGCAGAACTTCAAGCACAAATTGATATCTGTGATGAAAAATTTTTTACGAAGCTTGGTGGTGGCGGTTATTCTTCGCATGATCCCATTTTTATATTAGGCCTTCCAAGAGCTGGCTCAACCCTGATTGAGCAAATCTTAGCATCTCACTCAATGATCGATGGAACTCTTGAACTTCCTAATATTCTGTCAATAGCTCAGAGCCTCAGAGGCGATGATATTTATGGGAAAGAGGGTAATTATCCAAAAAGCATGCTATCACTTACTCACGAGCAAAGAGATTCTCTTGGTAAGAAATACATTGATGAAACCAAGATGCATAGAAAAGATGCACCTATGTTTACCGATAAAATGCCTAACAACTTTAGGCACATTGGTTTAATTCACTTGATTATGCCAAATGCAAAAATTATTGATGCAAGAAGGTATCCATTAGATTGCTGCTTTAGCATGTTTAAGCAATTATTTGCTCAAGGGCAGGAATTTTCATATGGTTTGGCTGAGGCAGGCAGTTATTACAGGAGCTATGTAAAGCTCATGGATCATTGGGATGCAGTATTACCAAATAAGATCTTAAGAGTTAACAATGAAGATGTCATTGAGGATCTTGAAGGCCAAGTTAAAAGAATGCTAGATTTTCTTGATTTACCATTTGAAGAAGAGTGCATATCATTCTATGAAACTGATAGATCTGTTAGAACTGCTAGCTCAGAACAGGTTAGACAGCCAATCAATAAAAAGGGTATGGGTAGATGGAAGCCCTATGCTAAAAATCTAAAACCATTTCTAGAAAGCATCGGTGAGGACCTCCTTAACCCAGAGGATATTTCCCTTATTAAATAAAATACATACAAATTATTAATAGGAGATGGTAATTCATCTCATATAAATAAAATAAAAAAATTCATGTCAATTATCAAAGCAATTAATCTCGAGAAGCATTATCCAAATCCTGAAAACCGAGGAAAAACTTTTGCTGCAGTAAATGCGATCAATCTTAGTATTAATGCAGGGGAAATATTTGGTTTATTAGGCCCAAATGGCGCTGGTAAAACTTCAACATTGGAGATGCTTGAGGGATTGAGTGCAATTGATAATGGAGAGGTTTTTGTTGACGATATTGATGTTAAAAATGATCCCTATGAAGTCAAAAAAATAATCGGGGTGCAACTGCAATCGAATGAATATTTTGATAGATTGAATTTATCTGATCTTTTGATTCTTTTTGCAAATCTTTACTCTTTATCAATTAATCCTAGGACTTTGCTTGCAAAGGTAGATTTAGAAAACAAAATACATGCTTTGCCCGATGACTTATCGGGCGGCCAAAAACAAAGATTCTCTATAGCGTGTGCTTTGGTTAATAATCCAAAAATATTGTTTCTTGATGAGCCAACCACTGGACTAGATCCTCAAGCAAAAAGAAATCTTTGGAATTTAGCTAAAGAATTGAATGAGGAGGACATGACCATCGTCTTAACAACGCATAATATGGAAGAAGCCGAATATCTTTGTGACAGAATTGCAATTATGGATAAAGGTTCGATTATTGCTCAAGATACTCCGCAACAACTTATCTCAGACTTTGCTCCAGACCCACACAAAACACCAACGCAAGGAAATATTGAGGATGTATTTTTGGCCCTTACTGGATATGGGTTAAGAGACTAAATTATGTTTACTAAACCACAAATTCATTTAGCTTCTATCTTTATTAAGATCTTTTATCGAGATCGACAGTCGCTCTTCTTTAGCTTGCTTTTTCCATTAATTTTCACCAGTATTTTTTTATTTTCTGGTGGAGAGCCCAACCCCACTAAATTAGGTTTAGTAAATCAGTCCGAAAATGAACTTTCATTAAAATTTGTGGAACTTGTAAAAAATGAAAAATCTTTTCTTGTGAAAGAGGGTTCAGAGTTGAAACTAAAAGAGGAGTTAATTGCTGCAGATCAAACAGCCATTATTATCATCCCTAAAAATTTTAATGAGTTTCCAGATCCTGGAACGCTTAGATTATTGCTTGATGCATCACAAGTTAGACAAGCGGGTGCCATTAGGGACTCTCTAGAGGCAGTACTGCTTTCTATTGAGAGGGAAATTCGAAATATAGAGCCTATGTTTTCTCTGCAGCTTGAAGATGTTAAATCTAGACCTCAAAGATATATTGATTTTTTACTTCCTGGAATTTTGGCATACATGCTAATGAATCTTTGCATCGCTGGGAGCGGATTCAATATTGTTGAATATCGCAGAAGAGGAATTCTTAAAAGACTCTTTGTTACGCCAATTCAACCCAAGGATTTTATTATTTCAATTGTTCTGGCACGAATGTTTATTATTATGATGCAGCTTTCAGTGATTCTAGGTCTCGCAATAGGGCTCTTAAAAATTAATATAATTGGAGGGCTTTTACCTCTTTATGGTGTAATTTTATTTGGCGCGTTTATTTTTTTGTGTGTTGGCTTTTTTCTTGGAAGTCTTGCGAAAACGCAAGAGTCAATCCGTCCATTGGTATTACTATTTACTTTTCCGCAATTGATTTTATCTGGTATTTTTTTTCCAATCTCCTATCTGCCTGGATTGATTCAGCCTATAGCAAGCGGGTTACCATTAAGTGTTATCGCTTCTTCAATGAGAAATATTGCAAATGATGGTGGAGCATTATTTGCCATTAACTTTAATTTTCTTGGTATCGTTTTTTGGGTATTCTTTAGTTTTTTTATAGCCACAAAGTACTTTGTTTGGCAGAAAGTAGCTTCTTAAATTATTAAGTAAAATTACTTTATAAAATCCTTTTTTTTGCATATAATTGACAACGTTATCAGTTGGGGCTGTTACATAAATATGAAAAAAGAAGAATTAGTTGAAATATTTTCCGATCTTCACCCGGAAGATACTGCTGGAATTATGACCGGAGAAGTTCATTTGGCGAATGGAACTGTTATTAAAACTGACTCTCTAAGAGTTGATATGGATGGTGGCAGAATTATTCTTTCTGAGGAAAAATCAACAATGTACGAAACCAATAAGAGAAATTGGATTCAAGAACTCATTTTTTATAAAAATAAAAAACTAAAATCTGCCTAAGGAATTTATTCCTTTATCAAGTCTAAATTTTTAGACCCTCATCCCATTCCCTCGATTGGTATTAATTTTCTTCTTGCCAATATCAACTCGAACTAGATAAGATAAATCTATGTTCTTAAATAGTGAGGATAAATTTGCCGATGAGCAGGAATTGGCAAGGTTCTTGCTTGGAGAGTCATATTTTTTAGATGATCCAGATATAATCCAACATACCCAATCAATCATTCGATACTGTCGGAATAATAAAAATCAACGTACAAAATTAGATGTTTTTATGGAGCAATATGGGCTATCTAATTCAGAGGGGATTGCACTTATGTGCTTGGCTGAATCATTGATGCGAATCCCAGACAATCAAACTAGAGACGCATTAATTAATGAAAAACTTACTTCTGCAAAGTGGTCCGAGCACCTAGGTAAAGCTGAGAGTTTTTTGGTTAATTCTGTAACTCGGGGCCTAACTTTTTCAAAAGAATTTCTTCGAGCATCTAATCATGCAAGTAATAATTGGTTAATTGCAATGGGAGAGAAAATTGGAAAGTCTTCTATTAGAGAGGCTGTACATGTAGCCATGCAAGTTCTAAGTAAAGAGTTTGTTTGTGCAGAAAGCATTAAAGAGTTAAAGGATTCAAAATGGCTGAAGGCTCATTCATGCTCTTTTGACATGCTTGGAGAGGCAGCGCGCAACGAAGAGCAATCAATTAAGTATTTTGAGTCTTACTTGGAATCTATTCAATTAATTTCAGAGATCAATCTTGATGCGAGCTTAAGTAATGGAATATCAATTAAGTTGTCTGCACTATATTCTAAGTATGACACCCTCCATGGTAAGAATGTAAAGAAAGTCTTACTGCCAAGGCTTAAAGATCTTGTTGTTGAGGCTGCAAGAAAGGACGTGTTTGTAACCATTGATGCAGAAGAACAAGATCGCTTATCTTTAAGCTTAGACTTAGTTAACGCTCTTGCTTTAGATCCTGTAATCAAATCTTGGCCTGGGCTTGGGTTAGCCGTTCAAGCTTATGGCAAACGATCTCTTGCTGTGGTTGATTGGTTAGATAATCTATCCAAACAGCGAGACAAGATGCATGTGCGTCTTGTGAAGGGGGCATATTGGGATTATGAAATTAAAAATGCTCAGGTAAAAGGGTTACAGGGCTACCCTGTTTTTACAAATAAACATCTAACCGATCTCAATTACCTTGTTACAGCGAAGAGGCTAATAGAATGTAAAAACTTGGAGGCCAGTTTTGCAACTCATAATGCTCATTCAATCGCTTCAATTATGAGTCTTAGTGAAAGCACTAATACAAAGATACAATTTCAACGATTGTATGGAATGGGCGAGTTGTTATATTCAGCTTGTCAAGCATCTTATAATCAGTTTCCAGAAGTAGCTATATATTGTCCTGTGGGTCTTCATAAAGAGTTATTACCTTATTTAGTTAGAAGGCTTCTGGAAAATGGAGCTAATAGCTCATTTATCAACAAGTATTTAAATAATAATATTCCAGAGATTGATCTTGCACAAAATCCGGCAGAGAAAATTAAAGAGAAGATAGATCATTTAGACATATCGAATTTAGAATTACCAAGAAATTTGTACCTCCCACGCCTTAACTCTTTTGGACTTGATTTAAACGAGAGGGACTTTATTGAGAACTTAATAATCAAGGTTAATAAATTTTCTGAATTGAGTTTTCATGCCTATTCTATTTCACCGCAACATCCTTTAAAGAATTCACCGATTGAAATAGCCTCCAAATGTAATGAAAAAATTATTGGTGTTGTGGAAACTTGCGATTTTCAATCTATTGATGTCAATTCCATACATCCTTCAGATCAATGGACTGATTGCTCGATAGAATCTAGAAATAAAATTCTAATCTCTGTTGCAAACAGGCTTGAGGAAGAGCAGGCTAAGTTTGTTTATTTGTTAATGCATGAGGCTGGTAAAACACTTGAAGATGCCCTAGGTGAGATCAGAGAGGCGGTTGATTTTCTTCGATATTATTCTCAGCAAGCCTTAAATTTAAAACCTATTCCCCAAAGAGGCCCAACTGGAGAGAATAATATTTTGGAATATGAACCAAAAGGCACTGTTTTATGCATTAGTCCATGGAATTTTCCTTTGGCAATTACAATTGGACAAATTGCAGCAGCTTTAACCGGAGGAAATACAGTTATCTCTAAACCTTCGGAGCACACTCCAATAATTGCTTTTGAAGCAATTAATCTATTTTTTGAACAAGGGCTACCAGAGGATGCTCTTCACTTATTCCTTGGGAATGGTGATTTGGGCCAGGCTATTATAGTTAATCAGGTAATAGATTTAGTTGCCTTTACTGGCTCCTTGCAAACTGCAAAAGAAATTCATAAAAATTTGTCTCTAAAATCTGGAAAAATCATCCCTTTAATTGCTGAAACAGGCGGATTAAATACGATGATAGTAGATTCGAGTGCCTTATTAGAAAGGGCTTGTGATGATATTATGCGCTCAGCATTTAACTCAGCAGGCCAAAGATGCTCAGCCTTAAGGTTGCTTCTTGTTCATGAAGAAGTTTATTCAGAGCTTCTTTCATTGCTTAAAGGTGCAATGAATGATCTTACGATCGGTCTTCCTGACGAGCTAGATACAGATGTTGGACCAATTATTACATTGGATGCAGCGAAGAAGCTAAAGCAGTACCTCACCAAGATGGAATCCGATGGTCACTTCTTGTTTCAAGCTCCAAATAAAAATGTTCCAAGCAAAGGCCCTTGGATTGTTCCAACTTTAATTGAACTAAAATTAGAATCTATGCCTAGTGAGGAGCAGTTCGGGCCAATATTGCATGTAGCTTCATTTTCTGAAGATACCCTGATCGATTCTCTAAAACAAATTAATGCAAAAGGTTTCGCACTTACTTTTGGCATTCACACTAGAATAGATGCAAAGGCTTTAGATATTGCAAAGCAAACCTCAAGTGGAAACATATATATCAATCGAGATATCGTAGGGGCTGTGGTTGAGACGCAACCTTTTGGTGGAAAAAATCTTTCTGGCTCAGGTTTTAAAGCAGGAGGACCAAATTATTTATTGCAATTTATGGACGAAAGAGTTATCACAGTAAATACAGTTGCTATTGGTGGAAATATAGATTTAATTAATCTAAATGATGGCTAGTGAATCTTTACTTAGTTAATAATTTTTATTGTTTCATTAAATTTAACAAAGCCGATAGCTACAAGGTTTGTGTAATAAAAACACATTTATTTAGGTAAAATTTAACAATTAGTGTATAAAAGCACCTCAAATTAAATTTGTTTATCTATTCTTAGGGAGATATAAATGTTAAATAAAGCTATCTGGACAGTTTCAAGACTATCCTTAATAACAGTATTCGCAGTAAGTTCAATGCTTTCAGTTGATACATTTTCACAAGATAATGAATTCGTAGAAGAAGTTGTCAGTATTGGTACTCGTGGCAAACCTAGATCAGTATCTAGTTCACCAGTACCTGTCGACGTTTTAAGCGCCGAAGACATCAGTAAAACTGGTACAGATGATCTGCTTATGCAGCTTCAAGGAAGCGTTCCTTCATTAAATGTTCATTTGCAGCCTATTAGTGATGCTGCCAGTATGATTCGTCCTGCTAACTTAAGAGGTTTATCAGCCGACAGTACTTTGATTTTTACGAACGGTAAAAGACGTCATCACGCATCAGTCATTGCATTCCAAGGCGGTGGTGTTAATGATGGTTCTCAGGGTGCAGATATTTCTGTTATTCCAGCAATTGCATTAAAAAGAGTGGAAGTTTTAAGAGATGGTGCCTCAGCTCAATATGGTTCAGATGCTATTGCAGGTGTAATTAATTTTGTATTAGATGATATATCAGAAGGCGGAAGTCTTTCTTACAAAATGGGTGAATATACTGAAGGTGATGGTGCTACAACTACTGTTGCAGGTAAGTATGGTATGCCTCTTGGTCAAGATGGATTTGTTACAACAAGTTTTCAAATCAGACAAGCTGATGATACTTCAAGAAGTGAGCAAAGACCTGATTGCGCTGACCTAGTTGCTGGAGGCAATTCAGCAGTTGCTAACCCTTGCCAAATTTGGGGTGCTCCAATAGTTGATGATGATGTTACTTTTTTCATGAATTCAGGCGTTACTAATAGTGATGGTTCTGAGTCTTATATGTTTGGTAACTACTCTGAAAGAGATGTTGACGGTGGATTCTACTATCGTAATCCAGATGGCAGAAGTGGGGTTTTCACAATTGGTGATTACAGAGCTGTTGGTAATGTGGATGGTACATGTTCATATGGTACTGGTGATTCTGGGCAGGTTGATCCTTCAAATTATGCAGTAAGAGATGCGATTATGGCTGACCCTAGCTGTTTCCTAATGAATGAAATTGCTCCTGGTGGTTATACCCCTAGATTTCTAGGTAATATTACAGATACCTCTCTTACTATCGGTAGAAGAGGCGATATTTCAGATGGTTTCCTAAGTGGCCATTCCTACGACTTGAGTGGATCAGTTGGTAGAAACGAAGCTGACTTTGGTCTTAATAATACTGTTAACCCTTCAATGGGTCCTGATACTCCTCGTAATTTCTATACAGGTTCATACATCGAACTTGAAAAAGTCTTCAACTTTGATTTAACAAGAGTCGTAGATTCTATGACTGTTTCATACGGTGCTGAATGGAGAGAGGAAACATTTGAAGTGATCTCTGGTGAAGAAGCTTCTTGGAAAGCTGGTAAATATGCTCTTCAAGGCTTCAATGTTGGCTCGCATGGATTTGCAGGCTTTTCTCCTGATTCTCAAGGTGCCTTCACAAGAAGAAGTTATGGACTGTATGTTGATTTAGAAAATCAAGTTAGCGATGAACTTCTTTTAGGTGGCTCATTTAGATATGAGGACTACTCAACATTTGGAGACACAAATGACTTTAAACTCAACGCAAGGTATCAAGTTTCAGATAACTTAGCTTGGCGTGCATCTACAAGTACCGGTTTCAGAGCTCCGACTCAAGGGCAGGTTAATGTAGTAAACACTCAAACAACTCTTGTTGACGGTCAGCTAACTCAGGCTCAAACACTTCCGGGTTTCAAGCTTGGTGCTGGACAATTAAAACCGGAAGAAGCAACTAATACTTCATTTGGTCTTGTCTATAGCGCAGGTGATTTATCTTTAACAGCTGATTTTTTTGTAATAGAGCTAGAAGATAGGGTTGCTTTAACGAGTAATGCAGCTCCAACTGCAGCGCAAGTTGCAGCAATGGGCGCAGCGGGCATACCTAATCCAGAACTAATTGGCCAAGTAAATTACTTTACTAATGACTTTGATACAGAAACTACAGGATATGACTTAGTTGCAACTTATAACACTATGCTATTTGGTGCTGATGCAGACATAAGTGCTGCATGGAATCATACTGAAACAGAAGTTACCAATTCTGGTGCTGTAACAGGTGCTTCAAAAATCAGACGTCTTGAAGAAGGTTTGCCTGAAGACAGAATGACAATAACTGTTGCTCAAACTTGGAGCGACAGAGTTAGCTCATTTATTCGCGCAAATATGTATGGTGAATATTATGCAGTTCATGCTGATTGGTTTGGAACTACCTCAGATGCTGAGTGGACAGTTGATGCATCAGTGAGCATTGATCTTACAGATAACTTCTATCTTTCAGCGGGTGTTCAAAACTTATTTGATACTGAAGCTCTTAAGATTGATGGTTCAGCTGGTGCTAAAGGTGAAGATGTTCCTGGAAATGTTCTTGGAGGAATTTATTATGAAACTTCTCCTTATGGAATAGAAGGTGCTTTCTGGTATATAAAAGCTGGTTACAATTTCTAAGACAGGTTTTAAATTTAAAAAGGGTGCTTTCATGCACCCTTTTTTTGCTTAAAAATTATTTTTTAGATATTGAAGCTATAAGAAAGAGGCCAGTTGAGACAGCTGGGCCAACTCCGAAGGCAAAGATCAGAGTTGCAAGACCTATTGTTCCACCAAGTGTCCAACCAATAGAAATAACCGTTATCTCTAAAAATACTCTTACCCAAGCAATTGGAAGGTTCGTTACTCTTTGACAGCCTGTCATTAGACCATCTCTAGGACCTGGACCGAGATTTGCTATTAAATATATACCGCTTGCCAGACCAACCAATAAAGTTCCTAGGATGGCTTGTAATATTTGTATTGCATAAGTTTCTGGGTGCGGAAGGTAGGGCAAAGACCATTCAATTACTGTTGCAATAATAATTACATTTAATATTGTACCAATTCCTGCTTGTTGCTTTAGGGGGATCCATAGCAACAAGACACCGATACTTATTAAAAAAGTAAGGGCACCTATGCTAAGCCCTGTTGTTATTGAGAGCCCTTCGGCCAAAACTGTCCATGGACTCATTCCCACCGATGCAGTAATAATAAGTGACTCACCTAGTCCAAATAAAAATAAACCTAAACAGAGAATAAGGACTGTGAGAGGTTTCGGTGAAAAATTTAATGGTTTGTCTGAACTCCATTGAGTAGTGGGGACAGATCTTATGGAAAAAATTTTCATAACCAAATGGAGTTAGATTTTAATTTCGATAGTTTATGTTAAGGCATGAGAAAATACTTCTTTATTGATAAAAATAAATCAGCATCTTGTGAATTCAAATATAATTTAATAAATGAAAAAATCTGATATTTCTAGAATTATAGAGATGGCATGGGAAGATAGAACTCCTTTTGATGCTATCGAAGTTCAATTTGGCTTGAATGAACAAGCGGTAAAGCAGTTGATGAGAGATAATTTAAAGCCTTCTTCATATAAATCATGGCGAAAGAGAGTGCAGGGCAGATCTACAAAACATTTAGCCAAAAGAAACTTCAGCGTAGGACGTCATAAATCATATGACCAAAATAAATTTTAATTTTTTTTGACTTTATTGTTGAGCGTTCAAAAAATTAATAATTAATTCAAAGTCGCATTAACTTTTGCCAATTTTCTTGATCCTGGGCATAGCTCTTCTTCACAGAATTTATTAAGAGGTGTATCTGAAATATTTAGTATCTGTGTTAAATCTTTCACTTCGGGATTAATATACAGTAATCCAGTTAGTACTTTTCCGCTCTTTTCAGCCTCATTTAAACTTTTCAATGCCAAGCCTTTATCAAGAGGATTATATTTTTTTGAGAGCTTTTCAAGAGTAAGCACTGCTCCATCATGCAATGGTACATCTACTTTTGATCCCTCTTTATAGGTTGTTTTAATTTCTTGTCCAATGGGAACAAAATCAAGACTTGATACGGATTCATTATGCTCTCTAATGTAATCATAGCTTTTAGTCGAGCCAACGTGGTTATTAAATGTTACGCATGGAGAGATGATATCTATTAGTGAAAATCCTTTAAATTTCATAGCTGCCTTTAACAAAGGAACTAATTGATCTTTATCTCCAGAGAAACTTCTTCCTACAAATCCTGCACCAAGTTGAATTGCCATTGTGGGCAGATCAATTGGGGCTAATAAATTTTCCTCGCCATACTTGCTCTTTGAGCCTTGATCATTTGTTGCAGAAAATTGACCTTTAGTCAGACCATAAGTTCCATTATTTTCAACAATGTAAGTTATATTTAGCTGTCTTCTAGCCGCATGCATAAACTGTCCTATACCTATTCCTGCTGTATCGCCGTCTCCAGAGACTCCTAAATATAGCAAGTCTTGATTGCCAAGGTTGGCTCCGGTTGCAACTGATGGCATCCTGCCATGGACAGAATTAAAACCATGGGCTTGATTTAAAAAATAAGAGGGTGATTTAGATGAGCACCCAATTCCTGAAAGTTTTGCGATTTGATCTGATGAAAGGCTAAGATCATAACAGGCCTCTATTACAGAAGCGCTAATTGAGTCATGTCCACATCCAGCACATAATGTTGAGATGGTTCCTTCATAATCTCTTCTTGTTAATCCAAGAGCATTTTTTTCAAGATTAGGGTGGTGATTAAGTGGTTTGACGATATAAGTCATTTAATCTCCTCGGCAGTTTTAGACGTATTTTTATCTGACATAATTTCGATGATTGATTTTGAAATAAAATCAGCAGTAATTGGAGCGCCATCAAAACATAAAACTGAAATAAATTTTTCTGGATTGATATTTCCTTCCGATAGCATCAGAGTTTTCATTTGCGCATCTCTATTTTGTTCCACAAGAAAAACAAATTCATGTTGATCTATGAAATCCCATACTTCAGCACTAAAAGGAAAAGACCGTATTCTCATTGCATCTATTGGAAAGCCTGCTGCAGAAAGTTGATCTAGAGACTCTTGCATTGGAGCTTCTGTGCTACCAAAGTAAATTAATCCTTGTGAGCTAGCATTAGTATCTTGTTTGAAGATGGGCGTTGGTAAAAATTTATCAGCACCTTCGAATTTTTTTAAAATTCTTGAAAGGTTTCTTGCATTAACTTCTCCATCTTCGACATATCTAGCATATTCATCATGCGAGCTTCCTCGAGTAAAGTAGGCACCTTTTTCAGGATGAGTACCGGGGAGTGTTCTAAATGGAATACCATCCCCATCAACATCAAGATATCTACCCCATGATTCCATCTTATCTAGATCATCTTTAGACAAAACTTTACCTCTATCAAACTCTTTAGCATCATCCCATTCAAATTCTGGACACGTCCAATCGTTCATTCCAATGTCTAGATCTGATAATACAAAAACAGGGGTTTGAAGGCGGTCAGATATATCAAATGACTCAGCTGCAAATTCAAAGCATTCTTTTGGATCAGAGGGAATCAACATCACATGTTTAGTGTCCCCATGCGAGGCATAGGCACATGACAAGATATCTGATTGCTGGGTTCGTGTTGGCATGCCGGTAGAAGGACCACCTCTTTGAATATTAAAAATGACTACTGGAATTTCAGCAAAATAAGCCAAACCAACAAATTCTGTCATGAGTGATATTCCAGGACCACTTGTTGCTGTAAAAGCTCTTGCACCATTCCAATTTGCACCAATTGCCATTCCAATTGATGCAAGCTCATCTTCAGCTTGCACAAAGGCAAATTTATTTTTTCCAGTTTTTTCATCAACCCGAAATTGATCACAATATTTTTTATAAGATTCGGCAAGCGATGTTGATGGAGTAATGGGATACCAAGCACACACTGTTGCTCCACCATAGACACAACCTAATCCACCGGCATTATTTCCATTAGTGAGGATCATTCCATTAGTTAAGTTTTTTTGATTAACTTTGATATCACAAGCATCATCCAGGTGTTTTTTTGCATAATTAAAACCCATCTCTAATGCTTGTACATTAGGCGCAATAAGTTTCTCCTTACCTTTAAATTGTTCCTCAATGAGCTCAATAAAAATATCTTTCTTAATACTCATTAAATATGACAAAGCACCAACATATACAAGGTTTTTAAATAATAGTCTTGTTTTAGGGTTTTGGAATTCATCAACACATAATGAAGTTAGAGGTACCTCAATAATGTTTATGTCCTTTCTATGAAATTCTCTTTTCCATGATGAATCATATAAAAGATATCCGCCGGGATTAATTTCAGCAACATCTTGGATATATGATTGGGGGTTCATTGCAACCATGAAATCGATACCCGCTTTTCGTCCCAGATATCCTTTTTCACTTGCTCTTATCTCAAACCATGTTGGAAGGCCTTGAATGTTCGATGGAAAAATATTTTTTGGGCTAACAGGAATACCTGATCTAAATATTCCTTTTGCAAACATTTGATTTGCGCTAGCTGAGCCCGAGCCGTTTACATTAGCAAACTTAATTACAAACTCATTGATTGAGGCAAGCTTGCTCATGAATAGACCTTAGCTTCTTCATATAAAAATGTTTGCATGTCCCAAGCACCAGTAGGACATCTTTCTGCACATAAACCACAATGCAGACAAACATCTTCATCTTTAAACATAGTTCTTTTGGTTGGTAAGATTTTAGAAACCAATAGATCTTGTTCAATGTTTAGAGCAGGAATTCTAGTTTTTTGCCTTACCTCATCTTCAGGACCATTAAACATAAAATTAATACAATCTGTAGGGCAAATATCAACACAAGCATCACACTCAATACATAAACCTTCAGAAAAAACAGTTTGCACATCACAATTCAAGCACCTTTGCGCTTCTTCCATAGCTAAATTTGCATCAAAGCCTTTCTCAACCTCAATTTTTAAGCTTTTTAGTGCTGTATCTTGATCTGCTTTGGGCACTAGAAATCTTTTAGCCTGAGAAATATCATTATCATAAGACCACTCATGTAGCCCCATTTTTTGACTTACTAAATTGGTACCAGGAGCTGGTCTATCATTAATGTCTTCATCTTGACAAAATTTATGAATGGAAATCGCAGCCTGGTGTCCATGGGCTGCAGCCCAGATAATATTTTCAGGCCCCCATGCAGCATCTCCGCCAAAAAAGACTTTTGGATGAGTTGATTGAAAAGTTGTAGGATTAACAACAGGCATATCCCATTCTCCAAATTCTAGGCCAATATCTCGCTCTATCCATTCAAAGGAATTATCTTGGCCAATAGCCACTAACACATCATCACACTCAAGAATAACTGGTTCATCACTCGTTGGAACAAGTGATCGATTTCCTTTGTCATCGAATACTGCTTCAACTTTTTGAAATTCCATGCCAACCAACTTTCCAGCTTCATGAAGAAATTTTTTAGGAACATGGTTTTCAAGAATTGGGATGTTTTCTTCCATCGCATCCTCTATCTCCCATTCAGATGCTTTCATTTGAGAAAAGGGACTTCTGACTACAACCTTTACATCTTCAGCGCCTAATCTTAAAGAGGATCTACAGCAATCCATCGCAGTGTTACCACCCCCCAGAACAATGACTTTTTTTCCAATAGAATCAATATGCTCAAAGGCAATACTTGTTAAAAAATCTATGCCTATATGAATATTGGCCCTAGCATTCTCGCGACCATCAATATTTAAATCTTTTCCTTTTGGAGCACCGGTTCCAATAAAAACCGCATCAAAATCTTCTTTTAAGAAATCTTTCAGGCTAGTGATCTCATAATTAAATTTTGTTTTTAATCCCATATTAAGAATCTGATCAACCTCAGCATCCAAGACTTCCTCTGGAAGTCTAAATGATGGGATATTTGTTCTCATTAAACCACCTGCCTGGGGATCTTTTTCAAAAAGCATGCACTCATATCCCATTACAATAAGATCTCTTGCAACAGTTAGGGATGCCGGTCCACCCCCAATGAGGGCAATTTTTTTCCCATTGCTTTTATCAGGCGCTTTAGGCAATAAATCTGAAACATCATCTTTAAAATCAGCCGCAACTCTTTTTAGTCTACATATGGCAACAGGTTTTTCATGAGTTCTTGTTCTTCTGCAAGCTGGTTCACAAGGCCTATCGCATGTTCTACCAAGGATTCCAGGAAATACATTCGACTCCCAATTAATCATATAGGCTTCGGTATATTCATTTTGAGATATTTTTCTAATATATTCTGGTACAGGTGTATGAGCTGGGCATGCATACTGACAATCAACTACTTTATGATAATACTGAGGATCAGAAGTATCAGTTACTGGCATAAAAGTTTTAACAGGCATTTTTCCATTGGGCTGTTTGAGGTTTTCCTTGGCTGCAAATATTTGAGATTTAAAATCTTCTACAACGGCTTCTCTAAGTTTTTGAGCTTCGGATAATTCATGAGTGTGCAAAGAAGTTCTTAGATCAAAACCTAGGTCTTTACGAAGATCTTTAGGAACAGCAACTTTTACCCAATAGGTGTTATGTCTTTTGAATAAGTACTTTGTATCCATATAATTTGGCTCCCCTCCAAATTAGCTATAAGGTACAGGAAAAATCCTTATCTTATAGGAATCACTTAGTTCACCATAAACATATAATAAACAATATGCAACTTAATACCTGAGTGTTTTTCTTACCTTTAAGTAAGAAATGTTGTGTGCTATAAAATACATATTATTTATATAAAAAAATGCACTTTTCAATCATTTTAAAAATCTGCTTCTTTGTATTGATTGGTCTTACTGCCTGTCAAACCAAAGAATTAACTCCGTATGAAAAAGCAAAAAATCCATATGCTCATCTTGGTGTTGAAGGTTATATGGGCGCAGCCATGACCTCATGTTTAGGAATGGCACCTCAGGGTACGCCCATAGTAAGAAAGAAAGATGGCACAACAGTAATTGCTGATGATCATTCACCCGAACAATCTGGTTATTTTGATTGTGTTGATCGAGAAATTCTTAAGAGCGCAAATCGAATAAAGAAAGACTCAGATTGACTGAAAGCTCTTTAATTAGTTAAATTTTCTCTAATCCAAGATTCACTGCTTCCAAAAGATCTTTAGTATTTTCCAATCCAGCAGAAATTCTGATCAAACCTTCTGATATGCCAACTTCTTTTTTTTGATTTGGAGTAAGATTGCCATGCGTCATGGTATATGGATGACTAACTAGGCTCTCAAACCCCCCAAGAGATCCTGCGAGCGGAAGAATTTTCATTCCTTCGATAAAACTTTTTACTCTTGCCAAATCACCTGATATCTCAAAGCTCAGCATTCCACCAAAACCACTTTGTTGTTTTTTTGCTATTGCATGGGATGGATGGTTTGGTAAGCCCGGATAATAGATCTTATTAACCTTTGGATGTTCCGATAAAAGCTCCACAATTGCAGCAGCATTTTTTTCATGTTTCTCCATTCTGATGCTTAGAGTTCTAAGGCCCCTCAGAGTTAAGTAACTATCAAATGGCGATCCAGTAATGCCTAAGGCGTTTGCCCAGAATTTTAATTTCAATAAAATCTCATGATTATTTGTTATTAATGCACCACCAATAACGTCAGAATGGCCATTGATATATTTTGTTGTTGAATGCATGACAATATCTGCACCCAGCTTAAGAGGATTTTGTAACGATGGAGATAAAAAAGTATTGTCGACTGCTACCAAGGCGTTACAAGCTTTAGCTTTTTTTGATATTTCTTGAATATCTACGGCCTGCAATAACGGATTGGATGGCGTTTCTATCCAAATCAAGTCTGGGTTAATTTTGCTGATAGCTTTTTTACAGAAAGATTCTTGACTTTGATCAATAAAATATGCCTCCAATATTCCTTTTTCTGCAAGAGATGAGAACAATCTATTGGTTCCGCCATAACAATCATGAGGAAGAATTACTTTACTATTATTATTTAAAATATTTGCTACAAGGGTTATAGCCGCCATTCCTGAACTTAATATTTCACCACCTACTCCATCTTCTAATTCTGTTAGGGCATTTATCAAGTGATCTCTGCTTGGATTTGTTTCTCTCGTATATTCATATTCTTGCTCTTCTCCAAGCTCTTTGTATTCAAAATTTGATGAGAGATATAGAGGAGGAACAATTGATCTATGATGCATGTCAGATCCAATCCCAGCTTTGGCAGCAATAGTTTCTTTTTTATATTTTTTCATATATTTATTGAAGCATTATTCATCAGACCTTAAAAGTAAATTATGTTATGGTTTTTAAATGCCGCTAGTTACCCCGATAGATATTTCAGATCCCAGTGTTAAAGAATTAGTAAAGTTTTTTAATGAAACATTGGGTTTTTGTCCTAATTCTGTTTTGACCATGCAAAGAAGACCAAATATTGCAAAAGCATTTATAGAGCTTAATATGGCAGTAATGGAGAACCATGGTCAATTAACCTCGGAATTCAAACGTTTACTTGCTTTTGTAAGCAGCAATACTGCTGGATGTAGATATTGTCAGGCGCATACGATTAGAGCTGCAGAACGCTATGGTTCGACATCCAAGAGACTGAAGAATGTGTGGGATTTTAAGAATCAAGATGCTTTTACTGATGCTGAAAAAGCAGCTTTACAGTTTGCGCAACAGGCTAGCATGGTTCCTGTAAATGTAGCAGAGGATACAGAAAAGCAACTACATGTTTATTGGTCTGATGACGATATTGTTGAAATTATGGGCGTGATAGCTTTATTTGGATATTTAAATCGATGGAATGATGTTATGGCAACTTCGTTGGAAGGGGATGCAAAGACTTCAGGCCAAGATTTGTTGAAAGGAATTTCTTGGGTTCCTGGCAAGCATGCCTAGGCTCCTTTGCCTTTTTTCCACCGAGTCTTAGCTTTGGATCCTTTCTTCTTATTTTGACTAGACCTATTTTTTGATCCAGTATTAGACTTTTTAAAATCCCCTTTGCCTTTCTTAGCAGCCTGCCTTTTTTCAAACCCAGACTTTTTACTTCTAAAATTTTTTAGTTTAGATCTGCTTTCTGGTTTATCAGTTGGTTTAAATCCTTCTTCAATTTTTTGTGGAATCTTACTGTCAATTAATTCCTCAATTCCTCTTAAAAACTTTTGCTCATCTATGCTTAAAAAAGATATGGCTGTGCCTGCTTTTCCTGCTCGACCAGTTCTTCCTATTCTATGAATGTAATCATTGGGGTAGGTGGGCATATCAAAATTTACAACGTAAGGCAGATTGCTAATATCAATTCCTCTTGCAGCAACATCAGTCGCAACTAAAACCCTGACATCTTTTTCTTTAAATTCTCTAAGTGCACGCGTTCTTGCGCCTTGAGTTTTGTCACCATGAATGGTTGCTGTATGTATATCCGCAGCATTGAGTTTTTTCGCAATTTTTTCCGAACCATACTTTGTTCTCGAAAAGACTAATGCTTGAGGCCATTGCTCCGAATGAATGAGATGGCTTAGTAAGTTAGATTTTTGATTTTTGTCGACTTTATAAACAATCTGTTTAATCGCACTTACAGTGCTATTCGGAGAATCAACTGCAATTTCTACAAGGTCTGTTCCTAGTGATTGCGCAAGCTTTTTAATTTCTGGAGAAAATGTCGCTGAAAAGAGCAGGTTTTGTCTATCAGGTGGAGTTAGGGCAATAATTTTTTTTATATCATGGATAAATCCCATATCAAGCATATGATCAGCCTCATCTAAGACTAAAATCTGTACTTGATTCAATTTTACTGACTTTTGATTGTGTAAATCCAATAATCTTCCAGGAGTCGCAACCAGAATATCTAATCCTTTTTTAAGTTTAGTTTTTTGAGGAAAAATCTTAGCTCCACCAAATATTGCCGCTGAAGTGGTAGAGGTAAATTTTCCATAAGTATAGACACTCTCTCTGACTTGAGCTGCTAATTCGCGTGTAGGGGTTAACACCAATGCATGTACATGTTTTCGATATGGTTTTGCTTGATTTTGCAGCAACTCAATCATTGGCAAAACAAAGCTGCCAGTTTTACCAGTTCCTGTTTGGGCAGCTGCCATTATATTTTTGCCTGACAAGACAATGGGTATTGCCTGTTTTTGAATTTCTGAAGGTTCAGAATGCTTAAGATCTTCTAGTGATCTTAAAATAGGATCGGATAACCCGAGTTCTTTAAATGACATTTTAGTTTATATAAGCCTGTCTGATATCTGTCAGATGACTGCAGAGTATAGACTTACTGAGCCATGGTCAATGAACCCTTAAATATATATTTAACATTAGTGATCAACTGGGGTATTTCTTTTTTTATATTCTCGTATAATCCCCACAATTATTTCCCATCATGAATAAAGAAAAACTTAGAAACATCGCAATTATTGCCCACGTTGATCACGGTAAAACAACTTTGGTTGATAAGTTGTTGCAACAATCCGGAACGTTAGATCGAAAAAATATGGCAACTGAAAGGATTATGGATTCCAATGATCAGGAAAGAGAGAGAGGGATAACTATTCTGGCTAAAAATACTGCTATTAATTGGAAAGATCATAGGATTAATATAGTTGATACTCCAGGACACGCTGATTTTGGTGGAGAAGTTGAAAGAGTTCTATCTATGGTCGATTCAGTATTATTGCTTGTTGATGCTGTAGATGGACCCATGCCCCAAACAAGATTTGTTACGCAAAAGGCGTTTGAAAAAGGGCTGAATCCAATTTTGGTGATCAATAAGGTTGATCGTCCAGAAGCAAGACCTCATTGGGTGCTGGATCAAGTATTTGAATTATTCGATAACCTTGGAGCAACTGACGAGCAGCTAGATTTCACTGTAATTTATGCTTCTGCTATTAATGGGATAGCAGGGCATGAGCCTGATGAGCTTGCTGATGACATGACTCCGCTGCTGGATATGATCACCGAGAAGGTTGATGCGCCAGATGTTGATCAAAATGCCCCATTTAGAATGCAGATTTCAGCTTTGGACAGCAATAGCTATGTGGGAGTCATTGGTATCGGTAGAATCACTGGCGGAAGCGTTAAGCCAAACGATCGTGTTGTAGTGGTAGATAAAGATGGAGTTGAGCGAAAAGCTAAAGTTCTCCAAGTGCTAGGGCATCATGGGCTCGAAAGAGTCGAAACGCAGGAAGCCAAAGCAGGTGATATCGTTTGTATTACTGGGGTGGAAGCATTAAATATTTCTGATACATTGTGTCATCCTGAGCACATCAATCCTCTGCCAGCATTATCCGTTGATGAGCCCACAGTTAGCATGGTTTTTCAAGTCAACGACTCTCCTTTTTGCGGAAAAGAGGGTAAATATGTGACTTCAAGAAATATCAAAGATCGATTAGACCAAGAGCTAATTCACAATGTCGCTTTGAGGGTTGAAGAAGGCGAAAGTCCAGATCAATTTAAGGTTTCAGGACGAGGCGAATTACACCTTTCAGTATTGATTGAAACCATGCGAAGAGAAAATTATGAATTGGCTGTATCTAAACCTCAAGTTATCCAAAAAGTGGTTGGAGAAGAAATTCATGAACCATATGAAGTTGTTGTCATTGATATTCAGGAGGAACATCAAGGCGCAATCATGGAAGAGATGGGTAATAGAAAAGCAGATTTACAGTCGTTAGTAATCACAGAAAATGGTCGGATGCGACTTGAATTTATGTCTCCATCAAGGGGCCTAATTGGGTTTAGATCACAATTTCTGACTTTAACAAGTGGCAGTGGAATTTTAACGAGTGTTTTTGATCATTATGGACTTGCCAAAAAAGGTGAGATTGCTAATCGCCAAAATGGCGTAATGGTCTCAATGATTACTGGGAAAACTTTAGCCTATGCATTGTTTAATCTGCAAAATAGAGGCCGTATGTTTGTTGGTCATGGACTTGAAATATACAAAGGTCAAATAGTTGGTCTTCATTCTAGAGATAATGATTTACCTGTTAATCCAACCAAAGCCAAACAATTAACTAATATAAGAGCGGCTGGAACAGATGAGAATCTGATACTAACTCCTCACATTCAGCATACACTAGAGCAAGCACTTGAGTTTATTGAAGATGATGAGTTGGTAGAAGTTACCCCTGCAAGCATAAGACTTAGAAAAAAAATTATTCGTTAAAATAATTCTAGCCATCAAATACTGTTTCTTTAGCTCAATTACCCTTAATATTAGAATCTAATCATTTAATAAGCTGTGGGGTATCTTAATTGCTTTATTTTATATTTGCATTTCTTGTTTTAGCTTGTGTCTATATAGGTAACGCAGCCTTATCGATATTTGCTGGGATTCTTTTTGGCTACTTTTTAAAGCCACCAACAACATTTATTACGCGGCGTTTAGGGACTATGCCATTGCAGATTGGTATTGTCTTATTAGGAGCAACCATTAGTTTGCCATATGCACTTGCTGTTAGCTCAGTATATTTACCTTGGATTGCACTCTTTGTAATTGTTTCATTTGTTGCAGGGCTGATGCTTGGCAAACTTCTTGGAATTCATCATCGATTAGCTTTTTTATTATCGTCAGGAGCAGCCATTTGTGGAGGAACTGCTATGGCAGCTGTTGCACCAATCATAAAGGCAAAACCCCAAGAGCTGCTAATCGCTATGACCATTATTTTTTTGCTTAACGCTGTTGCAATTATTGTATTTCCTCTTGTTGGTAATTATTTAGAAATGAATAATTTTGAGTTTGGCGCATGGGCTGCGCTTGCCATTCATGATACAGGCTCAGTGATTGGCTCAGCTCTAACTTTCAGCAATGAATCTGCTGAAGTTGCAGCCACATTAAAATTAGGTAGAACTATATGGTTAATACCTTTAATACTCCTTGCAAATTGGATGTTTAATAAGAAGGCTCAAGCAACGAAATTTCCTAGATTTATACTATTTTTTATTTTAGCTATTGTTGCTAATACTGTATTTACTTTTAATGAACAGGTAATCAATATTCTCCAAATATCTAGCCAGGCCTTTCTATTAATTGGTTTATTTTGTATTGGCAGTCAATTTGATCCTAATGAGCTAAATTCAATAAGTGGTAAACCATTAGTTTTAGCCTTGACGCTATGGGCTCTTGTTATCCCTTCAGCATATTTTTTAGTTAAATATTTTTGATTGCATTTAAGTTAATATAATCTTTGATTATGAATTTTAATCTGGGAGATGAATGAAAAATTTTGAAAACAAAGTAGCTGTAATAACCGGCGCGGGTAGTGGCATAGGTCGGGGTATTGCCGAAATTTCAGCCACCCATAAAATGCGTTTAGTGCTAGCAGATGTAGATGAAGCTGGGTTAAATGAAACTCTTGAGTTGGTGAAAAGTAAAGGTGTTGAAGCGATAGCTAGAGTAACGGATGTCAGCAACATTGATGAAGTGGAGAATCTCGCGAGTCAAACTTTTGAAACTTTTCAAAATTGCCATCTTCTTTTTAATAATGCTGGAGTTCTGGGTCCAGCACCTTTGAGTCAAGTCAATCGTGATATGTATGATTGGCTTATCAATATTAATTTAGGTGGTTGTTTTAATGGAGTGCATGCTTTTTTGCCAAAAATGCAATCGTCCAAAGAGGAAAGTCATATCATTGCAACTTGCTCAACCTCAGGCTTTATAGCTTACCCAATGTTAGGTCTTTATTCGGCTTCTAAATTTGGCATTAGGGGGCTAATGACATCGCTAAGGGCTGAATTAATTGGTTCAAATGTTGATGTAAGCATTGTTTGCCCAGGAGAGGTAACGACAAATATTGTAAATAGCACATTTAAAACTACGTCAAAGCAAAAGACGGAGCCTAGAACAGAGGATTTAGATGAAGATCCAAAAGCTATGCTTGAGGTTGCGGCTGAGGATGCACAAAATACTTTTCCAATTTCACCCGTTGAGGCTGCGCAAGCTATTTTTGCTGGAATTGAAAATAAAGATTTTTATATATTCACTCATAAGGGTTACAAACGTCAATTAGAAGAGATTTCAAATGAATATCTTCAGGCCTTTGAGCAATCAATGTTCCAGTAGGAGATCCATGATGCTGAATAAAATTTTAATTGGAATCTTTGTAGCTGTTTTTTTTGCTGCCGTTATATACATCCCCAAAGCCATAAGGGTTTACAATGTCGTTCACTTATTTGATGAAGATAAGATTGTGAAAAATTTTATAAACATGAATAAGGTTTTTCCAACCACACCTATAAAGTCCTCAGGAAAACCTCATCTATTTCAGACTAAGGCCTTTGAGCTTCCCTCATCTTATGCAATGGATGGCAAGGATCATGATTTTGCTGATGCTTTGGATTACTTTAAAACAGATGGTTTGATAGTTTTGCATGAAGGGACCTTGCTTTATGAAAATTATTGGCAAGGCAATTCAAAAGATCAACCCCATATTTCTTGGTCTGTTGCCAAGTCATTTCTCTCAGCCTTAATTGGAATTGCTTATCATGACGGTCTTATCGATGACCTCAATGATCCCATTACAAAGTATCTAAAAGATTTTAATGGAACGGGGTATGCGAATGTGCCGATAAAAGACATTTTACAAATGTCATCTGGAATTATATTTAATGAGGATTATGCTGATTACAACTCAGACATAAATAAATTTGCTCGAGCTTTAGCGCAAGGTACTTCCATGAGAGATTTTGCTAAAAATTTAAAAAATGGAAAACAGCCAGGTACTTTTAATCACTATGTAAGCATTGATACTCAAATGCTAGCAATGCTGCTTGAGGAAGTTACTGGCGAGACTGTTGCAAAAAATCTTGAAGATAAAATTTGGACAAAAATAGGTATGGAGCATGATGCCTACTATATGGTAGATGATACAGGGGTAGCTTGGGCTCTTGGTGGTTTAAATGCAACTTTACGTGATTATGCAAAATTTGGTCAGCTCTACCTAAATAATGGTACATGGAATAACGAACAGATTGTGCCAGCAGATTGGGTCCATGCATCTCATAAGCTAGATGAACCTCATCTTCAACCCGGTGAAAATGATTTGTCTTCAAGTACTTGGGGTTATGGCTATCAATGGTGGGTTCCTGGCTTTCCAGCCTCTGATTATTTAGCGGCTGGGATTTATAATCAGTACATATATATTGATCCAATTACCAATGTTGTGATTGCCAAAACTTCATCAAACTATAAATTTAATCAAGAGCGACAATACTCTAAAGATGCTCATGTAGCTATGTTTCGAGCAATTGCTAAAAAAGTAGCCGCAACGCTTTAAGCATGATTAAAAACCTTTCTTTAGCGCTGTTGATTGTTTTTTCATTTAATGTGGATGCATGGTGGGACAAGGCTCATAGCATGGTGTGTGATGAGGCCTATAAGTTATTAACAGCGCCAACAAAGAAATTTTTAGATCCTCTCATTAAAGAGCATGGATCATTTGGCACTGCATGCCTTTGGGCTGATTGGATTAAAAATGATGACAGAAAAGATACAAGGACTTGGCATTACATTAATCTTCCTGATTCAGAACAAGACACATACAAAACTTCATGTCCAGAAAATGGATGTTTGATTGCTGCTTTCTATGAGCAAATGAAAATTTTAAACAATAGCTCTGAATCATTTCTTTTAAGGGCCGAGGCTCTTTGGTTTATAGGTCATTTTGTTGGCGATATTCATCAACCTATGCATGTAGGCTACCCAGAAGACAGAGGGGGAAATGATCATAAACTTGAATTTATTGATGGCAGCTTAACCAACATGCATAGTTTATGGGACGGGCAAATTATCGAACATATGGATTCCTTATTTGGCGAAGATTATCTTTTAATAAATGTTTCTAAAAAAATAAATAAACTTTTGAAAAACTCTCATCCTGAAGAAATTGAAGCATGGGCTCAAGAAAGTCGAGATATTGCAATGCTGCCATCAGTTGGTTATCGAAATAATGAATTAAAAGTTGTTACAAGTGAATATATGGAAAGTCATTTTGAGATTGTTCAAGAAAGGATTGCTCTTGGGGCAATTAGACTTAGTCAAACTTTAAATAGGATGCATGCAGGGAGTAATTGATCATTGGATATCCGTCGGTTTTTTAAATACCTCACTCCATCTAAAAAAACCAAGCTGGTTTTATCCTTCGATGGAGGAGGAGTTAGAGCAATTGCTGCTGTGGTTTTTCTTAAGCAATTAGAAATTGCTTCGGGAAAAAAAATTTTTGACATTTTTGATTTTTTTATTGGTACCAGCGCAGGCGGAATAAATGCTTTGAATATTGCGGGTTTAGAGGCCAGTTGTTTTGAATTAGAAAGCTTTTGGTCAAAAGAAAATCTAGCTAAAACTATGACTAAATCATTCTGGGATAATGCTTCTTTTTTACAAACAAAGCCAAAATATGATGGTAAGGGCAAGCGAGAATTATTGTTAGAATATTTTCAAGATCAATCCCTTGGAGAGGCCAAAAAACCAGTGGCAGTTTTAGCATATGACGTTGAAAACAGAAAGCCTCGTCTATTAAGCTCTTACAATTCACCAGGTATTAAAATGGTAAGTGCCGCAAGTGCAACGAGTGCCGCGCCTATTTATTATTCCACTCAAGAAATTGATGATGGAACTTGGTTAATTGATGGGGGTATTGTGGCTAATAATCCTTCCTTGCTTGGGTATTCAGAGGCTAAGAAAATTTTTCCTGGATGTGAGATAAAAGTTTTTAGCATTGGAACTGGCATTAATCGAAGAAAAATTAATGGCTATAACTCTGCTAAGTGGGGGGCTATGAATTGGTTTCGTCATGATATTTTAGGCATCATGCTTGAATCAAGCATGTTTGATGAAATAGCAAGTGATCTTATGGGAGCAAACTATTTAAGAGTTAATTCACCTACAGGCTTGGTTAATCGAAGAATGGATGATACCTCAGATGTAAACTTGGAGCGTATTCATCTGATGGGGATGGAGTGGTGGTCTGAGTTTGAACATGAAACCACTAAGTTCTTAAATGTTTAATATATTAAGTTTTCTCTAGAAAAATGCTGTACACTTCATTTTTTATTTTCATTAAGAAGGAATTTTATGAATATCTATGTTGGAAACCTCCCTTGGAGTATCGATGACGCAAGCCTTGAACAAATTTTTGCTGAACACGGAACAGTTACATCAGCTAAAGTCATCACTGATCGTCAAACAAATCGCTCACGTGGGTTTGGTTTTGTTGAAATGTCTGATGGTGGTGAAAATGCCATTCAAGCATTAAATGATGCTGAAGTTGAAGGTAGGAAATTAGTTGTCAACGAGTCTCGTCCTAAAGATTAATTTATGAGTTACCTTGGGCTGGTTGGATTATTTGGTCTCATCGGTTTAACAGGTCTTCTTAATAAAGTTCATTCAAGTCAATCCGGTGGCCTAATTAGGCTACTGGGTCTCTTAGGTTTTTCAGGCTTGGCCGGATTTTGGATTCCACCTCTTGGAGCTTGTGGTGCTTTTGGTGCTCTTGGAGTTTGGAATCATCAAAATACTTTTATTGCACGATTGTCTTATGTTGGCTGGCTAGGATTGATCGGGGTTGTTCAAACTATTAGTTTTTATCTTTAGTTGCCAGCACAAGTAAGCCTGCAGCAATAGCCAAGTTTTTCACAAAATTTTGCATTTCATGTGCTTGCGATGGATCGCCATTGAGTGCCCAAAAATTGTGGATAAAGATATTTATAAAAATGGTTAAACCAAATAGCATGAACGCTGTCAATCTTAAGTTTTTTCCTAGAATTAGAAAAATACCACCAAGCAATTGAATTGCAATGGTTAAAGGTAGAAGAAATAAGCTGAAGGGAACACCTTTCATTCTCATTAATGCAAGCGTAGATGCAAAATCAAAAACTTTGCTCAATCCCGGGCCTATAAAATATAATCCAAGCAGGAATCTCCCCGTAATAAAAAATAAATTGTCTAGTTTTTTTAACCATTCCATTTGATGTCCTATTATTAGTTTTAATACTAGACTAACATTAATATAAAAATAGGAGATTGACATGAAAAATATTTATCACACTTTAGGCCTGCTAATTTTTGTTGTTAGTTTTATAGGAAATATAGAAGCCGCTCATCACGAAGATGCTTTACTTGATGCAGTAAATAATTCTGATAGAAATTCTAAATACTCTGCAAGAGATGATTATAGAAATCCTTACGAGACACTTTCATTTTTTCAAATCAAACCCACGATGCATGTATTAGAATTATCTGCTGGAGGAGGTTGGTACACTGAGATATTAGCTCCATATCTTCAACCTGCAGGCAAGCTCTCTGTTACGCACCATAATCCTGAGGCAGGAGGCTATTATAAGCGTTCAAGAAATTCTTATGATGAGAAGGTTAAATCCAATCCTTTATTTATGGGAGTGGAGGTAATTACTGCAAATGTTCCTCCAACCAAGCCATTTACCAAGCCCGCAACGCAAGACTTGGTTGTTACATTTAGAAATCTACATAATTGGTTAGGCCAAGATGCTATGAAGGCCATAATGCAAGAAGCATTCAATTCTTTAAAAGTTGGCGGACAGTTTGGAGTTGTTGAGCATAGAGCTCCTGAGGGATCAACTATGGAGTTTATGAAAACAAGTGGCTATGTTTCTCAATCTCTCGCTATAGAAACAGCATTAGCAGTTGGATTTACTTTGGTTGCAACTTCAGAGATTAATGCTAATCCAAAGGATACTGCAGATCATCCAAAAGGAGTTTGGACTCTTCCTCCATCTTTTCGTTTAAAGGATCAAGATAGAGAAAAATATTCAGAAATAGGAGAATCAGACAGAATGACATTGCTATTTAAGAAATAAATAGACAACTTCATACCCAATAAACTTTAAAAAGAGAGGCTTGCAGCCTCTCTTTTTCATTGCAATTAAACCTTTCAAAATAAATTTACAAAACCGAAATTATGTGTGTTTTAAACCCATATAAAAGAAGGTTTTGTAACACTTGACAACATTGTCAATTTATTGATAATCCTAAAGTGTATACATCTAAATTATTGGGGAAAATAATGAAACTTATTAAACTATCCTTGTTGGTATTGCCACTTATGGTAATGGCAGATAATCCTATTGTTCCTATGGACGCTGATTCTGCTGACCAAAAATCATCATCTAATAACTCCGCTCAGGTTCAGGAAAGATCTGTTGAGGTCGCTGAATATGAAACATCAAGCTCATACTCTGATTCTCAAGGAATTGAAGATGTCATAGTCACAGCTACTAGACGTGAAACTAGCATTATGGAAACTCCATTAGCTATTTCAGCCGTAACTCAAGAAGAATTAACACGTTTTGGTATTACTAATATTAAAGACCTTAGCTACTCTCTTCCAGGTCTTGCAATACAAAACTCTGATACAAATGCTCCAATAATTACTTTAAGAGGTATTAGATCAAATAATGTTACTGAGGTTGGTGATCCTGCAGTAGGCGTTCATATTGATGGATTGTATCAATCAAGACCTCAAGGTGCCCAAGCGCTAATGTTTGACCTCGAGAGAGCTGAACTTGCTAGAGGCCCACAAGGAACTTTGTTTGGAAGAAACTCTATTGCTGGCTCTCTAAATATTATTACTGCAAAGCCTAATCTTGAAGTTCAAGGGGGGTCTATTACTGTAAATGCTGGCCGTTTTGAAGAAAGAGGCGTGCAAGGTCATTACAACCTTCCATTAACAGAAAATTTTGCTATTCGTTTAGCTTTTTCAGATCAGTCTAAAGATTCATATTTAGATGGTTACTATGATCCTAATGGAATTGACCATAGATGGTTACCAGATAATGTTTTAAGTCAAGCTTCAGCAGTTGATACTTGCGGACAAAGACGAGGTAACTCTGCATATGCTTGGTTTTTAGGATGTAATAATCCTGAGCGAGCAGACGATGCTGCCCCTGGATTTGATCCAGGTTACCAGTATGCTTCTGTATACAAGGCTATTCCTGCTGACCCATCAACTTTTTATAACAATGTTGATAACCATGCCTATAGAGTCAGTGCGCTATTAGTTATAGATGATACCAGCGATCTAAATATTCAATATGAAGTCTTTCAAGATGACGGCGCAGGTTGGATGAATGGATTTGATTGCGACATGATAAAAAATAGAACTGGAAGAACTTTTGGTGGAGCGCCATCCAAAGCAGC
>CENP01037229.1_pt1 | contig 35215 bp, 40 predicted proteins | sample 361281 | NCBI WGS metagenome assembly CENP01 (sample SAMEA2591122, study PRJEB7988) | marine metagenome | biome: marine biome (ENVO:00000447); feature: deep chlorophyll maximum layer (ENVO:xxxxxxxx); material: saline water (ENVO:00002010), including plankton (ENVO:xxxxxxxx) | depth 70 m
TTAGAGAACCTATAGCCTGCATATTTAACTTGCATGTAATTGATTGAGCCAGAATTATCTTCATCGTTTGTGCCGCCATAGTACCCTGAGGCTCCCTCGCCTTCTGCAGTACATGCAGCTGTACCAAGGTCTGCTTCATTACAATTATTTTGAGCTGCGAGACCAGATATAACTAAACCACCCCATTGTGCTTCAGCACCATCTGTAACTTCACCCATCAAATCACTTGCACCAGTCATAATTACAGGAGCTGAGGCAGTACCATTCACATTCAACTGAGAGTTTGGACTTACAACCATATAATCTACATCAGAATCAGAGACTGAATCCCCGAGAGATGCAACGAAGCTTGTTGCGCCTTCAAATCCGGCACCTGCGGTACCAACTACTGTTGTACCTGCTTCAATTGTCAATGATCCGTTATCACCGGCACTTGAGCCATCGGCGTTAATTCCTGCACCTACAAATACAGCTCCATTTAAAGCATAAATTGCATCAGAGCTTATTGTTACATCAGATGTTATTGGGGCTGATGATGGGAAAGTAAGAATACAAACAGATTTACTTTGACCATCAAAGTCAGTAGCAACAATACCTGAATCTTCACCAGCAGCACATGCAGAAGGTGCAGGTGTTGGTTCTGGTGTTGGTTCTGGCGTTGGAGCCGGGGTTGGTGCCGGCGTTGGAGCTGGCGTTGGCGCTGGCGTTGGTGCCGGCGTTGGAGCAGGAGTAGGAGCTGGTGAACTTGAACCACCACCACAAGCTGCAACAAATAAAGTCGCTATTACGATTGAAATAGGATTAAAAAGATTTTTCATAAAATTCCTCTCAAACAAAATTGTTCGAAGTTAAATATTAAGAATTATTTGTGACAGGAATTTGAAGAATTGAAACAGTCTTAAAAATTTTTGGTTTCTAAATTGTTACAATTCTTTTTCTTCAGCAAAAAACATAACATGTTTTTCTTCAAGCCGATCAATCAATTTTTGACCCATTGCTGGTGCAGTTGTGTATATTCCTCCTGCTAGATCAGGGCAATCAAATAACAGACATAAAGCACTTTCAGTAATCATTTTTGAAGTTGATGAATAACCAGGATCTCCCTCACCTTTAACAGAGACATTGATTTTTATTTCGCTATTATCTACACCAGTAAATAACATATCGTAGCTACCTGAATCTCTGGATTCTTTTGAAGGACCCTCACCAGGTTTTGGCACATTATCGCCAAGCATAGGGTTATACATAGCTATTGCTTGAGCTTTCTTCTCTCCTTCTTCGCCAGGACCAACTGAGAACATTTCATCGTAGAGAAAATCTTCTCCATAAGGATGGTTTAGCATCTGATTTGAACGATGCACATTTTTAGTATTGATGGCAGCCATAAAAAATGGCGCAACCCACTCATTAGTAACATCATCATGATAGGGTTTATTGTCTCTAGGTTGCTCTGGACCCTTAAAACCCTCACACAAACAAAAAGGATCTATTAAAACATTAAAAAATTCAGGATTTTTCTTTAATTTACTTAAGGTTGCTCGCAATGAAGCAGCTGTGCCGCCAGAAAATTCACCTTTCATTGATCTCACTCTACATTTGACTTGTTTAACTGGTTTACCAAATTTTTCTTGAGCTAAGTTTTGAAGAAAAAAGACACCTAAATCAGATGGTATTGAATCAAAACCACAACTATGTACAATTCTTGCTCCACTTTGTTTAGCTGTCTCTAAATGTTGTTGCATGTCATACATCCAACCAGGTTCACCACATAGATCTACGTAATCAACACCATGTTTTGCACACATAGCTAAAATATCATTGCCATAGATCTGATATGGCCCGACAGTGGTTAAAATTAATTTTGTTTGCTTCATGGCTTTTTCAATATCATCCATATTCATTGAATCCAAAATTAAACTTGGCACATCACATGACAATTCAGATTTCACAGCATCGATCTTTTCCTGATTTCTTGCTGCTATAGCCCAACTAAGATCAGGGTATTTTTCATTTAGATATTCAACTACCAATTTTCCAGTGAAACTCGTAGCACCGAAGACGATTAAGTCATATTCTTTTGTACTCATTTTTAACTCCCCTTAATAAGAACGTAAATTACTTTTTTCTTTCCGACCTGAATCAGTGTTTTTACACCAGGCTCTATGTGTGTATCTTTTGAATCTATCTTCACTTGATTAACTTTGACAGCTCCTTGTTTGATTAAACGTAAGGCCTCTGAAGTACTAGCTGCAAAATCGATATCTTTCAATAAATTAGGTAGTGGATATGCGCCTTTATGTGAAATAGATTTTTCCTCTATATCGCTTGGTAACTCATTCTTTGCAAACTTTTTAAAAAAATTTTCCTTGGCATTCGCAGCCTGGTCTTTTGATGTAAATCTTTCGGTAAGCTCTAAAGCGAGTACGATTTTTACATCCCTGGGATTACCGCCATCTTCAAGTGATGCTTTAAGTTTTTTTATCTCAGTTGTAGATTTCAAGCTCAATAGATCAAACCATTTGAACATGATTTCATCTGGAATAGACATAGTTTTTCCGAAGACATCATCAGCTGTTTCTGTTATCCCAATATAATTGTCTTCACTTTTAGACATTTTTTTAATGCCATCAAGCCCTTCAAGTAATGGCAAAGTAATAATTGTTTGTGGTGACATGCCTGCATTTTTTTGCAGATCTCTGCCAACTAGTAAATTGAATTTTTGATCTGTTCCGCCTAATTCAACATCTGCCTTCAACTCAACTGAATCAAGACCTTGCATTAATGGATATAAAAATTCATGTATGGATATTGGCTGATTGTTTTTGTATCTTTTTGAAAAGTCATCCCTTTCAATCATTCTTGCCACAGTAGATTGTGCAGCAAGTTTTATCATATCTGCACCAGATAACTTATCTCCCCATCGAGAATTGAAATCAACTTTGGTCTTTTTATTGTCTAAAACTTTGAAAACTTGATCTTCATAAGTTTTTGCATTTTGCTTTATATCCTTATCAGTTAGTGGTGGTCGTGTTTTATTTTTACCGCTTGGATCACCAATCTTGCCTGTAAAATCACCAATCAGAAATATCACAGTATGCCCAAGATCCTGAAATTGTCTCATTTTTCTTAAGATTACAGTATGGCCAAGGTGCAAATCAGGTGCTGTTGGGTCAAAACCAACTTTAACTATAAGCTTTTTACCTGCTTCTAATTTTTTAAATAAATCATCTTCACCGATGATCTCATCAATTCCTTGTTTTATAATCTCAATCTGTTTTTTAGGATCATTCATAAAGCTTTATATATAATATCAGAACATGTACACAGGCTCTCATTTAAAATTAATTCTAGCTATATTATTAATACCTTCGGTATTTATATTTTTAATTGCTGCTGATTCAGAGAATAGGAATTTTAATACCGATTCTGAATTGACTGTTGAGAAAATATCTCTTACTGCAATTGATACAGACATAAACCTGCCAACTGAAGACAAGATCCTGATTAGATCTGGTGATACATTTTATTCAACTCTTATGAAATTTGATGTAAGTCCTGCAATAATTAATAAGATTGGTAAAGATAGAAAGCTGAAGAAATTCATAAGCCTTCGGGTTAACGATCAAATTTACATCACATCAAAAAATGGTCTTGTACATGTGAAGAGGTTTGATGAAGACTTCTATCTTGATGTTCTTACTATTGACGGCGCCAATTATGTATTTGAAAAGAAAAGAGATAATCTTGAAAGAATCGCACAATTTAGAGAGTTTGTAATCTCAGATTCTTTATATGCATCGGGGAAAAAAGCAGGTGTGCCAGAATCAGTCCTTGGAGATTTAATTTATATTTTTGGTTGGGATATCGACTATGCCTACGATATTAGGAATGGCGATAAAGTAAAAATACTTTACGAGGATATTTTCTCGAATGGACGATTGGTCTCAAATGGCGATATTCTTGCAGCTGAATTCACAAATAAAGGCACAAAAATTAATGTAATACGTTTTACGCAAAGAGGAAGAAAAGATTATTACACCACTGATAGCAACAATGTAAGAAAAGCTTTTTTAAGAACTCCAATCGAGCTTGCCAGAATTAGCTCTCATTACAATCCAAATAGAAAACATCCAATCCTAAATACAATCAGAGCACACAAAGGCACAGATTATGCAGCAAAAACTGGCACTCCAGTTAAAGTCACAGGGGATGGGGTAATAAAGAATGCTCAATACTCAAATTCTTACGGAAATTACATAGATGTTATGCATTACAACAAATACATGACTAGATATGCTCACTTGCAAGGTTTTGCAAAAGGCATGAAAAAAGGAGCAAAGGTTACTCAAGGCGAAACAATTGGCTATGTCGGCTCTACAGGTTTGGCAACTGGTCCTCATTTGCATTATGAGTTTCACATAAATGGAAAACATACAGACCCTATTAAAGTTGAGCCACCTAATGCTCAATCTATAAACTCTTATAACAAAAAATACTTCGATAAATTAGTTGAGGAGAGAACGGAGATAATTTCTAATATCTCAAGCATTCAATGAGCGATCTATACATTGGTCTAATGTCAGGAACTAGTAGGGATAGTTTAGATGGTTGTTTGGTAAGTTTTAGAAATGGACTAGAGATCAAAAACCTTAAAACAATATCTTTCTCGAAAGACTACCAATCATCCAATGATCAAAGTTTTATTGATGATGAAATTACCTATAAAAGTTTAGCTCTAGTCAAAAATTTAATTTCTGAACATAGCAAAGAAGCAATTGCTGCCATAGCATTTCCAGGCCAAACAATTTCTCATACCAATGAATTCAGCCTGCAGGCTGGTTCTCCTCAAACTATTGCAAAAGAATCTGGGATTCCTGTTTTTGCAGACTTCAGGAATTTTGATATAGCCAATGGTGGAAAGGGAGCACCATTAATTCCATTATTTCACCAATTTTTACTAAGCGATGAGGCAAAAAGTAAATTAATTTTTAACATTGGTGGCATAGCAAATGGGACTTATTTAAAAGGCAATGAAATAGAACTTGCTTCTGATGTTGGTCCAGGAAATTGTCTTATGGATACAGCAATGCGAAAACTTGAATTAGGTTTATTTGATAAAGATGGTGCATTGGCTAGATCAGGAAAGATCAACGATGCAATTCTTAAATTATTTATGAAAGAACTTGAAAACCTATCCTATCCCAGAGCAGATGACATAAGTGTTTATATGAATATCTTTGAAAAATATGAAAGTAAAATTCTCAATATTGATCCTGCTGATATCCTTTGCTCTTTAACAGAAATTACTGCAACTAAAATAATAGAATTTATAGATTCTTGTGATCATGTTGATGAACTAATCTTTCATGGAGGGGGAACGGAAAATAAATATCTCATGAATAGAATTACAGAATCAGTGTCTATAGAAGTTAAATCGATAGATCATATTGCACCGTCAAAATACATAGAGGCTATAGCTTTCGCATATTTAGCTTTCAAAGAAAGGGCTGTATTATTTAAATAGAAAAAGAGGCGCCGCAGCCACATGTTGATGAGGCATTAGGATTCTCTACTGTAAACTTTGAACCCATTAGATTCTCAATATAATCAATCTTAGATCCAAAAATATATGGATATGACATATGATCTAAAACAACTGAAACACCTTTACCAAACTCTAATTTCGCATCTTCCTCTTGATCAAATTCATCAAATTTAAAACCATACTGAAAACCAGAACATCCACCTCCTGTCACATAGACTCTAAAAAATTTATTTTCTTCAGATTCTTTTAACAGTGAAATTTTTGCGATCGCACTATCAGATAAATCAAAAGGTGTAGCTTTTTTTGTTTTTATATCCATATTTGTGATGTAATTCTATCAAATTTTATTATTGACTTATAATTCTTTTGGTTATGAAAAAAACATTAATCCTTTATTCAAGTACAGATGGGCATACTTTACGTATCTGTGAGCACATTAAAAGCAACATTGAAAATCATACTAGTGTTTTGTTAAAAAATGTCGAAGAAACTTCTAATCTTGATCTTGGTGAATTTGATTGTGTAGTCTTAGGAGCAAGCATCAGATATGGCAACCACAAACCTAGCTTATATGCTTTTGTGAAAAAAAATGAAGGGTTACTTAATGCCAAAAAAACAGCTTTTTTTAACGTAAATGCTGTTGCACGCAAAGAAGATAAAAATTCAATTGAAACAAACCCTTATTTGAAGAAATTTTTAAAGAAAGTTTCTTGGCAGCCAGATATGCTAGCAGTTTTTGCAGGGAAGATTTCCTATCCTGACTATCACTTCTTTGATAAACATATGATCAGATTCATTATGTGGATGTCAAAAGGACCAACAGACCAAACAAAAGTGTTTGAGTTTACTGATTGGGATAAAGTTAATGTATTTAGTGAAAAAATTTGTAAAGAATTTTTACCAGATTAAATATCAATATTCTGCATGTTGCTATTAGCTTAATTAGACATATAAAACTATCATTATAGTTATAGAGAATTATTTAAGATCCTTTGATATAAGTGATCATCAAAAATACCCAAATGAAAACAAAAAACTCGCAAGAATTATTTGAGAAATCAAAAAACCATATAGCAGGTGGAGTTAATTCTCCAGTTAGAGCCTTTAAAAGTGTTGGAGGTTCTCCGATATTTTTCAAAAAATCTAGAGGATGTTATTTATACGATGAAGATGGGAATAAATACTTAGATTTTGTTGGTTCATGGGGCCCTATGGTCTTAGGACATTCAAATAAAAATATTATTGATGCCATAAAAAAACAAGCTAGCAAAGGCATAAGCTTTGGAGCACCCACAAAAAATGAATTAGAAATAGCAAAAATTATTAAATCCTACTTGCCAAGCATCGAAAAGCTTAGGATGGTTAATTCTGGAACTGAAGCAACTATGAGCTGTATAAGGTTAGCTAGGGGAACAACTCATAGAAAAAAGATTATCAAATTTATAGGTTGCTACCATGGCCATGTAGACTCCCTCTTAGTAAAAGCTGGTTCTGGCTTGGCTACTTTAGGTGCTCCTGACTCACCAGGCATACCTGAAGAATTATCAGAGCTCACAATAACTCTGCCCTACAATGATACTGAAACCTTGAATGAAGCTTTTGCAAAGTTTGGTGATGATATTGCTGCTGTGATTATTGAGCCAATAGCTGGAAATATGGGTTTTATAGAGCCTGAGAAAAAATTCTTAGAGCACCTAAGAAAAATTTGTTCTGAAAACAAATCAATACTTATATTCGATGAAGTTATGACTGGTTTTAGAGTTGCAAGAGGAGGAGTTCAGGAGCTTTTTAACATAATGCCTGATCTAACAGCTTTAGGAAAAATAGTTGGTGGTGGTTTGCCGGTTGGTGTCTATGGAGGCAAAGCAGAGATTATGAATAACATATCGCCTGATGGCCCGGTTTATCAAGCAGGAACCTTATCAGGCAACCCAATAGCTGTAAGTGCAGGAACTGCTTTACTAAAACAGTTGTCAGATAAAAATATTTACTTAGAAATGGAGAGCAACGCTAAAAAATTTCTTGAGGCAGTTGGTATTGCTGCAGAAAAATTAGATATACCTTTTTCTTATAATGTTAGAGGAGGAATGTTTGGATTTTTCTTCGCTAATGAATTGCCTAGAAATTTTGATGATGTTCAGAAGACAGATATTGATTTTTTCTCAAAGTTTTTCAGAAAAATGTTAGAAAAAAATATATATCTCCCTCCTTCAGCATATGAAAGCTGCTTTATCTCAACTGAACATGACGAAGAAAAAATGTTAAAAGCTGCTAAAATTGCAGAACTATCATTAGAAGAAATAAAAAATGAAGTTTGATGTACTAGGAGTTGGTAATGCACTTGTTGATGAAACCTTTTATGTTGATAAAAGTTTTGTAGATGCGACTGAGTTATTTTTTAACCAATTCAAGTCAATTTCATATCAGGAGCAAGAAAATATCCTGTCTAACTTATCAGATAATGTTGAACCAGATGTTGTTTGCGGTGGCTCTACCACAAATAGTCTAGCTGCAACCTCAAATTTTGGATCAAATTGTGCTCATATTTGCCAGCTGGCTAATGATGATAGAGGAAGGTTATACGAAGAGAATTTATCTCATAATGGCATTACATCAATAAATAATTTTTATCATGATCAAGTAAGAACCGGAAGATGTTTGGTTTTTATCACGCCGAATAGTGAGAGAACAATGGGAACATATCTAGGGGCATCAGAGAAATTAGCTTTTAATCCAGAGTTTATTGATATTGCCAATGATTCAAAAATTCTATTTTCTGAAGGTTATCAATTTACTTCACAGGAAAACTATTCAGCTTTTTTAAATATTCTAAAAGGGACAAACTTAACAACGAAAGTAGCACTTAGTCTTTCTGATCCAGGAGTTGTTAGCGGTTTTAAAGAGAGGTTTGAAGAAGTATTTAGTGTGCGAAAAATAGATTATCTTTTTTGCAATAAAGAAGAGGCAACTGCATTGGTTGGAGAGAATTTTATAGAAGCTCTCAAAGAAATAACAAATAATTATGTAGTCACTAATGGTGCGGAATCATCTTATGTGATGGAAGGTGATACATATGCTGAAATTGAAGCTAGAAAAGTGACAGCTATAGATTCAAATGGTGCTGGTGATATCTTTGCAGGTGCAGCACTGCATAAAATTATCGAAGAACATAGCTTTATAGAAGCATGTAAATTTGGTAATTATGCCTCATCAATAATTGTTCAAGAAAAAAGCCCAAGACTTTCAGTTGAGCTGTATAAAAAACTCAAGTCTGATTATTCTAGTAGCTGAAAGTGACACCTGATATTTACAACGATAAAAGATTTGGAATAAATCATAAAGATATCTCGCCAAATGCCCTGAAAATTATCTCAAAACTTCATAAATCTGGCTTCAAAGCATACATAGTAGGTGGGGGTATAAGAGATATGATCAAAGGCCTTCATCCCAAAGATTTTGATATTGTTACTGATTGCGAGCCGGAAGAAATAAGAAGAATCTTTCGGAATTCCAGGATAATTGGAAGAAGGTTCAAATTAGTTCACATAGCTTTTCCAGATGAAGTTCTTGAAACAACCACTTTCAGATCTGGAGGCACAAATTCATCAGAGTCTATAGAAGTAAATGATAAGGGTCGTATAGTTAGGGACAATCATTGGGGCACACAGGAAGAAGATGTATTGCGAAGAGACTTAACTATAAATTCTATTTACTATGATCCATTTTCACATGAGGTTATTGATTACACGAATGGAATAAAAGATCTTAAAGATAAAAAAATTAAATTTATTGGAAACTCCAACGAAAGAATTCTTGAAGATCCTGTAAGAATATTGCGAGCAATAAGATTTGCAGCAAAATTAAATTTCACTATAGATAAGGAAATTGCAGATGGCATAAAAGAACATCGACATCAGCTACTTGAAATGCCTTCAGCAAGGCTATACGAAGAAATTTTAAAACTCTTTATGTCTGGTCATGCAGAAAATTCCTATAAACAACTTTCTAGTCATGGAGTTTTTAATGTCTTATTCCCTCATTACCAAGACAAAGATGGCTTGTTTCATAAATTTTTTCTAAATGCATTTAAAGAAACAGATAGAAGATTTGATTCAGGTAAAAAGCTTAATGTTGGTTTTATTTACGCCATCTTGCTCTGGCCTAAAGTCTTTATTGATTCTGAGATAAGTGAACAAATAAATTTTAAAAAATTTTATAGATCTATTGCAGGAGTTGTAAGAAAGCAACAAATAATAACTTCAGTACCAAAGAAATTCTCAAGCTTTATAAAAGATGTTTGGATGAATCAAGTAAGATTTAATCGAGTTGGCAGAAAGTCTTTAAACTTCACCAAAAACTTAAGATTTAGGGCTGCATATGATTTCCTATTACTGAGAGGAAGCATTGAGCCAGATCTTAAGTTCACAATAGACTGGTGGACAGAATTCAAGACAGCAAACTATGATAAGAAGATAAGACTTTTAAATACTTATAAGAAAAAGAATGCAAGAAGACATAATTCCTAACTATATTGCAATTGAAGGGCCAATTGGAGTCGGCAAGACTTCTTTATCAAGAAAGATAGCAATGGATTTCGGTCATGAATTGTGTCTTGAAGAATCAGATGACAATCCATTTTTAAAGTCTTTTTATAAGGATAAACAAAATTATGCATTTGCATCACAACTGCATTTTGTTATGCAAAGAGCGCATCAAATCAATATATATTTTTCAGATGACTTAATTCAAAGAAGGGTTGTTGCAGACTTTATGTTTCAAAAAGAAGATCTATTTGCTGAACTTAATCTTACTAAGGATGAATTCAAGATTTTTAAGGAAGTTAAATCAAAATTTTACAAAACACACCCTAAACCTGACTTGCTAATATACCTACAAGCTACTCCTGAAAGAGTCTTGGAGAGAGTAAATAAAAGAGCTAGATCATATGAGGATCATGTCGCTTTAGAATATTTAGAGAGGTTATGTGAAGCATATACAGAGTTCTTCTTTGATTATTCTGAAACCCCCCTTCTTGTATTAGATGTAAATGATGTTGATTTTGTCTCAAGTGACACAGATTACAATAAAGTTGTGGAATGCCTAAAAAGAGAGATTACAGGCAGAGAATTTGTAAACCTTACTCCAAGCTTTTTTTAATGAAAATCAATATAACAGATTTAGCTAAAACTGAAGTGGTGGGAAAAGGTATTGCAGATTACCTTTCAAATTTCACAGGTTTAGCAATTTTTTATCTTGATGGTGATTTAGGTACTGGGAAAACTACCTTAGTGCGTGAAGTCCTAAAATATTTAGGTTGGGGTGGAGCTGTAAAAAGCCCAACTTTTAGCATACTTGAGGAATATAAGATTAATGATAGAGATATTTACCATTCAGACTTATACAGACTTAATAATGAAAATGATTTTGAAATGCTAGGTTTAGAAATAAATGAAAGGACAAAAGGTATTCTTTTTATTGAATGGCCAGGCAAAATCTCTAAATTTAATTTTGGAAACGAATTCTTTTTAAAACTTAGTATTGAAAAAAAACAAAGATTTATAGAATTTGAGGCATCTGATCAAGAATTTCTAAACTGCATTAATCGGATCAATATCTAAAACCCAATTAGATATTTCTTTCTTTGTGTTTTCTGATTTTATGGCAAAATCTGATAAGACTTGAAGCATTTTTTCTTTCTTACTGCTTTGAACAATACAGAACATCCTATGTTTATAGCCCACTTTTGTAACTGGGCCTTCAAAAGGCCCATAAACTTCAAGATCTTCCTGAGATAAGCTCTTTTTTGACTCAATAAGAAATTTTCTTAGTTTAGCTTGATTGGAATCTTCAGCTTTTAGATAAACTAAATTTATAAATGGTGCCAAATCTAATTTTTTTCTTTCTTCTAGTAATTCTTTTGCGATTTGTTGGTAATTACCTGTTTTAATCAAATTAAATAATGGATGATCTGCTACTCTAGTCTGAAGAAAAACATTATTTTCTATCCCTGTTCTGCCAGCTCTCCCAGCAACCTGAACAATCAGTTGAGCTGTTTGTTCTTGCATATGAATATCTGCGCCAAATAAGCCAAAATCTAAATTTAAGACAATTACTAAACTCACATTTTTAAAATCATGGCCTTTTGCAAGCAATTGTGTACCAATAAAAATTTTTGGAGAGGGATCTTGAAAAATAGCAAAACTTTCTTCTCTTTTGCTCTTCCCAGAGACAGTGTCTCTATCAATTCTGACTATATTAGAATTTGGCAATTTCTCAGAAAGCACTTCTTCAACTTGTTGAGTTCCAATTCCTTTATGTGAAAAATCAGAAGAACCACATTCAGGGCAAACGCTGGGTATTCCCCAAACACTCTCACATCTGTGACACTTCAATCTTTTTACGTTCTGATGCAAAACAAGAGAGGTATCGCAACATTTACTTTTAGCAATCCATCCGCAAGAATTACACATGAAAACTGGAGCATAACCTCTTCTATTTAATAAGATTAATGTTTGGTTACCAGCTTTTTCATTTTCAATGATTCTTTCAATTAGTTGATTAGATATACCACTAGTTGTTTGTTTCTTACTAACATCATGAATTGATATATTTGGCATTGGTGCATCAGCTATTCTTTTGGTAAGAGTACAAGTTTGCATTTCACCGTCTTCTGCTCTCTTAATATTAGTTAATGATGGGGTTGCTGATGCATAAACAATCCTAGCAGTTTCTTTGTATAAGATTCGTGCAATTTCTTTTGCTTCGTATCTAAAACCTTCTTGTTGCTTATAAGACTGATCATGTTCTTCATCAAATATTACTGCTCCTAAATTTTTGATTGGTAGAAAAACTGAAGACCTAGTGCCAATAATTATTTTAGGTGAATTTTCTTGAGCAGCTAACCATACCTTTATTCTTTGAATGGGTGTTAAACCAGAATGATGCAAAAAAACTTTATCTCCAAAACTTGATTGAAAGTCATGAAAGATTTGAGGAGTGAGAAAAATTTCTGGTACCAGCACTAAAGCACTTTTTCCTTTATTAATAAGTGTATTTATAAAATGTTTATAAACCTCTGTTTTCCCTGAAGATGTTATTCCTGCAAGTAAAATTTCACCTCTAGATTTTGATTTAATTGAATCCAAACAAGTAGTCTGATCATTGGTTAATTTATGTAAATTTATTGCGGGGATAAGTTCTTCTTTAACTTGAAGATATTTCTCCAGATCTTTTTGATGTTTTGCTTTTCTAAGGAAAGTTGGAATAAAAGATTCAAAAACAATCCCTAAAGGGTGCATATAATGCTCAGATATATAAATAATTTTTTTAATTGCTTCTTTTGAGAACAAAGCAGTTTCATCTAAAGTTTCAAGGATATTTTTTAATTTATACTCTCCATCAGAAATATCAGAAGTGCTTATTACAACACCTACAAGTTTTCTTCTGCCAAACTCTACTAAAACTCTCTTTCCGATAAGATCAGAACCAGAATCGTTCACATAGGTAAATGTTTGGCGTAAAGGCGATGGTATGGCTACTTGAACAAAATTCATCAATTTATTGTAATAGAAAAATTATTTGATATTATTTCACATTCAAATTAGAAGTTATGAAAAAAGAAATACATCCAGAATCACGTTATGTTCTATTTCACGATACTAGTGTAGATAAGCATTTCTTAATTCGTTCAACATTAAACACTTCTCAAACAAAAGAATGGGAAGATGGAAAAACATATCCGTATTATCCAGTTGAGACTTCGTCTGCTTCTCATCCGTTCTACACAGGACAACAGAAAATTCTTGATACAGGTGGAAGAGTACAACGATTTGAAAAGAAATTTGGTAAAACTGCTAAGTAATACCTGTACTGCCAAAACCCTTTGACCCTCTATCTGTCTTAACAAAATCTTCAACTTGTTCTAAATCAACTTGATCAACTCTTATAACTACAAGCTGAGCAACTCTCTCTCCAGCATTAATGGTTATTTTCTCATTTGATCTGTTCCATAAAGAGATGCTTAATGGTCCTTGATAATCTGAGTCTATTAACCCAAGTAAATTTCCACAAACTAGGCCTTTTTTTGCCCCTAAGCCTGATCTTGGAATAACAATACCTGCAAATTCAGGATTTTCTATAAAAATTGCTATGCCTGATGGAATGATTGTAGATTCATTAGGCTCCAGCACTATTTCGTCTTCTATGCATGCCAATAAATCAAGTCCAGCTGAGCCAGCTGTTTGATATTTAGGTGTTTCAAATTCACTACCTATTCTTTGGTCAAGAACTTTAAATTTTAGTTTCATGAGTAGGGTATTAATTATTGCATAAAATCAATCACTATATTATTATCATCCGTTCTTATGAGTAACGTGTGTCAAGTAACAGGTAAAAAAGCTATGGTAGGCAATCATGTCTCCCATGCTAAAAACCGTGTGAAAAGATTATTCAAACCAAATTTGCATAAGCATAAATTTTGGGTTGAATCTGAAAACAAATTTGTAACACTAACTCTTTCCACAAAAGGCATGCGAATAATCGATAAAAATGGTATTGATGCTGTCTTAAAAGACATAAGATCAAAAGGCATTAAAGTTTAATTTTGCTTCTACTAGCTTCAGCATCACAAAGACGAACAGAATTATTAGACCTTATGGGTGTAAAACATAAAGTTGTTGACCAAAACTTTGATGAAGACTCGATAATTGATAAAAACCCTATAAGTTGTTCACAAGCTATTGTTATAGGTAAGAATAAAAGTGCTAGAAGTCTATTAGAAGGTTCAGAAGATTACAGCCTTCCAGTATTAACAGCAGATACATTGGTATTCACTCCAGATAAAGAAATAGTAGGCAAACCCAATGATTATGAACACTCAAGAAAACTTTTAAGGGAATTTTCAGGCAAAACACATAGTGTATTTTCAACGGTAATGGTTACTTATGGAGACAATTCTCTTATAGAAACCTGTGAAACCAAAGTTTCATTTAAACACATGAGTGAAGACGAAATTGAAGAATATGTTTTATCAGAAGAAGGGATTGGTAAAGCAGGTGCATATGGCATTCATGGTCCAGCTGGCAAATATGTTTCAAATATCGTTGGTAGTTATACCAATGTTGTTGGTCTTCCAGTGCATGAGACTTATGAAATATTGAGAAAACTTAAGCTATCTTAATTTTTGTTAGCGTAATCTATAATTCTTTTTTTTATGTGTGGAGCTTTGTCTAAAAACTTCATGCCTGAGTTAATTATTTGTTCTGAAATGCCGTTAACATTTCCAAAAGCCCCGAATAAACTTTGAATAATCCAAGTCATTTGAAGATTTTTACTATTCCGTTTCTTGCTATAGCTATTTAAGGCTTCTTTTTGATTTTTTATAAGAGAAGTGAGGTTCTTTTCAATCTCCATTACATCTCCAATTCCAAGGTTTAATCCTTGTCCAGCCATTGGGTGAAATGTATTTGCCGCATCACCACATAACAAAATATTATCTGTATATAGCTTTATAGCTCTTGAGTGTTTGAGCTCAAAACCAAGGCCTAATTCCACCTTAGAAAGATCTAATCTAATATCGAAAGCCTTATTCATATCCTCTAAGTCTTGCAGCACATCACCTGTAGAATTAGTGCAAAAAATAATTGAATAAAACTCTTCTTTATCATTCAAAGGCAATAAAGCTAGAGTGCCGTTTGGGGTAAAGTATTGTTTCGCAATATTATTGTGTTGGGCCTTTATACAAGTAACATACGCTTTTTGCCCATAGAACCACTCTTCACTTTCAAAATCACATAATTCTCTAACTTTTGAGTTTGCTCCGTCAGTTGCAAAAATAAATTCTGTTGCAAAATCTTTATCAAGTGTTTTAACAATTACTTTGTCTTTATTGATGATCTCAGTTATAGAAGAATTCCATATAATTTCATTTTTTACTTTTTTTAGCAGTTTCTTGTGTAAGTTAGATAAGAGGCCAATTGAAGTTACTTTCTCTTCAGTATTTGAATCAAGAACTATACCTAGTTCATTTTTATGATAAAGCTCCATTTTGCTTACTGGAGTTGTCCATTTATTCAGATCTAAACTTTTTTCGATTGAATTAAGGAAATGAATAGATTCTTTTGTTAATGCAACTGTTCTATATGGAATTTTTTTGAATTCAGTGCTTTTTTCTAAGATTTTAAATGGGATGCTATGTTTTTTTAAGACATGTCCTAAAAGACATCCTATTATCCCTGCTCCAGCTATTATCACAGGTTTGGGCATTATTCGCTCATTAACTGTTCAATCTCTTCAGCTTGAACGGGAACTTTGGCAGTTAGGTTTTCATACCCATCGGATTTAACCAGAATATCATTCTCAATTCTCACACCAATTCCTTTCCACCTTGCCTCAACATCAGCTGTATCATTGACGTAAATACCAGGCTCAATAGTCATTACCATGCCATCTTCGAATAAGATTTCTTTTCCATCTATTGAATAAGGACAATCATCATGAACATCTAACCCCATCCAGTGACCTATCTTGTGATAATAAAATTCTCTGTATAGGTTTTTCTCCAATATTTCATCAAGACTTCCTTTTAATAGACCTATATCTTTAAGGCCTTGAGAGAGTGATTTCTCAGAGGTTTTTTGTGGATCTGTGCAAGGATTGCCTACTTTTGCAGCATGGCATGCTGCGTTGTGTGCTTCAAGCACAACATCATATACCGCTCTTTGCTCTCCAGTAAACTTTCCATTAATAGGGTATGTTCTTGTAATATCAGATGCATACATCTGATATTCACAACCTGCATCAACCAGAACTAATTCACCGTCATTTATATTCTGATTATTATCTATGTAATGTAGGATGCATGCCCTTTTACCACCTGCAACAATTGGAGTGTAGGACGCTTCACGGGAACCATTAACTTTAAATTCATTCAAGTACATGGTTTCCAGATCATATTCTGTCATGCCTACTTTTGCTTTTTGCATGACTGACCTATGGGAAATAGCTGCAATCTCACAAGATTTTCTTATTAGATCAATTTCATTCTTATCTTTTATTAATCTCATTCTTCCAAGCACATTAGAAAAGTTTTTAAGATCTATATTGCCTTGATGTCTTTCCATATTGTTTGCTTTATTGATCCAGCTTGTAACTTTTTGGTCAAAATCTAAGTTCTTACCAACTAAGGCATTAAGTGTTTTCTGTCCTCTTATTAGATTTGGCAGAATATTATCAACTTCACTGATATCGTGAGCTTCATCAAAACCAAACTGATCTTTTGCAGCATTGGGGCCCCACATGAAACCATCCCATTTTTCTAATTCAGGGTTTTTCTCTCTACAAAACAATATTGATCTACCATCACTCTGTACTATTAGTATTGAATCAGGCTCTTGGAACCCTGTTAAGTAGTAGAAGTTGCTGTCTTGCCTAAAAGGAAATGTTGTATCATTATTTCTTGATACAAGTTTTGATGAACTGAGTATTAGAACAGAATTATCTTCCATTCTTTTCGCTACTTCAGCTCTTCTGGTTTTAAATATATTTACGTTAAAATCTGACATAGACGAATATTATGCACGAAAAAATAAAAAAGTTATCAGCCTTAGTAGATAAACTTATCGAACAAAATTTTAAATTAAAAACAGAATCTAAATCTATGAGAAATAAAATTGAAGAATTACATAGAAAAATAGAAATTCTTCAGACCGAGAATCAATCACTTATCATAAAGTCTACCGAAAGTAAGAAAAATGAATAATCAATTCTCGGGCACAAAAGATGTTGCTGATAACTTAGCGTTTGATTTAAATGCTTTGAATAGTTTTTTGAGCACTCAAAGTATAGACATATCAAAAATCCTCGATTATAAACAGTTTAAAGGCGGGCAATCTAATCCAACTTACCTTTTAAATTCAGAAAATGATCAGTATGTGCTTAGAAGAAAACCTCCAGGCAAATTACTTAAATCTGCACATGCTGTTGATAGAGAATATAAAGTGTTAACAGGATTGAATAGCACTAATGTCCCGACACCGAAGACATTAATATTATGCGAAGATGAAGATGTAATTGGCACTGCTTTTTATCTAATGGAATACTGCAGTGGCAATATCTATTGGAATCCTGTTGCTTCGGAATTAGATATAACAAGAAGAAAAAAGATCTTTGATCAAATGAATCTAGGTATTTCTAGATTACATACTCAAGACTACATAGATATTGGATTAGAAGATTATGGAAAACCTGGAAATTATATTGAGAGACAAACCTCTAGGTGGACAAAACAATACTTTGACTCTGAAACAGAAGTTCTTAAATCAATGCACAACCTTATCGATTGGCTTCCAAAATACACTCCCGAACAAAAATATACATCTATAGTTCATGGAGATTACAGGCTTGATAATGTTGTATTTCATGATAATGATGAAATTCAAGCAATGCTTGATTGGGAACTTTCTACTATAGGAGATCCATTAGCAGATTTTGGCTATCACTGTATGCTTTGGCATGTGGGAGAAATTTCTGATGACGTAGCTAAAACTTTAGGCATACCTACTGAGAAAGAATATGTTGATTTATATCTTTCACGAACAAAAATGCAACTAGAAAGTGAATGGGATTTTTATATAATTTTTTCATTGTTTAAGGCTGCTGGAATATGCCAAGGAATACTTGGAAGAGTTAGAGATGGAACTGCAGCGAGTGATTTTGCTGTTGAAATGGGCAAAAGAGCAAAAATTTATGCAAATTTAGGTTGGGAGAAGGCAAAGAGAATCACATGAACACAGAGCAATTCTTAAATAGGTTATGGGACAACTATATAAGCTATGCACCCTCCGCCAAACAAATATCAAAACTATTTGGAGAAGAGGTTACCAACGACCATATTGCATTTAGAACATTTAATTTAGACAAGTGCAGTATTGAGAAACAAGCAGACTATTTAAGTTCATATGGCTATAAAGTTTGTGGGGATTACTTCTTTGAGAAAAAAAGACTTGAGGCAATTCATCTTGAAAATGATAATCCTATCCACCCTAAAATATTTCTATCACAACTGATAAGTGAAGATTTTTCAAATGAACTACGCGTAATAATGAAAGATGTCCTTAGCAGTGTGTCTGATGAAGAGCCTGAAAAACTTTTCCTTGGTGGCAGAACTTGGAGTATTGATTATAAAAAATATGAATTATTGGCTAGTGAATCTGAATATGCTTCTTGGCTTTATGTATGGGGGTTTTGCCCTAATCACTTTACAGTATCAGTTAACCATCTATCTAGTTTTAATGAGCTTGATGAAGTGAATAATCTTATCAAAACTAATGGGTATAAATTGAATTCATCTGGTGGTGAGATTAAAGGATCAGTAGAAGAACTGCTTGAACAATCATCAACAATGGCAGATAAAGTAAAAGTACAATTTATTAACACAGATGCTGAAGTGCCTAGCTGCTATTATGAGTTTGCTAAAAGATATCCAGATTCAAGCGGCAACCTTTACCAGGGTTTTGTTTCTAAATCAGCTGATAAAATTTTTGAAAGTACAAATAAATAGTTTTATTTATTGAACTTAATCTGGTAGTTTTAATCTTATCTACATATGCGATATTTTTGTCTTTCTTTAATTTTTTTTCTGAGTGCATGTGCTCCAACACCAGTAAAAAGAGCACCTGCAAATTCTATCTCTGAAGCTGAAGCAATTGCTAATAGAGATGATCTTACTCCTATGGAACAGAGACAATTATTGCTATCTACGCCTTATATTATTGAGCTCTTACCTAGCTTTGAAGGAATCGTCTTTTCTAATGAACAATATGACATTGGCACAGATATCAAGGAATGTGTTGATTTTGGTTTGACCTATGATGTGAACCATAATCAATTTGTTCAGGAGTATATTGCTCAAAAAGAATTGGAAGCTGGTGGTGCTGAAGAGGTTGTAGCTAGTAGTGCTGCAGCAATAGGCACAGGAGCATTGGCTGCCGGTATTTTAGCAATAGCTATATTAGGACCAATAGCAGGTTCTTTGGGAGCAGGGACAGGAACAATAGTTGGGCTTGGCACAACAGCTGCAGCTGGTGTTGCTAGCTCATTAGCTGCAACCATAGGTCCTGTGGTTTTGCTTGGGGCTATAGCAGCAGAGAGTGAAAAAGCATCTATAGAAGGAAATGTTGCAGCCGATAGCAGTATCAAAGCTTTTGTTCTTAAATCAAGCGTTATTAAATGCTTAACTGAAAAGGGCTATTCATTTGATATCTATGCATCTTTGGTCCTTTCCAACGGGGCTAACATAGATTCAATTAATGATGAACAAGCTATTCAATTCTTCGAAATATATGGTGATTTAGCTGTAGCCGAATATGAAACAATAATTAATGATATAGACCCTTATACAACTCTTGAATCAGATTATTACTACACCATGAGTGATTACGAAAAAACGTCTTTAAAAGGATATCTAAATTACCTTAAAGAAAAGAAACAGCCTTTACGAGTTATGAATAAAGATGTGGCTATTGAAGCAAGCAAAATTGCACAACAAGAAGCTTTTGTTTTCTGGGACCCTCTTAGCCAAAGGTTTATTTTTACAGAACAACAAAGAATAAGAGCTACCTTAGATTAAACTAAATCATTACCTCTGAAAGAGGACTTTTAATATAATCGTATTTTTCTATATCTGGGTCTGGTAATTTATAGCCTTCAATAATACCAATAAAATCATTCCATTGAATAACATCTAAATCCAAGGTTCTTGATGTAAATTTATTATCTGGGTCTCTTTTTCTACCACACAGTGCTTCAATATTTTTAAGAATATTGATTGTTTCTTTGAAATCCAATTTGGTAGTGCATCGTAGTGCTTGATTTAAAAAGTCATCGCCATCCATACCAACAGCTTTTGATAAAAACTCACTACTAACTGCTTCTAATGAAATTTCAGCCGACTCGTTAATAAGGTCTAGTCCTTTTTTTACATTCTCATGGGGATTGATATTCGAGCCAACGAGAACATAAAATCTATTCATAATCTGCAGCTGATCGTTCAATTATAACCCCAACGTCTTTTGAAAATCTTAGGGCTCCGGGCTTTGAGACTCTTAGCTTTATCCAATTAACATCGAAATCTTTGATTACCATTTCAGCAATTTTCTCTGCAAAAGTCTCAACCAGCTCAAATTTATTTTCTTCAATAAATGAGATAATTTTTTTTGTAATTGTCTTGTAGTCAGTAGTAGCATCAATTTTATCTTCTTTAGATGCAGATAAATTATCGTGATCTATTTCATAAGAGAGGCTAATTTCTTGTTTGATCTTTTTTTCCCAATCAAATATTCCAATAGTCCCTTTCACTCTGAGATCCTCAACATATATTTTGTCTTTTTTAATCATATAGCTCTCCTAAAGGCCATCTTGGTCTTGCGTAATTAGTTAAATAAGTTGGTAATTTAAATTTTTTTCTAATAAAACCAGCATAAGCAATCATTGCAGCATTATCAGTACAAAATTCCATTCTTGGATAACTCACTTCTAAATTATTATTTATTGCCATTTGTTTTAATCTCTCTCTTAACAGTTTATTAGAAGCTACGCCGCCAGAGCAAACAAGTTTATGAATTTTTGTATCTTGAACAGCCCATGTAAGTTTTGTTGTTAAAGCATCAATGACAGCTTCTTGGAAAGATGCTGCAACGTCTGCATGATCATCTTCATTTAGATCTTCTAGTGCATAAAGCACTGCTGTCTTAAGACCGCTAAAACTAAAATTTAGATTTTTATCTTTCATTATTGCTCTAGGAAATTTAAAACGATGGCTGTCACCACTTTCGGCAAGCTGTGAAACTTTTGGACCTCCTGGATATTCAAGGTTAAGAAGCTTACCAACTTTATCAAAGGCTTCACCGCAGGCATCGTCGATTGTTTCTCCAATAATCTTGTACTTTCCATAACCATCACATCTAATAATTTGTGTATGGCCTCCCGAAACAAGCAAGCATAGATAAGGAGGCTCTAGGCCATCTTCTTCTAAACCAGGTGCTAATATATGTCCCTCTAGATGGTTAATAGGCAACAACTCTATATTTAGAACATTAGCTATCGTCTTTGCTACTGTTTCTCCAATCATTAAAGAACCTATTAAACCAGGACCTGCTGTATAAGCTATTAGATCGATATCGGTCAGCTTGTGATCTGTTTGTTTTAACAACTGCTTTAATATGCCAATAATTTTTGCACTATGGTCTCTTGCAGCAATTTCTGGTATCACACCACCATATTCTGTGAATAAATCGATTTGCGAATTTACTAAGTGTGCAATGAGCCCATGCTCTTCTGAATAAAGGGCTAAGCCGGTTTCATCGCAAGAACTTTCTATTCCTAAAATTAACATTGTTGATTCTTTTATATTTATCCTTAAAATACACACTACATTATGCCAAGTATAAAAATTAAAGAAACTGAATCTTTTGATGTAGGTTTAAGAAAATTTAGACGCGCTTGTGAAAGAGCGGGTATTGTTACGGAAGTACGCAAGAGAGAATTCTTTGAAAAACCAACTGAAGAGAGAAAAAGAAAAGCTGCAGCTGCAGTTAAAAGAAACTACAAGAGAGTCATGAAAGACTCTTTCTCAAAACTTAAGTAAGTTGTCTTCTTTAAGAGATCAAATCAATTCTGAGTTAAAGCAAGCTATGCTTGATAAAAATGTATTTGTTCGAGATACATTAAGACTTGTCACATCTGAAATAAAGAGATTTGAAGTTGATACTAGGCAAGAACCTTCTGATGATGACATCATCTCTATTCTTAAAAGAATGGCTAAGCAAAGGAAGGACTCAATTCAACAATATAAAGATGGCGGCAGACCAGACTTAGAAGAGATTGAACAGAATGAGCTAGATTTATTAGATAAATATCTGCCTCAGGCATTAAACGGAGATGCCCTAAAAGACGCACTGCAAGCTATTATTTCTGAACACAATTTTAGTGGCATGCAAGATATGGGAAATGTCATGAAAGAACTAAGGTCCAGACATCCCAATGCCGAAATGTCTGAAGCCAGCTCAATGGTTAAAAACTTACTCTCTTGATCTATAAGAATTAGGTTTGTCTAATTCTTTAGTATATCTATCAGTTAATTCTTTATACCTATTAGACAGATCTTGTTTTACACCATCAATCATTACCATTTCGACTGATGACATAAGCTCTAATGGATCATTATCCCAAACCACTAAATCAGCATCATAGCCTTGTGAAATATAACCTACATTCACTAAACCAAAAATATCAGCTGGATTAGATGTTATTGATTTTAGAGCTTCACTGTAATCAAGACCCATTGCCACAGAATTCCCTGCTGACTGAGTTGCTAAATAAGCATTATGTGCTCCAGCACCTTGCTCATAATAGAACGCCATCTCTACACCGGCTTCATTCAACCTTGTAACATTTTCATAAGTAGCGTTGAGCGAATCAAATGAACTTGGGATATTATTCAGTGGGTCCATAACTACAGGTACGCCAGCTGCAGCAATTTCATTTGCTACCATATGCCCTTCATTTGCACCCCAAAGTACAAGTTCTATTTCCTGAGCTTCTGCAAACTTTAGAACATTTAATATATCAGTAGCTTTATTTACTTGAACCACAAGTGGAATTGCATTATCTAAAACTTTTTTTATTGCTTTAAAGTCTCTGCTGGTAAACTTATATTCATTCGTTGTGCCCAACATGAATTGAGTCATATCAGCATAATTGTCATCATGGTTTGTTCTTACATAACTAAAGAGATCTTCCATATACATTAAGTTTGCTGCTCTTGAATCGTTATATGATTGGCCATACCTTGTAACCAGACCTAGAGGGCCTTGCTTTTTCTGCTTCATGCCGCCATTAATTTTTGTATATGTAAGCATGCCAGAAAAATAGCCAGAGGCTCCTGGAATACTAACTGTTGAAGTTACTCCCTTAGATCTATTTAACCTTACTGCCTGAGAAAAAGGGTTGTACGCTCTGCTAGGATCAAAACCAGCATTATAAATATCTGATCCAGTATCATTGGTCTCAGGCAATGCCCCAATCTCAAGAAGCCCAAGGCTTGAAAAAACTAATAATCCTGGGGTAATAAACTTACCCTGCACATCAATAACATCTCCAGTTTCAATATTTTCAATAAAGTCATCAACCAAGATAATTTTTCCATCATCAACCAAGATATCTTTTGCAACAAACCCTTCATCAGCAATAAATACTTTTGCACCCTTAAGTAGATACAAGTCATCTCCATTTGCTAGAGCTAGAAATGGTAAGAGCAATAATAATCGTAAAATTTTCATTATTTGTCCTCCCACTCTTTGACACCGAGATCAAAATCGGTATGAGGCATAAAATTAGTAGTCTTATCAAATGCTAAAGCTCCATCAATATAAACTTGTTCTGCTTTTGAATAGACACTAAATGGGTTGCCACTCCAAATTACGATGTCGGCATCTTTACCATTCTCTAATGTTCCTGTTTGCTCTAGAATACCTAAAGACTTGGCAGGATTCTTTGTAATCCATGTCATTGCTCTCTCTTCTGAAATATCAAAACCTGCTTCTCTGCCTGCGGCAAGAGCTTTTGCAGCTTCTTGATTCAGTCTTTGGATACCACTTGCACTATCAGAGTGAACAATTGCACAACCTTTTCCTCCTCGAGCTTGATCTACGATAGCTATATTAGCAATGGTCATATCATATGCTTCATGTTTAAAGCCCCACCAATCTGCCCATAGAGCTGCACAAATTCCTTCATCTGCAAGAAGATTTGCTATTTTATAAGCTTCAACTCCATGATGAAAAGTAGAGACTTTATATCCAAACTCTTGGCTGATATTTATCATCGTAGCCATTTCATCTGCTCTATAGCAGTGATTGTGTACCAAGATTTCTCCATCTAAAACACCAACTAATGTTTCATTTTTAATGTCTCTATGATCAGGGTCTTTTTCAAGACGATCTCTATGGTTTTCTGCTCCTATCCATGCATTTCTATAACCAGCAACATTTCCCATTCTTGTTGAAGGTCCTCTTGAGCTATAAACCCTTTTTGGGTTTTCACCACATGCCATTTTTAATGAATGCGGTGCATCTGGAAATTTCATATCTGGGACTGTATTTCCAGAAACATTTTTTAAAGTAACTCCTCTACCTCCAAAAAGATTTGCTGATCCTGGAAGGACATGAAAAGTAGTTATTCCCCCTGCTAAAGCAAGTTTGTACTGTGGATCTTGAGACCAAACGCTATGTTCAGCCCAGACCTCAGCTGTATTTGGGCTAGTAGCTTCATTTCCATCACTGCTTGTTCTCACACCAGGTGCAGGGTATACGCCCATGTGAGAATGATTATCTATTATCCCTGGGGTTACGTATTTTCCAGTGCCATCTATTTCTATTGCACTTTCAACAACTAAATCTCTTCCCATTGCTGAAATTTTTCCATCTGAAAAGTAAATATCGTAATTTATGAATTTGTTTCCATCACCATCAAAGACCGTCGCATTTCTTATAACAGTATTTTCTGAAGGCAAAGGAACATATGTAGAGGCATAAGTGCCATGGGTATCGTTTTCGTAATTAGTTACAGAACCTTCTGCTTCACCTACAAAAAATGTGGATGTTTGTTCTGTGCAACTAAAAAGTACGAGGGCCGTTAATATGACCAATAATTTCTTTATCATCTATTTAATCCTTGAATGTATAATAGTAAACAACAAATTTAGCTATGCAAAGATTAGACAACCGTAAAAACAACCAATTAAGAGAAGTAAGCATAATCCCAGATTTCAACATTCATGCTGAAGGCTCTGCTCTAATAAAATTTGGCAATACACATGTTATTTGTAATGCCAGTATTGAGAAAGCAGTACCAAGATGGATGCAAGATAAAAAAACAGGCTGGATTACTGCTGAGTATGGAATGTTGCCAAGATCTACTAACGAAAGAATGAATCGTGAAGCTCAAAGAGGCAAACAATCTGGCAGAACAATGGAAATACAAAGACTCATTGGCAGGTCGCTAAGACAAGTTGTTGATCTAAATAAACTAACTGGTTACACCATCACAATAGATTGCGATGTCATACAAGCCGATGGAGGCACACGAACAGCATCCATAACAGGAGGCACAATTGCTCTTTGCAAGGCATTACAAAAAATAGGCAAAGAAGATGCAATCAATAATTTAGTTGCAGCAGTTAGTGTTGGAATTTTTGAAAATGAATTAATACTTGACCTTAACTATCAAGAAGATAGCAATGCACAATGCGATGTAAATATTGTCATGAATGACAACATGGACTTTATTGAAGTACAAGGAACTGGGGAAGAGACAGCTTTCAGCAAAGAACAATTCAATGGTTTAATGGAAATAGCTGAACAAGGTATATCTGATTTATTTAAACTACAAAACCAAATCATCAATCATAAGTGAAAGATTATCAAAGAAATTTTTTAAAACTAGCCCTGGATTCTGGTGCTTTTAAATTAGGAACTTTTACTCTTAAATCTGGCAGACAAAGCCCATATTTTTTTAATGCATCTGCACTAATAGAACATGGTTCACTAGATGAATTAGCAGGCATATTGGTAGATAAGATAGAGGACTCTGGTCTAAGTTTTGATATGATTTTTGGCCCAGCTTATAAGGGGATTTTCTTAGGATCAATTCTTGCAACCAAGATGAGTAAAGAAATGAATGTGCCGGTTTGTTTTAATAGAAAAGAGGCTAAGGATCATGGTGAAGGAGGCTCATTAATAGGAGCAGTACCAAAAGGAAGAGTTCTTATAGTTGATGATGTAATTTCTTCTGGTTTAGCCATTAGAGAGAGCTTAAGTTTTCTTGAACCTTTCGATATAGAACTTGCAGGAGCACTAGTGACTCTTGATAGGCAGGAAATTGGGCAGAATACTGATCTTATGGCTTCAGCTGAACTTGAAAAAGATGGTTTAAATATTTTTTCAGTTATTTCGCTTGATGATTTATTGGATGCTAGTGAATTAATTGATAGCGCTTCATTGGAAGCAATAAAAAATTATAGGAATTCATACCAAGGCAAAAATGTTTAGTGGCATTGTTGAAGAAAAAGGTTCTATAAAAAAACTTCATACGTTAAATGAGGTTCTTTCTATTGAAATAAATTGTAGTGAAGATTTTGTAAAAGACATTTCTGTTGGGGATAGTGTATCTGTTGATGGGGTATGCCTAACTGTTACTGCAAAATCCTCTGATTCAATTAGTTTTGATGCAGTAAATGAAACACTAAGTAGAACAATAATTAAAAATTATAGTGTTGGCTCAATAATAAACTTAGAGTCAGCATTAAAATTTGGTGATTCTATTGGTGGTCACTTAATGTCAGGGCATATTCATCAAACAGCAAAAATAAAAGAAGTGCTCATAATTGGAGATACTAAAGATTTAGTAATTGAGGTTGATATTGAATGGTCTAAATATCTTTTTGAAAAGGGTTATGTGGGCATTAATGGATGCAGCATCACAGTTGGGCAGATTAGTGAAACTAGATTTAAAGTTCATCTAATACCTGAGACATTAAGATCTACTAATCTAGATAATCTGGTCTTTGGAGATAACGTAAACCTTGAATTAGACCAAAATACAATTGCAATCACAGATACTACGGAACGGGTCTTAAGCGATAAGGCTTAGCAGAGCGGTCCTCAGGTATAGACCATTTTCAACTTGTCTCAAAATTAATGACTTATCGTTATTTGCAATATCGTTAGTTATTTCAGCGTCAATATTCATTGGACCAGGATGCATAATGAAACCATCAAAGCCTGTTTTCTCTAAAAATTTATTATTTACTTGAAATTCATTTATGAAATCTGATTCATTAATGCTGTCACTGTCTCTAAATCTTTCTTTTTGAATACGTAATATAAAGAGAATATCTCTATCAGCTAAACAGTTTTCAGAAGTGCTCGATAAGGAAGGTGAAAATTTATCTGATATTAGAGACTTAGGTCCAAGATAGTTGATATCTAAACAGGAGTATTTCTTTAATAACTCTATTTGCGACGGAACTACCCTTGAATGGTTAACATCACCAAGAATAGTTACTTTAAGCTCTTTCAAATCATTAAATTTTTCTTTCATGGTATAAACATCAAGCATGCCCTGAGTAGGGTGCGCATGATTACCATCACCTGCATTTATATAGAAAACATTATCTGGCAAAAGCGATTCAATTTTTTGGGAAATATTGTCTTCTGGATGTCTAATAACAAAACCATCAACTTTCATTGCAAGCAATGTCTTGATTGTATCTTCAAATGATTCACCTTTTTTTAATGAAGAGTGCTCAGGTGAAAAATCAAGAACATTAAAACCTAACATTTTAGCTGCATGTTCAAATGAAAGTTTTGTTCTAGTACTTGGTTCCCAAAAAAGCAGGCATATTGTCTTACCGCTTCCTACTTTTTCTAGATTTGGCCACTTTTTACTCACCTCAGAAGTCAATTCAAATACTTGATCAATAAAGTCTTTTTGCATATCTGAAATTGCTGTTATTTTGTTCATGTAAGCTTCCTTTCTATACTTGTAACTGTCTTATTTTTTATTAATTTCTGATTAATCAATTCTAAGTGCTTAATATCTTTAACCAAAATCTTTGCCGTAAGCTCTATAAAGTTTTCATCAAGGTTCTTAGTCAGCACACTTTGAATATTTGAACCATTATTCGAAATAATTTTAGATACATCTGCAAGAGCTCCTGGCTCATTAACCAGATTCATTGTTAAAGCAGCTAAATATTCTGCATCTTGTTCTTTTTCCCAGATAATATTTGAACATCTTCCTGGTGTATTTAAGAAGCCTTTTAAATTTTCACATTGTTCTCTATGTATGGTGATACCAAGCTCATTGTGCACAGCCAAACATGGATCACCATGAACTGGATAACAACATTCAGGAAATTTTATTGCACCATATTTTTTTGAAGAACCTATTTTGAGTTCGGAAGCGACTTCTTTGGACTTTATAGATCCTCTTAAGCCCTCTGCAAAACTTTGAGAAACCATATTACTTCTCTTTCTGCCAGAACCAATATCTACAAGCAACTGGTTTAGAGAACGAACACCTAGCAAATCAAACACTCCTTTTAACTGTTCATTTGGATACTCACTAAGCTCCATACCATCATCATGCAAGCTATCTTCAAGTAAATCTTTACCTAAAACACGAGCATCACTAATTTTTATCTTTCTTAGTTCCTTTTTAATTTCTGTAATAGCTTTTGATGAGATCACAAAATTCAACCAACTAGGATTAACTGTTTTCTTTTTACCTTTAATTATCTCTATAGTCTGTCCGCTCTTCAGAACAGTAGATAAGGGAGAAAGTTTTTTATCAATTTCACAAGATAGTGCGTAGTTACCTAGCTTACTATGTACAGCATAGGCAAAATCTATACTTGTAGAGCCTTGTTTAAGTGAAAATATCCTGCCATTGGGTGAAAATACATAGACTTCTTTGCCTTTCATATCTGTTTTAATGCTTTCAAGGAATTCTATAGAGGAAGAACTTCTATTACTCATATCTGTTAACCTCTGAACTAGTTGTCTAGATTTTGCTTGGACTTGATCATCATTAACTTTAGTTTTATAAAGACCATGTGAGGCAATCCCATAATTAGCAAAGGTTTCCATAGAAGAAGTTTGAATCTGAACTTCCATCGGCACTCCATCAAAGGTCATCACAACTGTATGAAGTGCTTGATAACCATTCATCTTTGGGACAGCTATATAATCTTTAAATTTGCCAGATATAGGTGAAAAAATATTATGGATTGTTCCCAAAGCACTATAGCAATCTTCACCTTTTTCAACTATCACTCTAAAAGCAAATACATCATAAATATCAGAAAACGACTTATGTTTGGTTTTCATTTTTTGGTAGATGCTATATATCCTTTTTTCTCTGCCTGTAATTTTGGCTTGAATTTTATTTCGTTTAAATTTTGAATTTAGAGTTTTTTTAACTTTTGAAATCAATGTCTTTCTGTTTAGATCATTCTTTTTTAAAGCTTCGATTATTAATTGATGTCTTATAGGATGAATTGTTTTAAAAGAATAGTCCTCTAAGTCGGTTGCCATTTTATGCATTCCAATCTGATGAGCTAGTGGTGCATAAAGATCAAGAGTTTCTTTGGCTTTTTTAATCTGCTTTTCCCTTGGTAAGTGCTCGATTGTTTTTAGATTATGTAGACGATCTGCTAATTTAATAATCACAACTCTGACATCAGATGCTGTAGCTAATGCCATTTTCTGAAAATATTCAGCTTGGCTTTGGTCCTTAAGCTTATCATCAAGCTTTAGAAGCTTTGTCATGCCATCTACTAGAGCTGCAACATTCTTTCCAAATTCTTTTTTTACAGTTGGTAAAGATACTTCACAATCCTCAACAACATCATGTAATAATCCTGCGATTATAGTGTCAGCATCCATTTTTAATGATGCCAATGTTAGCCCTACATTTATTGGGTGGATAAGAAATGGTTCGCCACTTTTTCTAAACTGTCCATCATGTGCCTTATCTGCAAATTCAACTGCTTTTTTTATTTTCTTACTAGAAAGAGGATTGAGATAAAGTTTTAATAATTGGTCTAACTCTCCACTAAGGCGTGAAGTTTTTGGTTTTTTAAAGAGTCCTAATGATTCGAACAATGATTTTATCTACTCCTCATCAACATTATCGAGAAAAACTTCTTCAGTGTCACTAGGTGAGACATAGTCTTCATCTAATACACCTGCAGCTATTTCACGTAATGCGATAATAGTAGGCTTATCATTCTCAGGTTCAACTAAGGGCTCAGCACTTGTTGAGATTAGATCTCTTGCTCTTTCTGAAGCCTTTAAAACTAGATCGAATCTGCTTTCGACCTTTTCAAGACAATCTTCTACTGTAATTCTAGCCATGGTTTTCTCTGAACATGATATTTAAAAGGTTTTTCGTTGCTATGTCTAGTGAAATATTGCTTATTTGGTGTTTAAAGTTTTTAGATTGATCGAGTTCAGTCTGTGCCCCTTTAATTCTTCTATCTATAACTTCTTCTGTATCTAGGCCTCTTTCTGTAAGTCTTTTTCTTAGTTCATCTACTGAAGGTGGAGAGATAAAGACGCTTTCTGCTTCTGGATAGTGTTCCATAATTTGTAAAGCTCCTTGCCAATCAATTTCTAACAGGACTTTACTGCCATCTTTTAGTTTGTTTTCAATTTCACTTTTCGGTGTACCGTATAGATTGCCATGTACTATGGCGTATTCTAGGTATTCATCCTGAGCAATATTATTTTTAAACTCTTCTTCATTAATGAATAAATAGTCTTTGCCATCTTCCTCTCCGGACCTTGGGTTTCTCGTAGTATGTGAAACCGCTAAATAAACTTGCTCATCAATTTTTTTTGCATGTTCAATCGCTCTTTTTATTAAGGTTGTTTTACCAGCTCCAGATGGTGCTGTAATGATGAAAAGGTTATTCGACATTTTGAGCATGTTCCTTCATCTTTTCTATTAAGCTTTTAAGCTCTACTGCTTCATTTTTAATATCCGCTATTAGTGCTTTTGAACTTAGAGTATTTGTTTCTCTCAACATTTCTTGCGTATAAAAATCTAACTTTTTACCAATAAGGTCTTTAGATTTCATAAGTTTGTTAACTAAATCTAAGTGCGATTGAAACCTTACTACCTCTTCATTAATGTCAGCTTTGCTAAAAGATGAAAAGACCTCATTCATGTTGATTTCTTTATTGCTAAGTTTAAGCTCTGCTTTAATTCTTTTGAATTTCTTTTGCATGTGCTGGGCATTGTGCTTTTCCATTCTTTTAATTTTGTTCATCGACTTCTGCATCTTGGATGAGAGTTTTTTCATGTCAGCATTTATAGTCTTGCCTTCTGCCTCTCTTGTTTTGGCTAGCTTAGCTAAAGATTTTTTAATCAAGGCCTTTAGAGCTATTTCACTCAGCACATAATCACTTTGGATTGAGTCTCTGAGCCTGACTAAATCTAGATAGGAGGCACCAACCAAATCTAACCCTTTTGATTTAGCATTTTTTTCATTTTGTTTAACTAATTTTATAAAGTTGTCCGAAACTTTGAGATGTTCTTTTGGTGGTGATGTATAGTGCAAATCCATATCAATCTTGCCTCTAGCAAAACTTTTTTTAATTAGATCTCTTATCCAGCCTTCATGTTTCTTTAGGTTATTAGGTAGTTTTATATTTACTTCAATAAATCTGCTATTTAGAGATTTAACAAAGCATTTAAACTGAATGCCATCTTTGTTTAAGCTTGCTTCACTGAAGCCTGTCATGCTTTTCATTTTATTTGCTCAATACTTATATATTTAAATCGTGAGGTATCATTGTAGTGTATAGATTTTACTGCAGCGTTTACAGGCTCGCCCTTAAATGCAGGATCAAAATCAGAATATTTCATAGTTTCAGGCATTATTGCATTCACTAGTTTTTGGTTTGTTTGACCTTGTAAGATATTGATCATCAGATTCAGAACATCTGAGATAAAAATTCCATTTATATATTTATTGCTTGTAAAAATTCTTTTTTGAATTACTAGTTGTACAAAATTTGATTTGCTAGTGATCAGTCCACCCAACCTAAGAACTGTAGTGCCTTCATGGCTTAGGGCCTCTTGCTCATATTCCTTAATAATCTCACCCTGCTCATCACTAGGTTTTGCAGGAGTATCTTCATTAACAATAATATTGGAATAACCTGAATAGACTCTTGTTGAGGAAATAAAAATTCTTTTAGCAGAAGAGAAATTATCTCTTATGGTGTCTAGTTGAGAAAGATAGCCATTTTTGTAAGCTTCTGCGTCATTGCCATCGGTTTTTGGAAAGAAAAGAATCCAATCAAAAAATAGATTCATTATTTGGCTTGGCAAACCCAGCGAATAATCACAATTGATTATTTCAACATTCGATAAATTAGAAGAACCTGACCTCTTGATGCCTATAAATTCAAAATCTTTATTTAATTTTGCAAATTCCTCTGCAATTTCACCATAACCAATAACTAAAATTTTCATTTTTTTCTCTAAAACATAATAATAAATATATATGTCTACAGATCAAAAGATTGAAGCATCTTCATTATTGGTTTCAACGATTAAAGGCGTAGGTGAGAAATTATCTTCTACGCTATCTAAACTTGGAATTAAAACTATCGAGGATCTGCTTTTTCATTTTCCTATTGGCTATCAAGACAGAACAACGCTTAGAAAAATTGCTGAGCTAGAACCAAACCAAGATTTTGTTGTACAAGGTGTCATAGAGAAAGTTTCACAAACTTTTGTGCCCAGAAAAATGCTTTTGGTCAAAATTAAAGACAACACTGGACACTTATATTTAAGATTCTTCTACTATTTTCCTGGATTAAGGAATGTCTTTAAAGAAGGTACATTAATACAAGTCTCTGGATCATCTCGTTTGGGCAGATATGGTCTTGAAACTGTTCATCCTGAATACGAAATCGTAAAAGGCGATGAATTTAAACCACAGATCCTTGCAAAATATCCTCTAACTAAAGGCATTACTCATCAAAAGATGAGAAAACTAATCTCAGAAGCTATCGAATTAATAAAGCAAGAGAAAATTGAAGTCACTGACTTAATGCCTGCACATAATTTTTCAAATTTGAATGAGTCCATTATTAATGTTCATTCTCCAGATCCAAAAAGTGATATAGAAGATTTTCTAGTTGGTGGAACCTCAGAAGCTAGAAAGAGAATAGGTCTTGAAGAAATGGTTGCAAATAAAATTAGCTATTTATCCATTAGAGAACAGAACAAAAACAGAATCACTAGTGCTTTCCAAAACGATAAATTGGCTAAAGAGATTAATTCAGGCTTAGCTTTTAAATTAACAGATGATCAGATTTCAGCTTACGAAGAAATAAGTGCTGATATAGCAACGCAAACTCCAATGTTAAGACTGCTTCAAGGTGATGTGGGATCAGGTAAGACTATTGTTGCAGGTTTAGTCGCAGCTCATGTTGTGGAGGACAAAAAACAAGTTGCTATCCTTGCGCCAACAACCATTTTAGCCAATCAGCATTATCAGAATTTTGTGGAGTGGTTTGGCGCAGAAGAAGTTCAGTTACTTACGTCTAAAATCCCTGTAAAAGAAAAAAGATTAATTTATGAGAATATTGCTGAAGGTAAAACAAAAATAATTATTGGTACTCATGCGGTCTTCCAAGAAGGTGTCACTTATAAAGATTTGTCTCTAGTTATATATGATGAGCAACACAGGTTTGGGGTTAGCCAAAGGCTAAAGCTCAAAGAAAAGGCTGAAGATTATCCGCATCAATTGCTCTTGTCTGCAACGCCAATACCAAGAACTATGGCCATGGGTGTCTTGTCAGGGTTAGATATATCAACTATTAAGTCCTTACCACCAAATAGAACTCCAATAGTTACCACAACACTGCCTAACAACAGAAGAGATGCTCTGATCAACAGAATTAAAAGTGCTATTAGTAAAAATTCACAAGTTTATTGGGTTTGTCCCCTAATAGATGAGAGTGAAAGTGAGCTTATTGGTATTGAAGATTTAGAAAAAATACTAAAGAAGGAGTTTGATTCTCAAGACTATGAGATTATTCACGGCAAAATGAAAGATGCAGATAAGCATCAAATCCTTAAAGATTTTAAAGACAAGAAAACAAAGATTTTATTAGCAACAACTGTTATTGAAGTTGGAATAGATGTGCCAGATGCAAATATAATGGTGATTGAAAACTCAGAGCGCTTTGGGCTAGCCCAGCTGCACCAACTAAGAGGCAGAGTTGGCAGAGGAGAGAAAGAAAGCTTCTGTATTTTGATGCATAGCGACTCACTCACTGAATTATCTGAAAAGCGTCTTGAGATCATCACTGAAACAAACGATGGTTTTGTCATCGCTGAAGAAGATCTTAAATTGAGAGGTCCTGGCGATATTCTCGGACTATCGCAAACAGGCCAACCTAGCTTCACTTTTTTTGACTTATTAGCCAATGAAGAATTACAGATTGAAGCAGAACGACTTGCTCAAGAAGTTATCAAACTGCCTGCTGAGCAACAAAGAAGAATAGTTGAGAGATGGTTCCCAGCACATCTAGAATTATCTGATGTGTAAGTTAAATGTTTAAAATTTTTATATAGATAAGATTCATGTTATGTTTCGTTCATGAAAAAAATTCTTATAATTTTCGTTTCCATATTCTTATTTTCGTGTGCAGGGACAGGCGCAAAATCTGATAGTTATATACCTGAACTAGATTCAGGCGAACAAATTTCAGGGAAAATAATGGTATTGAGAGATACAGGTTGGACTGCTGGTGCACAGGTGATTTCTGTTAAGCTAAATGGACAAGAGATTAGTCAATTAAGACCAAAACAGATTGTTGTTTCTGATTCTGTAGATGGAGATAATGAGTTGCTTGCAAATTATACTGGTATAAGTGCAATTGGAGTAACTGGCGCTGAAGTGTCATTTCAAAGCGATGGCACACAAAATCATTATTTCTTGATAACACAAAAAGATAATTTATTTGGCCTTACTGTTGTTCTTAGTGAGGTTTCTGAACAGACATTTAGAAATACTAGATAAAAAAA
>CENP01238111.1_pt1 | contig 35169 bp, 29 predicted proteins | sample 361281 | NCBI WGS metagenome assembly CENP01 (sample SAMEA2591122, study PRJEB7988) | marine metagenome | biome: marine biome (ENVO:00000447); feature: deep chlorophyll maximum layer (ENVO:xxxxxxxx); material: saline water (ENVO:00002010), including plankton (ENVO:xxxxxxxx) | depth 70 m
CTTCTCCTCCTCCACAGGTTCCTCAGATTTTATTTCATTTTGTTTTTTTGATTTTTTACTTTTAGGTTTTTTATTTTTAATTCTCTCTTCCTTATCCATTTCCCACTTTTGAATTTCATATTCAATATCTTTTTCATTCAAACCCTGTTTTATGAGATGAATTCGAAGTAATATACCTTCTCTTTTAAGAAGATTTTTAACTGTATTAGATGGTTGTGCTCCTTCATTAATCCAATACATTATTCTTTCAGTATCAATTTCATAATTTTTTTCTATTTGCTGAATTGGATTGTACCAGCCTAATTCTTCAATTGGCTTTCCATCTCTTCTTTTTCGAGAATCAATAATTACAATCCTATAAAAAGGCCTATTTCTTCGACCTTGACGTTTCATTCTAATTTTAACAGCCAATATTATTCCTCCATTGATATTAAATTTATGTTGTTTTAGCTTGCAAACTTAAGTGTTTTTAATTTACTGTAAAATGAAAATTTTAAAAATCCCCACCAACTTGTCTCAAATCAATTTCTTCAATAACAGTTCGTCCCTTATAACTTATTGAATTATAAATTGCATCAACTACATCATCTAAAATAAGCATTTTATCTCTAGGAAAATTCATATTCATCTTATCCCACCAAGTAGTATCTATTGAACCTGGAAAAACTGAAGTTACTTTTACATTTGATTTCCTTAATTCTAATCTTATAGAATCAGCAAAACCTTTCAAACCATATTTTGATGCTGAATATCCGCTTCCCCATGGTAAAACTCTTTTACCAGACAAAGAATTAATAAATAGAATATGACCATGTTTCTGTTTTTTCATTAATAAGATAGCTTCTTTTGAACATAAAAATGATCCTGTTAAATTGACATCAATCATTGTTTTCCACTCTTTTAATGTTATTTCCTCTACCTTATTAAATGTTCCTACTCCAGCATTATTTATTAGTAATTCTAACTGACCTAATTTTGCAGCTTTTGAAAATAACTTTTTAACACTTTTTTCTGAAGTTACATCTGTTTGGATAATTAAATATTGACCATTAACCTTTCCTATCTCATTAGATGTTTTTTCTAATTTTTTTATATCCCTAGATGCTAGTACTGTAATATATTTTTTTGTGGCAAGCTTAACAGCAATTGCTCTTCCCAAACCTTCTGAAGCTCCAGTTATAATTGCAACTTTTTTATTCAATTTGATATTATTTAAATGAAGTTATATTTTAAAACTAAAAGATCTTTAAAATATTGAATTTTATAAAGAGGAAAAATATGGTTTAATAAAAGTTTTTGAATGAAACTAAGATGTTTTCGAATTAATATTCTTAAAAACAATAATTCATAATTATTATAAAATTTTTTCATCAATTTAAGATTCTTTAATTTTGTTTTATTGGCCATTTTAAGATTAACCTTTTTGATTTATTATTATTATTTTTATTAACAAAACAATTATGAAAATTACATTTAACACTATAATATTTCAAATAATTTCAAAACATAAAAACATAAATTGAATTTAAATAAAAAATTAACATTTCTAATATTATTAATATTTATAGCTAATTTAAATTTTTTACTATCAAAAAATATAACAATTATAAATGAAGATATAGAAAATTTTAACTTTAATGTTTTTTTTGAAGATCCATCAGAAAATCATGAAATCGAAAATATTATTCTAACAATAGGTTTACCTTCAAACAAAGCCCCTAAAATTACTGTAAATCCTATTTTAATTACTGAAAATAATCATTTTAATTTTAATAAATTTTATAAATCTATTGAAACTTATGCTAAATGGGAAAGAATTGAAAAATATAGAGATTTACACATTGGAATATTAATTATTTCACCGACAAAAAACTTAAATACAAATGATTATGCTAAAAAATTAAATATTAATATTGAATTTGAAAAAAATTTAAAATCAAATAATTCTATACCATCTACCATTCAAGCTGAAATATATAAAAATAAAATATCAAATTGGAATACTGCTCAAAATTGGATTAACAATAGTATTTTTAAAATAAATAAAAAAACAGATGATACTTCAATTGAAGAGGTAAATATTGATGGTGATTGGTATAAGATATATATTGAAAATGATGGTGTTTATAAAATTGGAATAGATGAATTAAATGAAGTTGGTATTAATACTCAAAGTCTTAATCCAGAGTCAATTCATATGTTTACAAGTTTAAGTGGTGGTAGACCAATAGATTTTTCTATTGGAAGTGAAATACCAAAAAATTTAACACAAATATCAATCAAAACTAACGATGGAAATGACGGAAACTTTGATAATGAAGATGAAATAATTTTTTATGCCAGGGGTGCAAGAGGATTTGAGAATTCAGGTGAAAATATTTTTTATAAGAAAAACCCATTTTCAAACTATAATATTATTTGGCTATTAATACCCTTTGATCAAAATTTAAAAGGAAAAAGAATTGAGAGAAGAAATGAAATTATTGATGATCCAGTTTTAATAAATTATGGAATAGGATATTCATTTTTAGACAATGATATTATTAATCCATTTGAAAGTGGTTTAAATTGGGTAGATATTGGAATAAATACATCTAAAACCCATTTAAGTTCAATAAATTTACATCACCCTCTAAAAGAATTAAAATCTACAGCTTATATAAATTTAATGGGGAATTCTATTTCAGATGAATCAATTTTTCCATCCCATTTAGTTGAAATTTCACAAACAGATAATGAAAACATCTCATTAAAAAACTTGTCATGGATAGGTAAAAATTTAAATTCAACATCAATTGATTTAAATTCAAATCTTTTAAATGATGGACTCAATTTAATTTCCTTTAAAAATATTTCTTCAGATCAATCTTCAAAAGTTCATGTTGATGATATTGTAATTAGTTATTATTTATCATTAAGATGGGACGGGGAACAATTTAATTTTTGGTCGCCAAATAATTTACTTTCAACTAGATTTGGAGTTGAATCAATTAATTCAGATGTAAATATTTTTGATATTACATCATTTAATACACCAATTGAACATGAAATAACCTTAAGCGGTGATACTGGTTATTTTGAAAAACAATTTTCAAACTCGGAAAAAAATCATTTTATAGTTTTTAATAAAAATGAATTACTTAAAGTATCTGAATTAGTTAAAATTGAAAACCATAATTTTTCAAATTTAAGAAATTCTAAATTAGGTATAGATCACATAATAATTGCTCCTGAAGAATTTTTAGAACCAGCCCAAAACCTTAAAAATCACAGAAAAAATTCTTTTTTTGCCTCAATTGAATCTATATATGATGAATTTTCTGGAGGAAATTCTAACCCAAATGCAATAAAAATATTTCTGAAATATGTTAAAAATAATTGGAAAGCATCATCTGGAACAACATTTCCACTTTATGTTCTTTTGCTAGGAGATGGAGATTATGATTATAGAAATATTACAGGAAACTCAAATATTAAAATTCCTACTTATCAATCCAATTATATTTCTGGTACCTCATCAGATGATAGATTCACTTACTTAGATGCTTATACTCCTGAATTTTCTATTGGAAGATTACCTGCAGGCACATTAGAAGAAGCAGAAATAATGATTAATAAAATTATAAATTATGAATCAAATCCCAATATTGGTTTATGGAGAAAAAATTTAACTTTAATAGCTGATGATTTTTCTAGACCTAATTTTGGTCCTGTAGAATTAACTCATACAAAAAATTCTGAATACATATCTAATTTAATTCCAAACTTTTTAGATATAAAAAAGCTTTATCTTGAAGATTATCCGGAAATCAATGATGGTTCACAGTTCGGAGTAGTCAAGCCTAGTGCTACAAAAAATTTATTTGAAATTTTAAACAATGGAACATCTTTAATAAATTATATTGGACATGGTTCAGAATATCAATGGTCTCAAGAAAATTTACTATCATCATCAAGAGGTGACATTCTAAATATTCAAACTAATGAGAAATTGCCAATATGGATTGCTGGAACATGTAGTTGGGGTAAATATGACTTATTAAATACTAATTCAATGAGTGAAGAATTATTAAAATCAAATAATAATGGTGCAATTGCAGTAATTTCAACAAATGGATTAATTTCATTTAATGCAAACAGAAATTTTCTAATAGACTTATTTGAATCTTTTTTTCCAGATGGAGAAGTATCAAACCTTCCAATTGGTTCAATTTATTCATCTATCAAAAATGGTTCGGAATCATCTGAAATGTTTCATTTATTAGGTGATCCTGGAATGAAAATAGCCATTCCTTCTAATCAAGTTGAAATTAACACGATTAATCCGGATAGTGTAAATTCTTTATCAAAAGGTAGTTTTTCTGGTTTTTTATCTAATGAACAACCAAACTCTGGAAAAGGATTCATAAATGTGAAAGAACCCTTTAAAATAATAAATAAAACTTATGTTGATGATAATTATGAAGAAATTATTACTTACAAAATTCCTGGTGAGGATTTATTCAAAGGAAAAATTTCATTTGATGATAAAAAATTTTCTGGCTCATTTATTGTACCAAAAGATATCAGTATTAATGGAAGAGGAAAAGTTTCAGTTTATTTATATGATCAAAATGGTTGGGAAGGTTTGGGGTCGAATGAAAATGTAGTTTTTACACCTTCAACTTCAAGCTCAATTGATAAAAATGGACCATTAATATCTTTTAGTAATAATGGAAGAATAGTTGAAACTGGTGATAATATTTATAATTCGAATTCAATTTATTTAAATTTATCTGATCCGCTAGGTATTAATTTAACAAATGATATAGGACATGGAATAATGATTTGGTATGATGATGATGAATTAAATAAGGTCAACATAACAAATAGATTTTTGTATGATGAAAATAGTTTTACTAGTGGATCAGTTGAAATTTTACTTAAAGATATTGATTTTGGAAATATAAATATTTCATCAGAAGCATGGGATAACGCCAATAATTTATCTCAAAAACAAATATTTTTTAATTTTAATGATGGTAATAATTTAAAATTATCAAACTTATTTAACCATCCGAATCCGTTTACAGAAAATACTAACTTTGGATTTGAAATAAATGAGGAATCGAACATAGAGATCAAAATTTTTACCTTATCAGGACAGCTGATAAATATTTTAGATCCATTTGATATATTTTATGGATATTCAAGAATTTCATGGAATGGAAAAGATTTCTACAATAATGAAATAGCAAATGGAGTTTATATTTATGAAATTACTGCTAAAAGCATTATGAGTGAAAAAATAATATCTGAAATTGGTAAACTTGCTAAATATAAATAATTTTTATGTGTAAACTAATCCTTGCATCATCATCTCAAAGAAGAAAAGATATTTTAAAAATGGTCAAATTAAATTTTGATGTTATACCTAGTAATATTGATGAAAATTATGAAAAAAAACTAAACCCAAAACAAATAGTTAAAAAATTATCTCAAAAAAAGGCAATGGCAGTAAGTAATAAATATCCTAATTCATATGTAATTGGAGCAGACACAATTGTTAATGTCAAAAATAAAATTTTAAACAAACCAAAAAATAAAATTGAAGCTTTTAAAATGTTAAAATTTTTATCAAATACAGAACACTTAGTTTTAACTGGAGTATGTTTGATTAATAAAAAAGATAATGTTATATTTAATTTTGTTGAAATTACTAAAGTTTATTTTTATAAATTAGACGAACAACTAATTTTAAAATATATTAATACAGAATCTCCATATGATAAATCAGGTTCATATGGAATTCAAGACTATTCAGCCTGTTTTGTTAAAAAAATCGAAGGTTGTTACTATAATGTAGTTGGATTTCCTATATCAAAATTTTTAAATGTTTTAAGAACTTTTCCCAAAATTGAATCAATTTCAATATAACTTTAATTTCTTTTTTCAAAAATAAATCAAGTATTATATTAAAATATGAATAAAACTAATGAATCAACACTTTTCTTTGAAGAATTAAAAAAACTAAGAATATCTCAAGATATTGAATTAAGTGAAATATCAAACCGTACAAAAATAAATCTTGAATATTTAGAGTCAATCGAAAAAGGGATTTTTGATTTTCTGCCATATATTTACGTAAGATTATTTTTAAAAGCCTATTGTTCTGAAATTGGTTCAGATATTAATGATTGTCTTAAGAACCTTGACAAAACAATGAATACTACAACTCACATCAAAAAAGAAGAACCAAAAATTAAAATAAATGAAAGTTCAACTCCAAAGTCGATTTCTAAAATTAATTTTAACAACTTCAAATTTTCAGACTTTAACAAAAAAAATCTTGCAAATCTTTTATTTTTATTATTAATAGTTTTTTTTGGAATTTGGATTGCAAGAAATATTTCAAAAAATAATATTAATAATTCAAATGAGAGTTCATTTTTAGAAGATCAAATTCCATCAGAATCAAATTCAAATAAACTAAATAGAATTACTGATTCTTTTTTAATTTCCAACTTTTTAGAAAGAAAAAATATTTCTATTTTAGACTTAAATTCTCCTTTTGAATTATCTCTTAAATCTTCTGAAAATATTATAATTGAATTATCAATTGATTATACTGATGATCAATTACTTACGTTATTAAATACTAATAATGAACTAGTAAAATCTTTTAATCAAAATTTCTTTTTACGTTTAGAAAAAACTAAAGGCATTGAAATTAGAATTAATGATAAAGTAATAGATATAGTTAAAAGCAATAACCCTAAAGATTTAATTTATAACACAATTTCTAAAGAATTAATTATTGTTACATATCTAAAAAGATAACTTAATTTTGCATTCTAAAATAAGCAGGGCTCTCCAAATCATCTTCGGTTGAATCATATATTCTCTTTTCATTTAAATCCGATTTAAGTTCATTAGAATCATTATTTCCATCAACATTTTTTTTTGCAAAAGCTGGTATGTTGTTTTTATCATTAATTGTGTCCGCATCCTTTTTAAATGTTGGAATTGAATTTTCATGCTTTAATATATCATTATTTTTACTAATTGTTTTTGAATTAAACCCTGTTGCAATTACAGTAACATTCATTTCATCACCCATATTTGGATCAATTACTGCTCCAAAAATAACATTTGCATCCTTTCCAGCTTCCTCAAAAATAATTTCACAAGCTTCATTTGTTTCCATTAGAGTTAAATTGTCACCACCTGTTATATTGACCAACACACCTTGAGCACCTTGCATATTAATATCATCAAGTAATGGAGAAGAAATGGCTTGCTGAGCAGCTAATACTGCTCTTTCATCTCCTGATGCCACACCAGTTCCCATTATTGCGTCTCCTTTATTTCTCATTATAGTATCAACATCAGCAAAGTCAAGATTAACTATACCATGGACATTTATTAAATCTGATATACCTCTAGTTGCTTGATTTAAAACATTATCTGCCATTTGAAATGATTCTACCAATGTTGTGTTTTTGTCAGCAATATTAATTAATTTTTGATTAGGAATTACAATTATTGTATCACAATTTTTTTGCATCTCCTCTAAACCTGAATTAGCTCTATTCATTCTTTTAGGTCCTTCAAAATTAAATGGTTTAGTAACTACTCCAACAGTTAAAGCTCCTAATTCTCTTGATATTTGAGCAATAATGGGAGCCGCACCTGTTCCAGTTCCCCCTCCCATTCCAGCTGTGACAAAAATCATATCAGCATCTTCTATTATATTTGCAACAGAATCTTTTTCATCTTCCATTGCATTTCTACCAATATCAGATTTAGCCCCAGCACCAAGACCTTTTGTCAAATTTTTCCCAATTTGAATCTTAGTTGAAGCATTATTATTTTCTAAATCTTGAGCATCAGTATTAATTGCCACAAATTCTACGCCACTTAAACCAGATGAAATCATACGGTTAATAGCATTTCCTCCAGCGCCACCTACACCAATGACTTTTATTTTAGCTTTTTGATCTTCTAATGAATCGAATTCGAACAGCATGCTGTACTCCTTTATTTATGCAATAAAAAGATATTGCTTTTTTAACTAAAAAAACTCCTTAAACCATTCAAGAATATTATTAACACCTTTTGAAATTCCCTTTGGGACAATTTTTCTATTAATCATACTATCATCAAATACAAGTTCTGGATAATTTATTAAACCAATACCTGTTGAATAAATAGGACTTGATTTAATTTCATCTAGTTTGTTCAAACCCTTTGGAATTCCAATTTTCACTTTTGAATTAAAAATTTCTTGAGCTAAAATAGATGAATTTTTTAATAATGAACCTCCTCCTGTTAAAACAATTTTCAATGGATATGGAGACTTTATATTTGCCCTTTGAATTTCACTATTAACCATATTAAATATTTCTGTCATTCTCGCTTCAATATAGTTTGATATTTGTCTTTCGCTTTCTTTTCTATATTTCTCATCACCTTTTGATTTTAATTCAATATTTAATTCATCAGAAACCATATTTGCTTTGGCTGAACCATAATTTCTTTTAATTAATTCTGCTTCCTGTTTTGATATTTGAGTAATTGCAGCAATATCATTTGATATATTATCACCTCCCAAACCAATTACAGCAGAATGTCTAACTTCTCCTTCAAAAAAGATACATATATCAGTTGTACCTCCACCAATATCAATCAATACTACTCCTAAATCTTTTTCATGTTTTTCTAAAACAGATGCAGCTGAACCGAGTGATTGATAAACTATTCTAAGAGGTTTAATACCTGCCTCCTCAACACATTTTTTTATATTTTTTGAAGCAGAGGTATCACATGAAATTAAATGGAAATTTGCTTCTAATCTTCTTCCGACCATACCAATTGGGTTTTTAATACCATGTTGATGATCAATTACAAATTCCTGCGGAATTAAATGTAAAATCTGTCTATCTGATGGGAGGGAAACAGATCTTGCTTGATTTAAAACTTGTTCAACTTCTGATTTTGATATTTCTTCTTCATCAGAAACAGGTTGACCTTTTGAAATTGCAATTGCACCTTGTGCACTCATACTACTTATATGATCACCTGAAATTCCAACAGTTGCTTCAGATATTTTCTTTCCAGACATTTTCTCAGCTTTGTTCACTGCCTCCTCAATTGAATTAATTGTTTTATCAATATCAATAACGGAACCTTTTTTTACTCCATTTGAATTTGAAACGCCGATTCCCAAAATGTCGATATTATCTAAATCAACTTCACCAACAACACAACATATTTTTGTAGTTCCTATATCAATACCAACGCAAGTGTTATTTGATAGTGTATTTTTAATTTTCAAATTCTTTCCTTTACTACTATTTGATTCTTATATCTTAAATCAACATATTTATAATCTTCTAAAACTTTTTCATTCTTTATTATATCATTAAATTTTTTAAGCAAAAATATTTGTTTTGAAAAATAAGAATTATTGAAAATAATTTTTGTTGGTTTTTCTGTTAAAATCATTTCATAATAATCACTTTGATTAATTTTAAACTCAGAAATATTTGATATAAGATCCGGAAAAATTTCTTTTGTTGAATTAAGATAGTTTACAGCTTCTAAAGTCTTTGTAGATAAACATTTCAACCCTAATGGATAAAGTGATTTTTCGTTATTGAAACCTGTTAATGTTGGGATATTAAATTCAATAACTCCATTTCTTAAAGGTAAAATATATCCATCGTCGTCAACTACTAAATATTCTTTTAAATTTAGGTATGCTAAAGGTTGTCTCTCTTTAATATTCACATTTAATTGATTTGGAAACTTTCTACTTATCTGAGCAACTTTTATATATGGATGTTTTTCAATTTCATATTGAATTAATTTCAAATCTATATCTAATAATGAATTATTATTTGATATTTTTATTAAGTCTAATATTTCCTTTGAAGATAAAATTTTATTTCCATTAATATTAAATACTTTTGGCAATAATCTTTCTCCATCCTCACTCCATTGTATTGAAAATAAAATAATTTTTGTTCCAAACAAAAAGATGAAAACAATCATAAAATAAAAATTTATTTTTTTTATTTTCTCAAATAATTTCATTTTTAAAAAAATCCTCTTTAAATCCCATAGTTTTAATTTCTAATTCTAAATCAATGTCAAATTTTTCTTTAATTTTTTTTTTAGTAATAAAAATTAATTTTACGATATCTTTTGATGATGCATTTCCAAGATTTAAAAAAAAATTAGCATGTTTATTTGATATTTCAGCATCTCCAATCCTCATACCTTTTAACCCAGCTTTATCTATTAAATATCCAGCAGAAAAATTTTCAGGATTTTTAAATACTGATCCAGCAGATCTAAATTTTAATGGTTGAGAATTTTTTCTACTATTACTAGCCTTTAACTTTAATTTTTTTATATTTTCAGGATTTGAATTTTTAAATTCAAAATTTGAAGATATAATTAAATCATTTTTTATTGAAGAAAATCTATACCCAAACTCAATTTGATTTTTTTTTAATTCTATAATTTCGCCATCGCGGTTCATCATTTTTATTTTTTTAATATAATTTGAAATCTCCATTCCCCATGCTCCTGCATTCATTTTGATTGCACCACCAACAGTTCCTGGAACTCCTATTAAACTTTCCATACCAGTTAAATTACTTGATGTACATTTTTTAACAAAAGTACCCATCATAACTCCTGATTCACAAAATACTTTATTTTTTAAAATATCAATTTTTTTAAATGATTTTGATAAACTTATTACAAAACCATTAAAACCTTTGTCATTAACTAAAATATTAGAACCTGATCCTGTAAAATAAATATTTATATTTTTTTTCTTTGCTGTTTTTAGCAATTTTGATAAATCAAACTCATCTTCTGGATACATAATTGCTAAAGCTGGTCCTCCAATTCCAAATGATGTATGCTTTTTCATAGGTTCATTCCATAAAATTTTACCTTTAAAAAAATTTTGAACTATTTTTTTAATTTCTAACATATTCTTTCTTTAATTCATTTAAAATTTGATCTGAAATTTTATATATATCTCCAGCCCCCATAGTAATCAAAATATCATTTTCTTTTACGATAGAAAATATTTTATTAGATATTTTATTTTTATCTTTTATCCAATAAACTGATTCATGACCAATTGATTTAGCAACATTTGATATCAATTCACCAGATACTCCTGAAATTGGTTTTTCTCTAGCACCGTAAATTTCTGTAATAATTAAAATATCACTTATCATTAATGATCTTGCAAAATCTTCAAAAAAATCTTTTGTTCGTGAAAATAAATGTGGTTGAAAAATTGCTATTATTCTTTTTTCTCCCCATCCATTTTGAATTGCTTTTAATGTAGCTGAAACTTCTGTGGGATGATGTGCATAATCATCGATGACAATTATTTTATTAACTTCTCCTTTGATTTCAAATCTTCTTTTTACTCCACTAAAATTCTTCAGACCTTTTTTTATTTCCTTAAATTTTATTCCTAGCTCTATTGATAATGCAATTGTTGCTAGTGCATTTTTAATATTATGCGCACCTGGAACTTCTAATTCTATAGACCCCAAAAATTCACCTTTATGTTTTACATCAAAAAAAGAGTAATAATCCCTAAATTTTCTATTAACGGCCTGGAACTCCGCATCCCCAGAAAAACCATATGTAATTATAGGACGTGAAATATTAGGGATTATACTCTTTAAAAGTGAATCATCAACACATAAAATAATTGAACCATAAAATGCAGTTGAATTTGCAAATTCATTAAATGCTTTAACTAAATTTTCTTTTGAACCATAACAATCCAAATGGTCAGAATCTATATTTGTAATTATAGAATGAGTTGGAGAAAGTTGTAAAAAACTCTTGTCAAACTCATCAGCCTCTGCAACAATAATATCACCTTTTCCTAAAAGAGCATTAGCATTTAAATTTTTTACTACTCCACCTATTATTAATGTTGGATCAAATAAAGCTTCAGTTAAAATTGAACCCATCATAGATGTTGTGGATGTTTTACCATGAGTTCCTGAAACTGCAATTGAAGTATTTTTTAATTTTAATAATTCACCCAACATTTCTGCTCTTCTTACAATTGGTAATTGAATTTTTCTTGCCTCAACCAATTCAACATTTTCATCATCAATTGCAGAAGAATAAACCACTAAATCAGAATCCAAAATATTTTTTTTATTATGACCTTCCCAAATTATAGCTCCTTTTTTGGATAATTGAGATGTAATTGGTGTAATTTTAATATCAGACCCAGATACTTTAAAACCAAGATTTAATAATAATTCAGATATTCCACTCATCCCAATTCCACCGATTCCAATAAAATGTACTTTTTTTATTTTACCTAAAATCATAATTAACTTTCAGATATAAACTCAATTTCATCTATAATCAAATCGATTGCTTCTATTTTTGAAACAGATTTAGCTGCTGTAGACATTTTTTTTAATAAAGTTTTATTCTTAATTAAGCTTATAATTTCTTGTAATAATAATTTTGAAGACAAATCTCTTTCACTAAGAACTTTTGCTGCACCTGCTACTCTTAAACTTTCTGCATTCATTGATTGATGATTGTCAGTTGCTTTAGCAAAAGGAATCAATATTGATGGTTTTTTACATGCTGCTATTTCAGCTAAAGCTAATGCACCTGCTCTTGAAATGATTAAATCAGAAGAAGAATAAAAGGCTCCCATATCTTCGATAAATGGAACGACTTTAATATTTTCCTTTGAATAATGATTATATTGGTCAAAATGAATATTACCAGTTTGCCAAATTATCTGAAATTCACTTAAATGTTTTATAATATTATCTATTGATTCATTTAAAATTTTTGAACCTTGACTTCCTCCTAAAATTGATATAGTTGGTTTATTATTTGTTAGTCCAAACTTTTGAAGAGATTGCAATTTATTTCTACCAATAATTTCTTTTCTGACAGGATTTCCAGTAACAACTCCTCCTCTATTTCTCAAATGTCTTCTAGAGTCTTCATAACTTATACATACTCTATCAACCCTAGATGAAAGCCATTTAGTTGTTATACCTGGAAATGAATTTTGTTCATGAATTAATGTTGGTATTCCATCAGATATTGCGGCTATAAGTGGTAAGCCACTAGCATATCCCCCTGTCCCAATCACAACAGAAGGATCAATTTTTTTTAATATTTTTTTTGATTTCAAATATGATAAAATAAATCTTGTTGGAAACAATATATTTCTTAGTGAAGATTTAACATTAAAACCCCTTAAAAAACCTCTTATTGGTAATAATGTAAATCCATTTTGTTGAGTTGGTAATATGTTAGATTCTAAACCATATTTTGAACCAATAAAATGTATTGTTGAACCAGGAAATCTTTTTTTCAGACCTTCACCAATAGCAAGTGCTGGAAAAAGATGTCCTCCAGTACCACCCCCTGCAATTACAAATCTTTTTCCGAAATCTGGCATTATATATAACTCCTATTTCTTTTAATTTTTTTCTTATTTTGAGAAATATTAAGAATTATACCAATTGAAAAAAGATTTATGATCAAACCACTTCCTCCGAAACTAATCAAAGGTATTTGAACACCTGTTGTTGGAAACAAACCAGTTACAACGCCTGCATGCAAAAAAGCATAAGATAATATTTGAATAGATAATCCAATAGATAACATTATTCCAAATGTATCAGTACAGGATTTTGATATTTTAATTGTCCTTTGAAAAATACTTAAATAGAGTGTTAAAATAATTAAAATAGAAATATAACCACCTTCCTCACCAATTATAGACAATATAAAATCTGTATGTGCTTCGGGTAAGAATAAATTTTTCCCAGAACTGGAACCTAAACCAACTCCATTAATTCCTCCATTTCCTAAACTATAAAAAGATTGTTGAAGCTGATGACTTGCTTTTGATAAATCAAAAAAACCATCAAAATAAGAAGTTATTCTATAAACTCTATATTCTCTAAAATACATAACAGGAATTAAAAATATTAAACCAAAAAAAACAGTGCCTACTAAATGAAGAAATTTTGCTCTTCCAATAAATAACATAATCAAAAAAATAAATCCAATCATAGCAGCTGTACTAAAATCAGGCTGAATAATTATTAATATCATAACAATCAGCACCATCAATAAAGGAGGTAAAAAACCATCCATATAATCTCTAATATTATCTTTTTTTCTATCAATATAATTTGCTAAGTATATTATAACAGACAGTCTTGCAATATCGGAAGTTTGAATGCTAAAAATACCAATATTCAACCATCTTGCTGGATCAGAATTGATTCCATTTTCAACTAAATAAAGGATTTTAGTTAATAGTAATAAAAATATAGAAAATATTAAAAATGGACCTGCCAAACGTTTTAAATAGTTATAATCTAACATCATACCAAAAATCATAGCTAAAGCCCCGATGAAAACCCTTATAAGATGTTTTGAAATATAAAAAGTGCTATAATCAAATTTATTAAACGACCTATCTACAGTTGAACTAAATACCATAACTATACCAATGAAAATCAATCCAATAGTTATGAAAAATAATGGCTTGTCATATTTTTGTGAACTTATATTTATATACATATAAACCTATTATATTTTCTTTTTATATTTTTTAAAAAATTATAGTTCATAATTAATATTTTTTATTTTTTTTTGACTTAAAATCAATTTACTAACTTCAATATTAAAATCTTTTCCACGATGTTCAAAATTATCGTACATATCATAACTTGTACATCCAGGAGATAATAAAATTGAATCACCACTTTTAGCATTTTTAAAACTAAAATGAATCGCTTCTTTCATAGAATTAGCAATATAAATAGGAAAAAATTCTTTTATTTGCATTTCAATTATTTTCTTTGACTCACCAAAAATAATAATTTGCTTAACTTTATTTTTTAAATGAGTAATAATTTTTTTAAAATTACCACCTTTATCTCTTCCTCCTAATATTAATATTAAATTTTCATGAAAAGAGTTAATAGCTACTATAATGGAATCAACATTTGTAGATTTAGAATCATTAAAAAATGAAATTTGATTTATTTCATTTACTTTTTGCAATCTATAATCAACTGGATAAGTTTTTTGAATACCATTTCTAATATTTTTGTCAGATATTTCATAAACTTTTGCCGCTGTTGCTGCAGCAAGAATATTTTGAATATTATGATCTCCTAGTAAATTTATATCATCAATACTTACAAGTTTTTGTTCTTTTGAATTATATATTTTGTTTTTATCAATAAAAAAAAATTCATCAATATTTTTTTTCAAAGAAAAACCAACTGATTTAGCTTTTGTTTTAATATTTTCTACAATCAAAACATCTTCTGAATTAAAAATTAATTTGTCATTTTTTTCCATATTTTTTGCAATATTCATTTTCGCATTTATATAGTTTTTCATAGAATGATATCTATCAAGATGATCCTCTGAAATATTTAATATAATTGCAATTTTAGGTTTAAAATCAAAAATGTCTTCCAACTGAAAAGAACTTACTTCAATTATATGCAATCCATTTTTTACATTTTTTTCAATATTGTTCAAAACGATTTCTGAAAATGGGATTCCAATATTTCCACTAACAAAAACATTTAAATTAGTTTCTTTAAAAATATTTTCTAATATTTTTGTAGTTGTTGTTTTACCATTAGAACCTGTAATGGCAATTATTGGGAAATTAGTAAACCAAGAAGAAAGTTCAAGCTCACTTATTATAGGAATATTTTTATCTTTTGCTTTTTTAAAAATACTTTTATTTTTTGAAATACCAGGTGAAATTACTATTAATTCATTATCCAAAATTTTTTCAGAGTGTACTCCAAATTCAAATCTATCAGAATTTTTTTCTAATTCTTTAATATTATAATTTTTATTTTTTTCGCTTAAAAATACTATTGCTTCAAGTTTTTTTAATAGCTTACAAGCTGACAATCCACTCTTTCCTGCCCCGATAACAGCTACTTTTTTATTTTTCATTGATTTATTTAAAGAAATTAAATTCATCTTATCTTAAATGTGCTAAATGTTAAAATCGCAAAAATAATTCCAATTATCCAAAATCTTATCACAACTTGTGTCTCTTTCCACCCTTTTAATTCAAAATGATGATGTATTGGTGCCATTAAAAAAAATCTTCTTGATTCACCGTATAATATTTTTGATAAGTGAAAATAACCAACCTGTATCATAACAGATAGAGCCTCTATTACAAATACTCCGCCCAATATCACCAAAATCAGTTCTTTTTTTAACAAAATTGATAATGTACCTATAGCTGCACCAGTTGATAAAGAGCCAGTATCTCCCATAAAAATTTGTGCAGGTGATGCATTAAACCAAAGAAAACCTAAACATGATCCTCCCAATGCCGCTGCAAAAACTGTAAGTTCTCCAGCACTAGGCAAATAAATAATATTTAAATAATCACTAAAATCAACTCTTCCTGAAATATATGATATTAATGCTAATGAAATTGCACAAATTGTTAGCAAACCAGATGCTAACCCATCTAAACCATCTGTCAAGTTTACAGCATTCGAGGACCCGGTTATTACTAGAGCGACCCATGGAATGTATAAAAGACCAAATGAAATTTCTAAATTTTTAAAAAATGGAACAGAGGTAATTGGACCAAGCTCCCTAAAACCTTCAGCGAAATAAAGAATTGAACCTATTATAAATCCTAAAATTAATTGTCCTAAAATTTTATATTTTCCAACTAATCCTTTTTTTGTTTTTTTTATTTTTTTTAAATAGTCATCAATAAATCCTACAATTCCCATAAAAATAGTAGAAAAAAGAATTAAATGAATATATTTATTCATTAAGTTTGACCAAAGAAGTGTTGGTATAATCAATGCAATTAAAATTATTAATCCTCCCATTGTTGGAGTACCATCTTTAGATTTATGTGAAATTGGACCTCTATTATTTGTTTGTTCAACTATTTGACTTTGATGAAGTTTTTTTATAATGAAAGGTGCAATTAAAAAACTAATTATTAACGCTGTAATAGCAGACCCTGCAGCTCTAAATGTTATATATTGGAATACATTTAAAAATGTAAATTGATCACTCATCGGATATAATAAATGATAAAACATTAACTTTTAAATACCTTGTTAATTAATAAATCAAAATTCATACCTCTAGACGCTTTAAAAAGGACCGCATCCCCATCTTTAATTTCATCTTTTAAATGATTTAATAATTTTTTATAATTTGTAAAATGATTTTTAATAATATGATTTGTATTATTATGAGTTACTAAAGACTTTTCCCCAAAAGTAATAAGTTGATGTATTAATGAATTAGAAACTTCTTTACCAACTTTAGTGTGATGATCTTTACTTTTTGAGCCTAATTCAAGCATATCACCAAAAACCATAATTTTTTTACCTTTTGATTTTAGTTTTGATAGATACTCAATAGCAGCTAATGTAGAACTTAAATTTGCATTATATGTATCATCAATTATTAATATTCCATTTTTGATATAAGTAACACATCTTCCAGAAGGAGGTTTAAAAGACAAAACACCTCTTTTAATATTTTCCCAAGAAACACCTAATGAGAAAGAAATTGCTACTGCAGCTAAAATATTATTGCATAAAATTGGATTTTTAAATTTGGTTTTAATTATTTGATCATTAATTATTAAACTAATTTCACCTGAATCATTAATAACTTTCTCACAATTAAAATTTGAATTTTTATTGAACCCATAAGTGATTTTTTTTAAAATATTAAAATTTTGTCTAATATTTTTATCATCATTATTAAAAAAAACTATTCCATTTTTGTCAATAGATTCAAACAATTCCAACTTTGCTTTTTTTATATTATTTAAAGATTTAAATGTTGATAAATGAGCATATGATATGTTTGTTATAACACCTATATTAGGTTTACTTAAATTACATAGATAAGATATATCACCAATTTTATTAGCACCCATTTCTAAAAATGAAATTGTGTGCGAATTGTTTAATTGTAATAATGTCAAAGGTAAACTTAAATCTGTATTATAATTTCCAATAGTAGAGTGTACATTTTGTTGATATGAAAAAATATTCACAAGTAAATCTTTTGTAGTGGTTTTTCCGTTTGAACCTGTAACGCCAACAACATCTAATTTAAATTTTTCTCTCCACTTCTTTGCGATTTGACCTAAAAATATTTTGGGTTCTTTTAATATTATTTTAGGAATTTTTATATTTTCCTTAATATTTTTGGATAATAATAAAGCTGAACATCCAGATAAAATTGCTTCATCAATAAAATTATGACTATCAACTTTATCTCCTTTTAATGCAATAAATAAATCTCCTTTATTAATATTTCTACTATCAATCGAAATTCCTTTTATCAAAAAATTATTTTCAATTTTTAAAAGTTTTGCGAATAAACCTGAAAATTCTTTTGGATTTGGAAGATCAATTCTCATTTTTAATACTTTCATTTATAAATTCATATACAGAATCCAAATCAGAATGATATTTTTTTTCATTTCCTACTATTTGATAATTTTCAACTCCTTTACCAACTATCAAAAGGACGTCATTTGGTTTTAACCAATTAATTGAATCACGAATTGCAATTTTTCTATTTTCAAAAAAAATATGATTATTTTTATTAAAACCACTTTTTATATCTTTATTAATCTTTATTTGAGATTCAAACCTTGGGTTATCTGGAGCAACAAAAATCATATCAGAATATTTTTCAACATAAGATGCCATTATTGATCGTTTTTCAATATCTCTTCCACCACCACATCCAAATAAAACTCCTAACCTTGAATTATTTGAGACTATTTCTTTAATAGATGAAAATAACTTTTTATATGCATCAGGTGTATGTGCGTAATCAATTATAATCATGGATCCATTTTGTAATTTTATTTTTTCTGCTCTACCAGGAACCTTTGTTAATTTTTTAATACCTTCTTCAATGCATTTTTTAGGAATATTTAAATTTGTGGCACAAGCTATAGCAGTCAAAATATTTTCTAAGTTAAAATATCCTGTTAATGACGAATCAATATTAATTATATCATTTTTTCTTTTTACACTTCCTTTTATTCCATCAAGTGACATTTCCCAATTAATAAATTTTATATCTGCTTTTTTATCTACTGAAAATGTTATTACTTTTGAATTAGTTGATTTTTGAATTGTTTTCCATTCTTTATCATCTTTATTTATAATAGAACATCCACTATCTTTAAGCTTCGAAAATAGTTTGGTTTTAGAAGAAATATAATTTTTCATATTTCCATGAAAATCTAAATGATCATGTGAAATATTTGTAAAAACACTCATGTCAAAATCAATATCATCTACCCTATTTAATGATAATGCATGAGATGAAACCTCAAGAATTGTAAATTCAATCTTATCATTTACAAATTTATTTAAAATATTATGCAATTCAATTGAATCAGGTGTTGTTAAATTCGTATTAAAAAGATTTTTTTCATTTAATGCCCCTAAAGTTCCAATTAAAGCACTTTTTTTATTTGAAGAATTAATTATTGAATTTAAAAGAAAACTGGTAGTTGTTTTACCATTAGTGCCAGTGATTCCTATAACATACATTTTTTTAGATGGATTATCATAATAGTTAGCAGAAATTTTTGACATTGCCTTTCTAATATTTTTAACTTTTAAAATAGGAATTTTTATTTTCTCATCAGTATGGTCTGTAATAACGACAGAAGCACCTTTTTTAACTGCTTCATTAATATATTTTTTTCCATTTTTATTATATCCACTAATTGCTATAAAAGCTGAACCAGGTTTTACCTTTCTTGAATCATTTGTAATATCACTAATTTTAATTTGACTTTTAGGTAAATTTGAAATTTCAATATTTTCAATCAAATTTTTTAAGTAAATCATTATTTTAATCCAACCTTACAAACTATACCTTTTTTTACAATTTGACCTGCTTTTGGAAATTGCCAAAAAACTATTCCTGAGCCTTGGATTTTAGGCTTCAAATTCAATTCATTTAATATGTTAATAACTTTTCTCATACTTTTTCCTTTTAAATCAGGTATCCTTACATAACCTTCATCTAACTTTTCATTAATTTTTGATTTGCCAAAAGCATCACCTTTTGTTGATAACATATTTAAACTTGAATTAAAATTATTTTTTTCAACTATTTGTTTTTCAAGATTCATCAATCTACTTTTTCCCTTTTTAACCTTTTTAAAATTATTTTTTTTAAAATGAACAAGATTATCATCACTTTGAACTATTCTCTTAACAATAGAACCAAAAACAGGAGCAGAGTTTTCGCCTCCATATACTAAACCCTTCTTTGGTTCATCTAGTATAATTACACCAGCTACTTGAGGATTTTCTGATGGGAAAAAACCTGCAAATGATGCTATATAATTCTTTGATGAATATCCACCACTTTCATATTTTTTAGCTGTTCCTGTTTTACCTGCTACATTCCATCCTGGTAAACTAGCTTTTTCTCCAGTTCCATTTGATACTACCATTTCTAACATTTTTGTTAACTTTAATATTGCATCATCGGATGCAACCTTCTTAATTACTTTTGGTTTCGCCTTATATTGCACTTTCCCGTCTGAAGTTATAATTTCCTCAACAAGATGTGGTTTCATTAAAAATCCATCATTGGCTAAAGCTCCATATGCCATTGCTAATTGCAATGATGTTACTGCAACTTCATAACCAATTGATATTTCAGCTAAAGAAATTGAACTCCATTTGCTTGTTGTTTTAAAGACTCCTTTTGCTTCGCCGGGGAAAGAAATACCAGTTCTTTTACCGAAACCTAGTTTATTCCCAAAATCGTATATTCTATCTTTACCGACGAGCTGTGCTATTTTAACTGTTCCTATATTACTTGAATTTTCAATAATTTGCTCAAATGTTAATAAACCAAATTTCTTCCAATCTTTTACTTCATGATTTCCAACTAAATAAGAACCATCCCCACAATGAAATTCTTCATTTGAATTAACTACTCTATCATTCAATGCAGCTATAGCTGGAACAATTTTAAATGTTGAACCAGGCTCAAATTGATCAGTTATTGGTCTATTTCTATATGTTTCAGATTTATAAATTGCAGGTTCATTTGGGTCAAAATCAGGTATTGATGAAATAGCTAATATTTTACCAGATTCAGGTTCAATTAAAACTCCCATTGCTCCTCTAGCGTCACTTTTCATCATTCTTTTATTTAATTCATCTTGAAGAATTCCTTGATACTGCAAATCAATAGTTAATTTTATATTTGATCCATTTACAGGTAATTTTTGTGGAAATGAACGATTTTTTCTAACTTTCTGTTTTGCATCTTTTTCTAATACCACCCATCCAGGTTCACCTGACAAAGCTTTATTATATTGCTTTTCTATTCCTTCAATCCCTTTATTATCTGTATCAGTGAATCCAATAATTTGAGAACCAATATTTTTATGAGGATATGTTCTATAACCATTTTTTTCTACAATTAAGCCCTTATCATTTAGTTCTAAAATATTTTTAACTTTTTCAGATAACATATTTCTCTCTAAATATTGAAAACCATTTGAATTAAATTTGTTTTCATAATATTTTTTTGATTTTCCTGTTACCGAACTAAATACTTTTATTAAATTTTCTTTATCTTCAATATCTTGTGATTGAATACCAAAACTATAGTGTGTTACCGTTGAAGCAAGCTCATATCCATTTCTATCAAGAATCGAACCTCTCGATGGATTTATCAACCGTTTTGTTGTAGATTGTTTTATGCTTTTTTGTTTAAAATCCTCTCCATTTAAAACTTGAATATGAAAAAAACGAATAACTAAAACCGACCAAACTAAAATAAATACGCCAGATAAGAATGAAATTCTATTTCTATATTTTGAAAAAGATTTGGTCATTTGATACTTTCATAAAGTTCACTATCAATTAAAACAACAAATTTTTCAGGTGATGGAGTTATTAAACCTAGTTTTTCCTCCGCTATTTTTGTTATTCTATCAGCTCTCATCAATCTAGCTATATCTCCATTAAGCTTTCTATTTTCTTCAATTAATAATTGTTTGGTTTTCATTAAAACAATATTATTTCTTTCTATGAGTTTAGTTTCATTATGAACCCACAAATAAATTATTGAACCAAATACAAGAGTAATAACTGTAATAAAAAAAATTAGAGAATTAATAAATTCTTTTTCTCTCATTGATTTTCTTTTTCTTTTATTATTAGACATTATATTCTTTCAGCAACTCTTAGTTTAGCACTCTTAGCTCTTGAATTAACATTTAACTCATTTTGATTAGGTACAATAACTTTAGAATTAATTAATTTTAGTGATGGTTTAATATCACATATGCATTTAGGAAAGTTTTTTGGGCAAATGCACCCTTTCTCGTATTTTTTAAAAAAATTTTTTACCAATCTATCTTCAAGAGAATGATATGAAATAATTACTATTCTACCCTCATCCTTTAAATAATCAATAAAATGATTCAAAAAAAATTCTAAACACTTTAACTCTTTATTAACTTCAATTCTTATTGCTTGAAAAATTTTAGATAACACTTTATTTGATTTGTAATTTCCGATTATATTCAAAATTATTTTTTTCAATTGTAAAGTTGAAACTAATCTTGTTTTTTCTCTTTCTTTGATAATAGCTCTAACTATGTTTCTAGGTTTTAATATTTCACCATATCTTTTAAATAAATTAATTAAATCTTGTTCATTCCAATTATTAAGTATTTCATTGGCAGTATTTTTTTGGTTGATGTTAAATCTCATATCGAGAGGACCATCATTTTGATATGAAAATCCTTTTTTGGGATTATCAATCTGATAAGAAGAAATTCCTAAATCTAAAAGCATTCCATCAAATTTATTTTCCCCGAATTGAGGTAAATATTTTTGAAAGGAACTATATGAATCATTAATTATAATACATGACGAAGATAAATTTATTTTACAATATTTTATTGCATCAATATCGCCATCAAAACCTAAAACTTTTCCACCTTGATTAGTAAATTGATTCATAATTAATTTTGTATGACCACCAAAACCCAATGTACCATCTAAATAAATCCCATTTGGTTTAATACACAAACTTGGAATAACTATATCTTTTAAAACGGGCACATGAAAATTTGTATTAGCCCATTTATTATTCACTTTTTTAAAGTATTACCTTGTCTTCTAAATCATCAAAATCATCAGGTGTTATATCTTCCATTTTTGATAAATAAATTGGATTCCATATTTCAATTTTATTTACAACTCCAATAATTGTTACTTCTTTTTCTAGATTAGCATATTCTTTTAAATTAGGAGTTATTTGAATTCTTCCTTGAGCATCAAGCTTAACTGTATTAGCGAATCGAGTAATTGATCTTACTAATTTTCTATTCTTAGATGAGGTTGACGAAAGTTCTCTTAACCCAGCCTCAACTCTAACTTGCCATTCCTCTAAAGGATACGCTACAATACATGAATCCATACCTTTGGTAATAACAAAATTATCATTACTGATTTTAGATAATGACAATCGAAATTTAGAAGGTATGTTTATTCGGCCTTTATTATCCAGGCTATATTTATACTCTCCAGTAAATGTATTATCTTTAATTGTCATTTTTCCTTTGGGCATATTACCCACTGCTCCCCACAAATTACCCTTTTAACCCACTTATGTCAAGAAAAATTTATAATTTTTTTCTTTTTCATAAAGAAAAATTTAGAGGAGAATTAAGAAATTATATTTTTATGAATTTTCGAGAAATAAAATTAGATAGCTCTAATTACTTTGCCAGATTTAATGCACCAAGTACAGACTTTCATTTTTTTTGTGACTCCATTAAGGTTTACCTTCATGGTTTGCAAGTTCGGTAACCACCTCCTGCGAGTTCTGTTGTTTGCATGACTCACATTATTTCCTGAGCCAGGTTTTTTATCACATAATTTGCATATTCTAGACATAATAGATTTTATTTAATTGTTAAAATTTAATATTTGTTATTCAAACAACAAAATATTGATTTAACATTTGAAAATCTTTTTTTTTAGCATATTTTTTGATTATGTATTCATCAATAATTAATAGATTTATTATAATTTCGTTAATTATATCATTCAATTCATTAAAAAGTGAGGAAAAATTGAATCAAATTGAAATCGCAACATTAGGTGCTGGATGTTTTTGGTGCGTTGAAGCTGTTTTTGAAAGAATTGATGGAGTTTTAGATGTTATATCAGGATATACAGGAGGAGAAACAAAAAACCCTACTTACAAGGAAGTAATTTCTGGAAAAACTGGCCATGTTGAAACAGCACAAATTAGTTTTGACAAAACTAAAATTAGCTATAATGAAATTCTAGAAATTTTTTGGCTATCTCATGATCCAACCACACTCAATAGGCAAGGTAATGATGTCGGAACACAGTACAGATCTGTAATTTTTTTTCACAATCAAAATCAAGAAATTATTGCCAAAAAATCATTAAATAAAAAAATTGATTCTAAAGTTTTTAAAAATAAAATTGTTACAACTATTGAAAAATTGGAAGTTTTCTATGAAGCAGAAAATTATCATCAAGATTATTTTAACAACAATCCTAATGCTCCTTATTGTCAATACATAATTCTACCTAAATTAAAAAAACTTAATTTGATTCAAAATTAAAAATCATAACCGATTGTTATTCCAGCCCTAAATGGATCTGCCCATGAAAGGTAAAGTTTATTTTCATAATTAGGAGGCTCCAACACAAAGTAAAACCCTCTTGTTGAGTATCTTTCATCTAAAAGATTATTTGCCCAAAATTTTATAAAATATGAATTTCTTTTATACCCAATCGAAGTATTAATTAAATTATAACCATTGTTAATTTGATCATGACTATCAGAAAAGTAGTGCTCTGTCTTTCCTATTAATTCAATTTTACCATAAATACCCGAAGTATGATCAAAATTATATATTAAGTTATATGACAATTCAGGAGAATTTGAAGATGCTCTTCCACCAAGTTTTGTTCCAAGGTCTAATTCATAATCAAATTCTTCGACCCAACTTTTCAAATAAGCAAAATTCAATTCTAAAAAATGAGAATCAAATATTTTTATTTTACTTTCAAATTCAAGACCATAGAGATACCCATCTGTTGCGTTTGCAATAAAATACATAAAACTATTTGGATCATCTGCTTTTTGTTGTCTTGAAATTGATATTTGTTGATTTTTTCTAAGTGCATAAAAACCTACAACACTAAAATAATTTGATGAATTAATTCTTCTTAAGCCAAATTCAAAATTATTTATATATTCAGGATTATAAAATCTACTATTTTCGGTCAAATAAGGATTTTGATTTATACCTCCACCTTTAAAACCTCGTGAAAATGAACTAAAAAAGTTTGAATTTTGAGTTATATAATTAGATGAAATTTTCCAACCTAACATTTGATTATCCAATACATTACTTAAAGAATTCAAATCAACAATTTCAAACAATGAATTGTAACCTTTTGCTGTTCCATCATAATTAATTATATTATTTTCAATTCTAATATTTGATGAAAAAAATAATTTATCATTAATAATTATTTTAGATTTTCCATATAATGAAAAAATATTAAAATTAAATTCACTATTAAGATTTGTTGCATCACCTCCAAACAAATAACCAGTTGCTTCATCAATTTCAATTAAGTCTTTTACGTAAGCACCAATAACATTATTGTTATAAGTCAATCTTAATTCTTGGGTAATTACTTCTCTGTTTTTAAAATTTTTATCGAAGAATCTATATTCATATCCTTCTGTTTCAGAATTAAAGTTATAAGGTTCATTCATCCAAAAGTCATTATTTCCCCAATCACCATCATAACTATGGATTAATTCACTATTTGAAAATGTTGAAATTGAAGTCAATTTAAAATTATTTTTTAATTTCAAATTACTTTTAATAGATAATGCATTTGTTTGTTGAGCATCTTCACCTTGGTCATCTGAATAAGTTAAATAATTTTCATTATTGTCTGGAGACCAGGCATCATATTTATTATTTAAATCAGCATGAATAAAAGTTGTTATAATATTTGAATTTTCAGAAATTAAAAATTTAAACTTTCCTTTTAACATTTTTTCATTTCTTTGATTTGAATTATTTGAATTATAAAATTTATTATTTCTAAACCCATTTCCTGAACCATCAAAATAAGATAATCTGAAAGATAAATTTTTAGATATTGAATTACTAATCCCAAAGTTTAATTCTTTAATATTATCTGTTCCAACTGAGTATTCACTTGCAATCATTAATTGATCAGAAGGTTCGATAGATTTCAATGAAATATGACCAGCTAAACTATTTGAACCAAAAACTGAAGATTGTGGGCCTCTAAAAACCTCTACTCTTTCAATATCTTTTGAAAATCCAATCATTCCCAGACCACTTAATTCAATATTATCAATCTCAAAACCAACTGAAAAATTAGGTGGGCCCTCACCAGCATAATGACTTAACTCACCTATTCCTCGAATTTGAAAATATCTAGGACGAGAAGTTCCACCTGCAAACGTAAGACTAGGGGTTTTATTTAAAATTCCCTGAATGTGACTTTCATTTTGATTTTTTAAATCATTTTTAGTAAAAACTTTGATGCTTGAAGAAGAATTTTGCAGAGACTCATCAGATAATTGAGCTGAAATAACAATATCATCAATCTCAATTGTAATAGGAATAAGCTGAATCATTAATCTATTATCTGATATTATTTTAGTTTGTGATTTATATCCAATATGAGTGAACTTAAGGTGAGAACCAAAATCAATATCTAGATTGAAATTGCCATTTTCATCTGATGAAGTACCTTTTGTTAAGTTAAATATATTAACTCCAACAATTGGTTTTTTTGTATCAAAATCAATAATATTTCCAGACAAATTAATATTTGTTGATTGTGCACTTACTGAAGAGATTAAAATTAAAATTTTTAAAAAAAACAAAAGGAAATTCATGAATACCTCCCTACGCTGGCATTATCCAGATCAGGTTACATGGGTTTTATCTCAGCTCTCATCCTTAAGAGCACCCCGATTCCAATAAAAAATTAATTATTTTTTTTTACTAATACAATTTTCTATTTCTTGCCTTTTTATTTATAGTTAAATATCTTCTATTATAAAAATAATGAATTTTGAACCCAAAAAAACTGAAATTACTTTAAAAGCAATTATTTTAGGTATTTTATTATCAGCAATTTTAGCTGCTGCAAATGCCTACCTGGGATTATTTGCTGGCATGACAGTATCAGCTTCGATACCTGCAGCAGTTATTTCAATGGGAGTTTTAAAATTATTTAGAAATTCAAATATACTAGAAAATAATATTGTACAAACTGCTGCATCAGCTGGAGAATCGTTAGCCGCAGGAGTCATTTTCACTATTCCTGCTTTAGTGTTGATGGGATATTGGGAAAGCTTTGACTATTTTGAAATTGCAAAAATATCTGCAATTGGAGGATTAATTGGAATTTTATTTACCGTTCCTTTAAGACAAGTTTTAATTGTAAGAGCAAAACTTTTATATCCAGAAGGTATAGCAACTGCAGAAGTTTTAAAAGCAGGCCATAGTAGTGATGAATCTAAAGATGTTAAATCAATGTCAAGCCTAAAAACTATAGGTATTTCATCTTTAATTGGTTCTTTGATGAAATTAGGCCAAAGTGGTTTTTCATTATGGGGAAGTGCCATTGAAGGAGCAAGAAATTTTAATAATATTATTTTCGGATTTGGATGTGATTTATCACCAGCATTAGTATCTGTTGGCTATATTGTAGGAATAAATATATCAACTGTTGTTTTTTCAGGAGGATTAATTTCATGGTTATTTGCTATTCCGATTTACACTTATATAAATGGTTTTGAAGGTAATCCATTTGATGCTGCAATGAATATTTGGAACTCTAAAATAAGATATCTAGGTGTGGGAACAATGGTTGTTGGTGGAATTTGGTCATTAATTAAGCTTGCAAAACCTTTAATAGAAGGAATAAAAACCAGTTTTGCAAATTTAAACGATTCAAAAGATAATAAATCTAAAGATCTACCAATTAATATAGTTTTAATTTTATTACTTTCATTATTTCCTCCAGTCATTCTCTTGTATTTTAATATTTTAGATTCATTGGTAATTGCTATAATACTTTCATTAATTATGATGATCTTTGGTTTCCTTTTTTCAGCTGTTGCTAGCTATATGGCTGGTGTTGTTGGTTCCTCAAACAATCCTATTTCTGGAGTTACAATTGCTACAATTTTATTTACCTCTTTATTATTGTTAATACTTTTAGGAAAAAACTCTCCTAATGGCCCTGCGGCAGCAATTTTGGTGGGAGCAGTAGTATGTTGTGCGGCTGCAATTGGCGGTGATAATATGCAAGATTTAAAAACAGGATATATTTTAGGAGCTACTCCTTTAAAACAACAAATCATGCAAGTTATTGGGGTTCTTTCATCATCATTAGTTTTAGGTTTAGTATTAGACATTCTACACTCAGCCTACACAATAGGATCACCAGAAATGTCAGCACCTCAAGCAACATTAATGAAGTCAGTTTCAGAAGGTGTGTTTTTAGGAAATTTACCAATGGAAATGTTAATTATAGGATCAATAATTGGAATTATTATTATTATAATTGATGTTTTTTTAGAAAAAAGAAATTCTTCATTTAGAATTCCGGTTTTAGCTGCTGCAGTAGGAATTTACCTCCCAATTCAACTAACATTTCCTGTTTTTATCGGTGGAATAATTTCTTACTTAAGCATAAAAAAAATGAATAATAAATTATTACAAAGACGTGGGCTATTGTTAGCATCTGGACTAATTACTGGAGAAGCGTTAATGGGAATATTAATTGCATTGCCAATTTTCATTTCAGGTGAAAAAAATTGGTGGCCATCTTATAATAATTTTCCAGAGTTTGGAATGATTAATTTAGGCAGTATATTATTTCTTTCAATTTTATTTTGGTTTTATAATTCAACTATAAAAAAATAATTTATCGATCCAATTATTGTTCCCTTATTATAGCTATTTTTTCAACTGATGATTTACCATTTTTAGAATACATTACTACTAAATAAATACCCGAACTTACATATTGTCCATTATCATTTTTGCCATCCCAAAAGGCCTGATAACCACTATTATCATCCGTTGAAAAATTAATATTTTTAATAATATCCCCAGATAAAGTAATTATTTTTATAGATGATTCATCCATCAATCCATCAATTACCATTGGTAATTCAGATGGTATAATATATGGACTTGGAAAAATCTTAATTTTTGAAAAATTTAATTTTGATTCTGCAAAAGGAATCCTGAGACTATTTATACCTTTTGAAGTTGCTATATATGCTATTCCCCTTTTATTGTCAATTGCAATAGATGTAACCTCATCTGATAACAACATACTATTATCTTTTCTAAAACCATACCAATCAGGCCATGGAACACCATTATTTAATAAAACATAGAGACCTTTATCAATGGATGAAATCCATAAATTATTCTTTACATCTGGAATAACTTTAGAACCTTCTCCAAATGAAACACCAGAAAAATAAGTAAAATAAAAAGGAGTTATTTCAGAAAAATCATTATTAAAATATATTTGTTGTAAACCCTTTGAAGTTAAAATCCAATAATTTGTTTCATTAGTTTTTGCTAAAGACCAAATAGTGTTATCTTCTAAACCATTTAAAGTTGAAAAGTTATTCCAATCAACTGAAATAATATCCTGATTATCTGGAATATTATCACCATCATCATCCCAATCATCAATATCAGGAATACCATCAGAATCACTATCAATGTCAATAGCATCTGGAATACCATCATTATCAGAGTCTAAATTATATTTGAGAATGAATAAGCCATCGTCTTTACTCGAACCTATTAATGCAGTATTCTCATTAGCAAACATGATATCTGTGGGATTATCTAAAATATTAAAATTTGAACCCAACCCTGATTGATTAATACTATGCCAAAAAAATAAATTATTTTTATTATACTCGTTTCTATCAAAAACAATAATTTTTTTATCAGGATCTAATGAACCAAAGTTTGATGCCCATATATTTCCTCTTTTATCAATATTAAGTCCTCTTACATTCATATAACCTAAAGAATTAGTTGGATTAATTGATGTAGTATCAAACACAACCATTCCTCCTGGATTATCTAAAGGCATAAAAATCACTCCACCAGAAATAGGATTTTTAAATTCATCATTTATTGGAAAAACTCCTTGATTTGATATCCAAACTCCATTAGAATCCTCTAAAACTGACCAAACCCTAGAAGAAATATATTGACTACTATCAGATACAAAAAAATTAAATTCATCCGCACTATGATTTCTTATTGACCATTTTTCTTGAGATGTAATTAAATTATACCAACCATCTTCATCTAATACTGAAAAGCCAGTTGGACCTGCAGCAAACAATCTTCCATCATCTAGAACCACCATGGATGTATAAACATTTGAATAAGGAGAATTTGGTGTATACCATTTAAATTTTTCATTTATTTTATTAAAAATACCTAAACCAGATTTTGAGGAAATAATTAAATTTTCATCATCTATTTCAGTTATAGAATTTGGTTCATACTTTATTTGCCAACTATTAAGTATTTTTCCGTTTTTATTAGTCTCATATAATTTCCATTTAGAAACAATATATTTTTTTTCATTAACATCAATTATAAAATCAATTACTGAAATATCCTCATAAGAAAAAATATTTTTTTGTAAAACTCCATTTTCATCCAAAGAAAAAATTTCATTTTCAGATAAAACATATATAATGTCATTTTTATTAAGTATTTTTTTAACTAGTTTATTCGAATAGTTAGTAAAAGTAGTCCAATTAGTTGGGTAATTAAGTATATATTCAATAAAATTTCCTTTAAATAAACCGATATTAGATCCAGCATATATTTCATCATTTATAATTTCAATATCATAAATAAATTCTAATTGATTTTCGGATGGATTAAATATTTGCTTATAATTATAATTTTTTTCATCCAAGAAAAACTCCATAATACCCCACTCACCATCTTTTGAGTAAGATACGAAACTATTTGAATCTGAAATTGAAATTGATGAAATTTCCCAAACATCAAAATCAAAAACTTTAATTGATCGTAAATTTTTATAATCATAAATCTGTACAACTCCATTTGGTGAATTTGAACCAATCCATATATGTCCATTTACATCTACATCAATTGAATTTAAATCGGTTTCAACCAAACCATTTATATTTGTAATTAAATTAAATGAAGAAGAGTCTTTGTCAAAAATTAAAATTCCACCTGAGGTTGCAGAAATAATTTTTTGATCAATCACCAAACTTTGTCTAATATCAATTGAAGATGGATAAGATTTCCAATCACCAACTCTACTTTGTGAAATTAAAAAGGTATTAAAAAATAAATAAAATATAATTTTAAGATAGTTCAATATTAAATCTCAAAAGGTACAGGGATAAAAGAAACTATAAATATTAATAAACAAACAAAACCAATTATTTTTTCTCTAAATGTCAATACAGTATTAACATCTAAAATAGGAGGATGCTTCAAAGTTCTCATTAAAATAATTATCAAAATACCCCAAAGAATCCAATTTAAAGATAGAAAACTTAAAGGAATTAAAAATATAAAAACAATCTTAGATATTTTTTGATGATGTTTTCCAAAAACTGCATATGCTATATGACCGCCATCAAGTTGACCTATAGGTAATAAATTAAGCATTGTTATTAGTAGACCTATCCAAGAAGCAAAACCAATTGGATGCAATATAATATCTTGAGATTCTGATAAATTTGGAAATATTAGAAACGTAAAGAACTTCATTAAAAGAGGCTCACCTAATATTATACCAGAATCAGGATAAATCTCTACAACAGTTGACATTGACAAACCATATACTAATAATGGAATTGTCACAAGAAAACCAGCAATTGGTCCAGATGCTCCGATTTCAAGGAGAGCTTTTTTAGTTGTTATTGGACTTTTTATTTTAATTAGAGCTCCAAATGTTCCTATAAATGTAGGAGCAGGTATAAAGTATGGAAGAGAAACCTTGATTTTATTTTTTTTTGCATAAAAATAATGCCCAAATTCATGAAACCCCAAAATAGTTAAAAGTGTAAAAGAGAAAGGAATACCTAATTTTATATCTCTGAAAGATAAAATATTTCCACCTTCCATATAAACACCTGCTAGCAGAGTTGTAATTAAAGTTATAAAAAATAAAAATATATTTATATAAGGTATTTTTCTAAAAATATCATTCATATTTATTATGTTATTTTACATATATTTCTAACTAAAAGTTGCTAAGAATATTATCATATATTAATTTAATTTAATGAAAATCTTGTTGATTGCCTTTTTTATAACAAATATAATTTTTCCGCAACAAAATCCCCTTTTTGAAATAGATACTAGAATCAGAATTGTAAATGATGAAACATTATATGTTGTCATTCAAATAGATAATAAATCAGGAAGAAGAGTATCTCAATTAAAAGGATTCTTAACCGAATTAAATAACAAGGGTAATATAATAAGTGAAAAAAAAATTACTCATGTAAATAATAAAGGCCCACTATTACCATCAAATCAATCATCAATTAGAGCTTTAACTTTTCCATTTAAGAAAAATTTAGATCATAGATTTAGATATAATATAAGTAAAATTGTTTTTCAAAATGATTCAAGAGAATTTATTTGGACAAAAAATGATGGTTTAATTAGAATAAATTAATTTATTTATTTATTTTTTTTAACATCATGTCAAAATAACTTTTTTTTTTAGATTCTAATGTAAGCGAATTTATCCAATCTTTACTTTCTTTAATATATTGATTGATTTGAGCTTCAGAAAATCCTCTTGCACGCATATTAAGAATTAATATTGTAGATATTACAGGAATATACGCATTGGTTGGTTCAAGATAAAAATCATCGATTAACCTTACTAATTCTGAAGAGGAAAGATAATCATCTAATTCAGGTTTTAAACTTTTGGTTACAATCAGTGAATCTACTGACCATAATTTAAAATAATCATACAATCTTCCATCTTGCAAACCATTAATATAAGTTTTTTTTAACAAAAATAAATTTTCAATTGAAAGTTGTTTTTTATTTAATGAATTCCAATTTTTACCATCCCAAAAAAATTTTTCTTCTTGACAAAAAATCAATTGGATTAGAAATAATATTATTGAAAGTTTTTTCAATATTTAAACTTAATTTTTTGTTGATGATTCATCAGCATTTTCCACAGTATTTGATAAAAACTTAGTAAGATATACTAAAATTAAACAAACTAATAAACCTATTGTTGCACCAATAATTGTAGGAATCATTTATTTCTCCTTATTTATTATTTAATAATCTATTATTAATAAATATTTATTTTTAATTTACAAAAAATCAATTTCTTTATTTTCTTCAATTAATTTTAAATTTATTTTTTGTAGAATACTATTAAATCTTTCATCATTTCTAATGATATCAAATCTTGGATCAATGTTTAAATAATCAATCCAAAGAAAACCTTGGTCAACTGATTTTTCTAACCATTTAAATGTTTTATCAAAATCTTCTTGAATAGCAAATATCATTGAAATGTAATAACTAGTTAATGACATCTCATCACCATTTTTAATTCTAATTTTACATTCATCTAAAACCTCTTTAAGAATTGTATTAGACCACTTTTTACCCCATTTTTGTCTTAAAATAAATGCAATAGCTATTTTATCTTCAATCGATGGATATTTTACTTTTTGAAAATAAGTCAAAGAGTTATTATAATCTCTAAACCATAAATAAAATAAACCAGTGGTTGTATTCACCCTACTATCATTAGGTCGCAACATTTGGAGTCTGTAAATATATTTTTTTGCATTATTTTTATTTTTGGAAAATGATTCATGAACTACAAAAAATTTATTATAATGAAATGAATTTGGTTGATTTTTCAATCCAAACTCCATTAAATCTTTTGCTTTTTGTTTTTTACCTAATAAATAATAAATATTAGATAATTCAACCAATGCTTTGCCTTCATGTTGATTGTCTTTTTTGGGTATTTTTCTATACCAATTTAATGCTTCACTTAAATTTCCTTTCCATTGAGCAATCAATGCATTATTTTCATTACCACCTACCAAACTATTGATTTCACTTGCTTTTTTATTAAAATCATAAGCTTCATTTAACTTTCCCAAAAGAGTTAAAATATTTGCTCTTGATAAATAACCATCTGGAAATTTATTATTTATCTTTATTGCTCTTTCTGAAGCGCTAATTGCGAGATCTTTATAAATTTCACTTCTATTTAAACCAAACATTTGAGCATATGAATTTGAAATTAAAGAATAAATTTTAGAATTAAATGGATCTAATTGTAATGCCTTATTATAATAATTAATTGATATATCATAATTTTCAAAAGTATGTTTATGAAATTCAAAATTTCCTTTTAAATAAAAATTATATGATTCAAAGTTAATAAACTGCGAAGAATTAATTATTTTTCTTTCACTTAAATTTAATTTTATATTCAGTGTATTTGCTATTTGTTTAATTATCTTACTTTGAAGTTCAAGTATGTCATTTTTATCACCATTAAATTCTTTTTTCCAATTTAATTTATTTGATTGAAGATTATGAAATTCACATATTATAAAAATACTATCTTTTTTTTCTAGTATTGTACCAATCAAAATATTATTTATATCATGTTTTTTAGCAATTTCCTGAAAGGATTTTTTTGTATCTTCATATTGCAATGAAATCTCTCTGGAAATTATGTTTAATTCGTCAATTATTGATAATTTAGTTATTATATCCTCAGTTAATCCATCTGAAAAATAATTTGATTTAGCATTATTTTGTATATTTAAAAATGGTAAAATAATTAAAGATTTATCTATTTTTTCTTTGTTCAAGTTTAAATAGATCAAAACTGAAAAAATTATTAATATATTTATTAAATAATATTTTTTAAAAAA
>CENP01034215.1_pt1 | contig 35047 bp, 30 predicted proteins | sample 361281 | NCBI WGS metagenome assembly CENP01 (sample SAMEA2591122, study PRJEB7988) | marine metagenome | biome: marine biome (ENVO:00000447); feature: deep chlorophyll maximum layer (ENVO:xxxxxxxx); material: saline water (ENVO:00002010), including plankton (ENVO:xxxxxxxx) | depth 70 m
TATGGAATCAATGGTGAAAAAATACTTAAAGAAAAGACTCTTGATCACTTCTCAGGTTATTTAGATTCATCACCAGTTAGAATAGGTAATGCTGCATATAGTCAAAAACAAAATGATATTTATGGAATTCTTATGGATGCTATCCATTATCAAATTGAAAAATTTCCTTCTGAAAATGAGGAATATGAGGAGTTATGGTCAATTGTTAAATCAATAGTGTGGATAGTAAAAAACAACTGGAAACTACCAGATAAAGGAATTTGGGAATTTAGAAATGAAGATAAACATTTTACCTTTTCTAAATTATTAAGTTGGGTTGCTATTGACAGAGCAATTAAGATCTCAATTCTAATCAATAAATCCTCAAATATTAAAAAATGGAAATTAATTAGAAAAGAAATTTACAATGATATATTGGAGAATGGTTGGAATAAAAATCTTGGTGCTTTTACCCAATCTTATGGGTCAGATAGCCTTGATGCATCATTACTTCTCATGGAATCATTTGATTTTATAAAGCCTAATAATTCAAAATACGTAAAGACAGTTAAAGCAATTGAAAAAGATTTAATGAATGATGGGCTCTTGTTCAGGTATAAAAATGAAGATGATTTTGGTTTCCCTTCCTCTTCTTTTACTGTTTGTTCATTCTGGTATATAAACAGCCTATATAAAATAGGTGAGAAACAGAAATCAAAAAAATATTTTGAGAAGATATTAAAATACAGTAATCATCTTGGTTTGTATAGTGAAGATCTAGATTTTAAATCTAAAAGATTATTAGGTAATTTTCCGCAAGCATATTCACATCTTGCCTTAATAGATTGTGCACTTAATTTTAATTCAGAATAATCTATTTCCTAGGATGAAACTTTTTAAGAACTTCGTCCAAGTGATATGTATCTAAATGGGTATATATTTCAGTTGTTGTTATACTTTCATGTCCAAGTATTAGTTGAATTGCCCTAAGATCAGCCCCATTTTTTAATAAATGAGTTGCAAATGAATGCCTTAAAGTATGAGGACTTATTTTCTTATCTATATCAATTCTTTTATAAGTATCGCTTATAATTTTAAATATCATAGATCTTGTTAGCTGTCTTCCATATCTATTCAAAAAAAGTATATCAGAAAATTTTGAATTAATTTTTAATTTATCCCTATTAGTTAAATATTTTTTAATCTCTATTGAAGCAATTTTCCCCAATGGGACAAACCTTTCTTTATTACCCTTTCCAGTTACTTTTAAAATATTTTCTTCAAAAAAAATGTTTGACAATTTTAGTTCAGTGAGCTCACTAACTCTAATACCTGTTCCATATAAAACCTCAATTATAGTTTTATTTCTCTGTCCAAATTCTGAGTCAAGATTGACTGAAGAAATCAATCTTTTTATTTCATCTTCAGTCAGGACCTCTGGTAGTCTATTTTCAATTTTTGGACTTTCTATATCGTTCAGTGGAGATGAATTAATTTCACCTTCAAATAATAAGTAATTAAAGAAACTTTTTAATGCTGAAATACTTCTAGTTTGACTTCTAGATTTTTTTTTAGAGAAATTTTTATAAAGATACCTTTTAACTGTTGATGAACTACATTTTTGTGGAGACTCATTAATGTCATTTTCAATAATAAAATTTTTAAATTGAAATAGATCAAATTCATAACTTTTTATTGTATTCATGCTTAAACCTCTTTCGAGTTTTAGATAATTTTTAAAACTCTCAATGCTTGTATCCCAATTCATTTTTTTTTATTCCTGTTTAAGCGTTACCTTTATAATATATGAAATTAACAATAATTAATGGTCCCAATTTGAATCTTCTTGGTTCAAGAGAGACTAATATTTATGGGAATCAAGATTTTGAAACTTTCCTTAATTCACTTAGATCAAAATATTCAAAAATTAATTTAGAATATCATCAATCGAATGTTGAGGGTGAATTAATAAATTTTATTCAAGATTCTAGGGACTCAGATGGTATAATAATTAATGCCGCTGCTTATACTCATACTTCTGTTGGAATAGGGGATGCGATAAAAGCAATTGATACAAAGGTTATTGAAGTTCATATATCTAATACTTTTTCAAGAGAAGAATACAGACATAACTCATATTTATCACCAGTAGTTGATGGTATAATTATAGGATTTGGACTAAATAGCTATGAACTGGCAATTGAAAGCTTCTTACCTAAAGATGAATAACTTCATCATATGCATCAGCAACAGCTTCCATCAAAGCTTCACTCATTGTTGGGTGGGGATGAACAGCATTTAGTATTTCTTTGCCTGTTGTTTCAAGTTTCCTACCAAGAACTGCCTCAGCAATCATGTCTGTTACACCTGCTCCTATCATATGACAACCAAGCCACTCTCCATATTTTTCATCAAAAATTACCTTGACAAAACCATCAGAGTGACCAGAGGCCTGAGCTTTTCCTGACGCTGTGAAAGGAAACTTACCAACTTTTATATCGTAACCCATTTCCAATGCCTTCTCTTCTGTTAAACCAACAGATGCTACCTCAGGTGAACAGTATGTACATCCTGGAATATTGTCATAATTAATTGGTTCCACATCGTGATTAGCAATTTTTTCAACACAAAGTATTCCTTCTGCAGATGCAACATGCGCTAGAGCCTGTCCAGAAGTTATATCACCAATAGCATAATATCCTGGAATATTAGTTTTATAGAATTCGTCAACTAATATTTTGTCTTTATCGACAGCAATTCCAACCTCCTCCAAACCAATATTCTCAATGTTACTTTTATAGCCAACAGCTGAAAGCACAATATCTGCCTCATGAACAGATATTTGACCATCAGATTTAACTTGAACCTTAACTCCCTTACCTTTTACATCAGATGAAATTACCTCTGAGTTAGTTAAAATCTCGATTCCTGATTTTTTAAAAGTTTTATTTAGTTGATTGGATATATCTTTATCTTCAACAGGTAAAATTCTATCCATATATTCTATGACTTTTACTTCAGTCCCCATTGAATTATAGAAATAAGCAAACTCAATGCCTATAGCTCCAGAGCCAACTATTATCATCTTTTTTGGTTGCTTTTTAAGGGTCATTGCTTCTCTATAGCCAATTATCTTTTTCCCATCTTGAGGAATAGAATCGATGACTCTTGATCTACCGCCAGTTGCAATAATAATATTATCTGATTCAAAATCCATTTCAGTTCCTTCTTTTTCTACAGAGACAACTTTATTTGGTTTGATCTTACCATATCCGTTTATAACTTCAATTTTATTTTTCTTCATAAGAAAATTCACACCCTTACTCATACCACCAGCGACATCTCTACTCCTCTTTATTACAGCATCAAAATCTTTATCAAAATCTTTAATTTTTAGACCATATGTATCAGCCTTTTTAATGTATTCGAAGACTTGAGCTGATTTTAGCAACGCTTTTGTTGGTATACAACCCCAATTTAAACAAACTCCACCTAAACTTTCCTTCTCAACTATGGCAGTTTTTAGTCCTAATTGAGAAGCTCTTATAGCTGTAACATATCCTCCTGGCCCACTTCCTAGAACAATTAAATCGTATTTTTTAGTCATTTCTTTTATTGTTTATAAAATTTATACTTGCAGAATTTACACAATATCTTTTGCCAGTTGCTGTTGGGCCGTCATCAAATACATGACCTTGATGCCCTCCACATTTAGAACATAAAATTTCAGTTCTAATCATTCCCAAACTTGTATCTTTTTTGTAAACAATTGCACCTGGAATTGCTCCTTCATAGCTTGGCCAGCCACAATCAGACATAAACTTACTTCCGCTCTTAAATAAAGCTTGTCCACATCCCTTACATACATAAACCCCATCTTCAAAATGCATGTTATATACTCCAGTATGGGGTCTTTCAGTACCCGCATTTCTTAATATCTCAAATTCTTCAGGAGATAATTCTTCTTTCCACTCTTCTTCTGATTTATTCACTTTATAGGTTATTTTAGGTTCTTCTTTATCTAATTTTGTTTGGCAGTTTAATAGTGTAAAACTAAAAAAAACTAGTCCAAATAAGTGCAATTTTAAGTACATCTATATTTTTTGACAAATATATATATCTTTTAATTTATTTACTTACTTTGTCAATCATTTAAATTTATGCTAAATAAAAAAACTAACCATCCAAAAGGAAGTATAAAATTGATTGGTGCATGGACAATATATGATTGGGCAAACTCAGTTTATTCGTTAGTTATTTCTTCAGCAATTTTTCCAATATATTACTCTACATATGTTTTTTCTGATGTCAGTTCAATTATGATATTCAGTATAGACGTAAACAAAGACACCTTAATTAGTCTTCTTTCAGGAATTTGTTTCCTTTTAATTGCATTTATATCACCTATGCTTAGTGGTATAGCCGATTATATAGGTAATAAAAAAATTTTTATGAAGTTTTTTGTTTACATGGGCTCTTTTTCATGTATCGGACTATATTGGTTTGAATTAGAAAATATAGAGTTCAGTCTTATACTATATTTACTATCATTACTTGGATACTGGGGTAGTCTGGTCTATTATAATTCATATTTGAATGATATTACTTTTCCCAAACAAACAAATATGGTAAGTGCTAGAGGATTTACAATGGGGTATATAGGAAGTGTTATACTTCTCTTGATAAATCTTATAATGATTTATTTCTATGAAGATTTTGGGTTTAGCTCTGATAAAAATGCCATGAAGATGTCTTTTGCATTAACTGGTTTGTGGTGGTTAGGTTTTAGTCAATACTCTTTTTATCATTTACCTAAAGGAAATAGGGAAATAACTATTCCAAAAAATATTATTTGGAATGGATTTAAAGAGTTAAGGGGAGTTTATGAAGTTATTAGATCTAGTAAAAGGTTTACAAGATTCTTATTGGCATTTTTCATTTTTTCATTTTCTCTACAAACCGTACTTTATATTGCGTCTTACTTTGGAGTTGCTGAAATTCAGTGGCCAAGTGCAAGTGAACAAACAGCTGGTCTTATAATTAGCATTTTACTTATTCAGGTTGTTGCAATTGGAGGAGCATATAGTTTTACAAAATTGGCTCAAAAATTCGGAAATATTATAGTACTAACTTTTTCAATCTTTCTTTGGTCATTAGTATGTTTCTATGCCTATTATATTAAAACTCCAAATCAATTTTATATGATTGCAGGACTTGTTGGCCTATTAATGGGGGGCACACAACCTGTTGCTAGAGCTACTTTTTCCCTATTTATACCTGAAACAAAGGATACAACATCATTTTTTAGTTTTTATGATGTAACTGAAAAAATAGGTATCTTCTTTGGTTTGCTTTTTTATGCCTTTTCTGCTCAATTAACAGGCTCAGTTAGATTCTCAGTTTTAATTTTTATGTTTTTCTTTTTTGTTGGAGCATTATTATTGATTAGGGTTCCTAGAATTGACAAAAGTAAGTTGGCATAGCTTTTGTCCATATTTAATTGTGATTATTTTAAGAACTTCATCAATTCAATTATATGAACTGACATCTAGATTTTCTGACATAATGACCATAAATAATTTTAAATGAGCATTATTTTTAATAATATAGACAAAATGTCATTTGATGATATTAGTGAGGAATCTGATTTTATTCCATTAATGACAAATGAAGATGAAGAGGCACTTGAAAAAGAAAGTCTACCTGATGTATTACCAATACTTCCTCTTACAAATACAGTACTTTTTCCTGGTGTAGTTATTCCAATAAATGCAGGTAGGGATAAATCAATTAAACTTATAAAAGATGCTAATAAGTCTAGTAAATTAATTGGAGTTGTATCTCAAAAAAATATTAATGATGAAAACCCAGGTATAGAAAATATATATGAGGTAGGTACTGTAGCAAAAATATTAAGAGTTTTAAAAATGCCTGATGGAAATACAACTGTTATTATTCAAGGAAAAAAAAGATTTAAGATTAAATCTATTGTTAAAACTGACCCATACATTCAAGCAACTGTTGATCCTGTTTCTGATGAGGAATTAAAAAAATCAAACAGTAAATTCTCTGCAACAATAGATGCTATTAAGGATATAGCTTTAAAAATTATAAAAGAAAATCCTAACATTCCATCAGATGCATCATTTGCAATTAAAAATATCCATAGTTCTGCATTCTTGATCAATTTTGTTTCCTCAAACATGAACATTAGTGTCAAAGACAAACAAGAGCTACTTGAAAGTACAAGTATCCAGAATAGAGCTATGAAATGCCTTAAATTCTTAAATGTAGAATATGAAAAACTGGCTCTAAAAAACGATATACAATCAAAAGTAAGGAATGATTTAGATCAGCAGCAAAGAGAATATTATTTGCAGCAGCAGATGAAAACAATTCAAGAGGAGCTTGGGGAAAATTCATATCATGAAGATATTCAAGAATTGATAAATAAGTCAAAAGATAAAAATTGGAGTGAAGAAACAAAAAATCATTTTGAAAAAGAGTTATCTAAACTAAAGAGGATGAACTCTCAGGTTGCAGAATATTCTGTTCAAAGAAACTATTTGGACTTATTAGTTGATCTGCCATGGGAAAATTACTCTGAAGATAGTTTTGACTTGGAAAAAGCCCAAAAAATTTTAGATAATGATCATTTTGGGCTAGAGGATGTAAAAAAAAGAATAATAGAGTATTTAGCTGTTCTTAAATTAAGAAAAGATATGAAGTCGCCAATATTATGTTTATATGGCCCTCCTGGTGTAGGTAAAACTTCACTTGGTAAATCTATAGCTAAATCAATAAACAGAGAGTATGTTAGAGTTTCGCTGGGTGGATTAAGAGATGAAGCTGAAATTAGAGGACACAGAAAGACATACATTGGAGCAATGCCTGGAAGAATTATACAAAGTATAAGAAAATCAGGTACATCTAATCCTGTATTTGTTTTAGATGAAATTGATAAGATTTCAAGTGGTTCACAGGGTGATCCTTCATCTGCTTTGTTAGAGTTGCTTGATCCTGAACAAAATAGTTCTTTTCATGATAATTTCTTAGAAATAGGTTATGACCTTTCGAAAGTAATGTTTGTCGCAACAGCTAATAACCTATCAACAATGCATCCTGCTTTACTTGATAGAATGGAGCTAATTAACGTGTCTGGGTATACATCTGAAGAAAAAGTCTCAATTGCAAATAAGTTCTTAATTAAAAAACAATTGTCTGAGCACGGAATGAATTCTTCTGATTTTAAAATATCTAATAAAAATGTCAAAGAGATTATTAGTGGTTACACAAGAGAATCTGGGGTTAGAAATCTTGAGAAACAAATTGCTAAGCTTATTAGAAACAGAGCTAAAAATATTGTTTCAAATTCTAATTTGAACGACTACAATGACGAAAATTATTTAAAAGATGTATTAGGACCTCAGAAATTTTTTAGAGATAAATATGAAAATAATAATTTTGCTGGAGTTGTTACAGGTCTTGCATGGACTTCTGTAGGTGGTGAAATTTTATTCATTGAATCATCATTATCAGAGGGTAAAGGAAACCTGTCAATTACGGGTAATCTTGGAAAAATAATGAAGGAATCCGCCGTTATTGCATTAGAGTATATTAAATCTAATTACCAAGATCTTGGAATCAATAAAGAAATTGACTACTCAAAATATAATATACATATTCACGTTCCTGAGGGAGCAACTCCTAAAGACGGTCCAAGCGCAGGTATAACCATACTTACATCCCTTGTCTCATTATTTACTCAAAAAAGAGTTAAAAAGAATATTGCTATGACCGGTGAGATTACTCTAAGAGGAAAGGTTCTTCCTGTAGGGGGAATTAAAGAAAAGATTTTGGCTGCTAAAAGAGCAAATATTAAGGAAATTATTTTAAGTTCATATAATAAAAAGGATATTGAAGAAATAGATCAAAAATATCTTAAGGGTTTAAAATTTATATACGTTAATAACATGAGTGATGTAATATATCACTCTCTTACAAATAGAAAGGTCTTAAATCCAAAAAATATAGATTAATTTTTATGATAATAGCAATTGATGGAGAAGCCTCTACAGGCAAAAGTACTCAAGCAAAGAAAATTGCTAAAAAGTTAAATATTAATTATAGAGATTCAGGTGCTTATTACAGGGCAATAACCCTTTATTTAATTAGGAATCATATAAACCCAAAAGAAATATTAGGAGAGGATATTTTTAGTACAATTGATATTTCTCAAAAATTTGAAAATGATAGTTTTTCAATCTTTTTAAATGGTGAAGATGTAACTTCTAAGATAAGAGCTCGTAAGGTATCATTAAATGTTAGTGAATATGCAAAAAAATCTGAAATAAGAAACTTCGTTTATAATCTTTTAAGAAAATCATCTAAATCAAATTCTATAGTTATTGATGGAAGGGATATTGGTACTGTTGTGTTTCCTGATGCAGATTTTAAATTCTTTTTGTATGCTATTCCTGAAATTAGAGCTCAAAGGCGTCATAAAGAAATAAATGATGAAACTGTCAAAATTGAATCAATTGAAAGAGAGATAAAAGAAAGGGATGATATAGACTCTACTAGAGACATTGCTCCTCTCATAAAAGCTGAAGATGCTTATGGAATTGATGTAAGCTATCTAGCTATTGATGAGGTATTTGAGGAAATACTTGAAAAAATAACTACTTAAAGTAATAAAAAACATAACTAAGCTTTGTCAATAAATTAATAAATTATATTTTTGCGCACTATGAGCGAAGAGTATACCGAAAAAACTAAACCTGAGGAGTCAAATACATTAACAAAAACTCCAAAAAAAGCTTCTGCTAAAAAGTCAACAAAAAAAGCTGACCCACAAGATGATTTCTTAACCAATTTTAACTGGCATCAATACAAGGAAGGTATTGACGAATTAGATGAGAAACAAATTAAGGAATTTGAGAAGTTGGTAGAGAAAAATTTTGTTGACACTTCAGATGATAATATTATTATAGGTGAAGTGATTCATATGACAGATAAAGATGTCATTATTGATATTAATGCAAAGTCAGAAGGTGTAATTTCAAAAAATGAGTTTAGATATAATCCTGATCTAAAATTAGGAGATAAAGTAGAAGTAATTGTAGATACAAGAGAAGATAAGTCTGGTCAATTAGTCCTCTCTCATAGAAAAGCAAGAGTTATTAAAGCTTGGGATAGAGTTAATGCAGCTCATGACTCTGGTGAAGTTGTTCAAGGCTTTGTTAAGTGTAGAACAAAAGGTGGTATGATTGTAGATGTTTTTGGTATTGAAGCCTTCCTCCCAGGATCTCAGATAGATGTCAAACCAATAAGAGATTACGATCAATACACGAACAAGAATATGGACTTCAAAGTGGTTAAGATTAATCACGAGTTCAAGAATGTAGTTGTATCTCACAAGGCCTTAATTGAAGCTGATCTTGAAGAACAAAAGAAAGGGATTATTAGTCAGCTTGAGAAAGGACAAGTTCTTGAAGGGACTGTAAAAAACATGACTTCATATGGAGTATTTATTGATTTAGGTGGTGTGGATGGCCTGATACATATTACAGATTTGTCATGGAGTAGAATAAATCACCCATCTGAAATTTTAGAGCTTGACCAAACAATTAAAGTTGTAATACTAGATTTTGATGATGATAAATCTAAAATTCAATTAGGTCTTAAACAATTAACTGACCACCCATGGGATAAACTGGGAGATGATGTAAAAGAAGGTTCTAAGATAAAAGGTAAAGTAGTTGTAATAGCAGATTATGGAGCATTTGTGGAAGTTGATGAAGGCATAGAAGGCTTAGTTCATGTATCTGAGATGTCATGGTCAACACATTTAAGAAGTGCTCAAGATTTTGTAAGCGTTGGAGATGAAATTGAAGCAGTAGTTCTAACTCTTGATAGAGAATCCAGAAAAATGTCTTTGGGGATTAAACAATTAACACAAGACCCTTGGACTGATATTACTAATAAGTTTCCAATAGGTTCTAAACATATTGGGTCTGTTAGAAACTTTACCAACTTCGGAGTTTTTATTGAACTTGAAGAAGGTATAGACGGTTTAATTTATATATCTGACTTATCATGGACAAAAAAAATTAAACATCCTTCAGAATTTTTAGCATTGAATGACAAAATTGAAGTTGTTATTCTAGATCTTGATGTTGAGGGTAGAAAACTTAGTCTAGGTCATAAACAAACAAAATCTAATCCATGGGATCTATATGAAAAAGATTTTGCTTTAGGTACACTTCATAATTCTGAGGTATCTGAAGTTATTGAAAAAGGAGCCATAATAAACTTTAACGAAGATATTTCTGCTTTTTGTCCAACGAGACATCTTGATAAAGAGGATGGATCTAAATTATCTAAAGGAGATAAGGTAGATTTTAAAGTTATAGAGTTTAGTAAGGAATTTAAAAGAGTTGTTGTATCACATCTACTAACTCACAAAGATTCAGCTCCAGAAGAACCGGATGATGCTAAAGTTGATGATATTGATTCTGAAGAAGAATAATTATTAAAATAATCCTCATTAATGAGGATTTTTTTTTAAATAACACTTAATGTAGAATTTATATTTTTGTATTAATAGTTAATGATGGCAAAAAAAATCCTTTTAGATTCAAAAAAAATACATCTAATTTTATCAAGATTAGTATACGAACTTATTGAGAACCACAAAGATTTTAAAGATACTGTTCTTATTGGTCTTCAACCAAGAGGAGTCTATTTTTTTAATCATATTTTAAAGGTATTTGAAACTAATCATCCTAAAATAAAAATTAAAAGTGGTATACTAGATTTTACTTTTTTTAGAGATGATTTTAGAAGGAAAGAGAAAACACTTTCAGCAAATTCTACTCAAATTAAATTTACACTAGAAAATAAAAGGATTGTATTGATAGATGATGTACTTTTCACAGGAAGAAGTATTAAAGCTGCAATGTCGGCAATTGACTCTTATGGAAGGCCAAAGTCAATTGAGCTTCTTGTTCTTGTTGATAGAAGATTCAAAAGAGAAATCCCAATTGAAGCAAATTATTGTGGAACAAAGATTGATACTTTTAAAGGGGATAAGGTAAAAGTAATATGGGATGATATGCCTGATAATAATAAAGTCTTTATTGAAAGTTAGATGAGAAAGTTAAGTGTAGATCATCTTCATGGTATTAAGTTTTTAAATAAGGCTGATATAGATCTTATTTTTGATACAGCACTAAACTTTAAAGAAGTAATAAACAGACCTATTAAAAAGGTTCCAACACTTAGGGATATTACAATTGCAAATCTTTTTTTTGAAAATAGTACAAGAACTAAAATATCTTTCGAGTTAGCTCAAAAAAGATTAGGAGCTGATGTAATTAATTTTTCAAGCTCTTCATCATCTGTCAAGAAAGGTGAATCATTAATTGATACAGTTAATAATATTTTGGCTATGAAAGTTGATATGATTGTTTTAAGACATCCCAATCCAGGATCATCTATACTTCTTTCAAAACATACAGAATCTTGTATAATAAATGCTGGAGATGGAACTCACGAGCACCCAACACAGGCATTACTTGATTCATTTTCAATATTTGAAAAAATTGGAGACTTAAAGGGTAAAAATATATTAATTGTCGGAGATATTCTTCACTCAAGAGTTGCCCTTTCTAATCTATATTTATTAAATCTATTGGGGGCTAATATAAAGATTTCTTGCCCACTGAGTCTAGTTCCAAAAGATATTGAGAAATTAAATGTATCCGTTGAACCAGATATTCATAAAGCATTAAGATGGTGTGATGCTGTTAATGTCCTTAGAGTTCAAAGAGAAAGAATGATAAAATCATATTTTCCAGATAATAGAGAGTATTCTATGCTTTTTGGTCTAGATGAAAATAAAATTAGTTCTATTAAAAAAGATATTTTAATTCTACATCCTGGACCTGTAAATAGAGGAGTAGAAATTACTTCTGGTCTTGTTGAATCAAATAATTCTATTATTTTAGAACAAGTAGAAAATGGAGTTGCAATTAGAATGGCAATAATGTACTTATTGGCTTCTAAATTAAACGTTTCAATAAATGAATAATGGAATTATATAATTACAGAAAATCATACACTAAAGATAAGCTGAGTATAAATGACATTGGAGATAATCCAGTAGATTTTTTTGTGAAATGGTTCAAAGAAGCTGAAAATTCTGATCAAATTATTGAACCTAATGCTATGACAATTTCAACTGTTGATGAAAAATCTTTCCCATCCTCAAGAGTTGTCTTATTGAAACAAATTAAAGAAAGGAGTCTTATTTTTTTTACAAATTATAACAGTAATAAAGGTAAATCTCTTGATAAAAATGAAAATATTTGTGCTTCGTTTTATTGGCCTCCACTTGAGAGACAAGTTATAATTAAAGGTAATGCTAAAAAGATATCTTCGGTTGAATCGGATGATTATTTTAATTCAAGACCGTTTGAGAGTCAGGCTGCTGCTATAATATCAAATCAAAGTGAAGATATAGATAGTTATGAATCTCTTTTAGAAAAATATAACTCTTATATTGAGCAAAATAAAAACACTAAACTTAAAAGGCCAAATAACTGGGGGGGTATAGAAATATTTATTAATCAAATTGAGTTTTGGCAGGGCAGAAAGAATAGACTTCATAATAGAGTATTATGTGTTTTTCAAAAGGATACTTGGGAATATAAATTACTATCTCCATAAATGAAAAATATAACTTTTCTAAGACACTCTAAGTCTTCATGGGAATATGATGTTTCTGATTTAAATAGGCCTTTAAATGAATTTGGTATAAATAAGATTAAGAAAGTGTCAAATTTATCAAGAGATACTTTTGGTGAAGTTGAAATTCTTTTTTCTAGCCCTGCAAATAGAGCAATTCACACATGTATAATTTTAGCTAACACTTTAGAAATAGATTTAAAAAAAATTATTATTTGTAATGAACTTTATACTTTTGATATGTTTGAAGTGTTTGATTTTATTAAACAAATTGATGATAAGTATTCGAATATACTTTTAGTTGGACATAATCCTGCTTATACAGAAATATCAAATTATTTTTCTGAAAATAAAATTTTAAATTTACCAACTGCAAGATGGTTTTGTTTAAAATTTGATACAGATTCCTGGTCTGAAATAATTGGTTTAAAACCAACTTATTATACAAACAATATAAAAAGTGAGTCCTAAATATATAAATAGAGAATTAAGTTGGTTAGATTTTAATGCTAGAGTTCTCCAAGAGGCGTCTAACGAGGATGTACCTTTATTAGAGAGACTAAGATTTATTGGAATTTTTTCTAATAATCTTGATGAATTCTTTCAGGTAAGATATGCTACTGTAAAGAGAATTGCAGATGAAAAAGTATCTAAAAAAGGAAACAAGGATAATATTCTTGCAAAAAATCTTTTAGACGATATAACAAAAAAAGTAATTAAGCTTCAAAATGAAAGTTCTAAAATTTTAAACTCAATTGAAAAGTCATTAAAAAAAGAAAATATTTTTTTTGTAAATGAAAATGAAGTTTTAGAAAATCAAAAAGAATTTTTAAAAGATTACTTTATTAGAAAGATTAGCCCTTCTCTGGTAACTATAATCTTATCAAATAATAAAAAACATAATTTTAATGACAATAAGGCTTTCCTTATTGTTAACCTTAAATTAAAAGATAATTCAAACATTTACGCTCTGGTTGAAATACCAAAAGATATAAGCAGATTTGTTGTACTACCTAAAAATGGAGATAGACAATATATAATGTTTATTGATGATATAATTAGATACCATCTACATATTATTTTTAGTTTTTTTAATTATTCAAAAATTGAAGCCCATATGCTTAAGATTACTAGAAATGCAGAATTTGACATTGACGATATTGACCTATCAAAGAGTTACATAAAAAAAATTCAAGATTATGTAAATAAAAGAAAAATTTCAAATCCAGTAAGACTTGTCTATGACAAGAGTATTCCTGGGCCTGCGCTTGATTATCTAATTAAAAAAATAAATATTTCATCATATGACAGTTTGATTCCTGGTGGAAAATATCATCATAGAAGTGATTTTATGGATTTTCCTGAATTAAATAGATCAGATCTCTTATATCCTAAAAAGAAACCACTAAATATTAAAGATTTTCAAATTGAGTCTAATCTTCTTAATCAAATATCAAAAAAAGACTATTTAATGTATACACCATATCACTCATTTTCTTATTTAGTTTCTTTGTTAAGACAATCTGCTATTGATCCTAGTGTAAAATCAATTAAAATAACTTTATATAGGCTTTCTAGTCAATCCAATGTAATTAGCTCATTAATTAATGCAGCAAAAAATGGAAAAAAAGTTCTAGTTCAAATTGAATTACAAGCTAGATTTGATGAGGAAAATAATATTAAAGTTTCACAGCAACTTAAAGCTGCTGGTATTGATTTAATTTTTGGTGTAAAAGGTTTAAAGGTTCATTCCAAAATTTGTTTGATTGAAAGAATAGAGAATAATAAGAAAAGATTATACGGGTTTGTAAGTACTGGAAATTTTAATGAGACTACAGCAAGAGTATACTCTGACTTTACTTTATTTACATCAGATCAAAAAATTCTAAAAGAGGTTAGCAAAGTATTTGATTTTCTTCAGGTTAGCTATAAAATACATGATTATAAGCACTTAATTGTTTCTCCTCATCATACTACAAATAAATTATTTGAACTAATTGATAATGAGATAGATAATGCAAAAAAAGGGATTTACTCAGAAATCATTTTAAAACTAAATAGTTTCACCAGTTATAAATTTGTTGACAAATTATATGAGGCTAGTCAACAAGGTGTAAAAATTAAATTGTTAATTAGAGGAATATGTTGTCTTATTCCTAATAAATTAGGATTTAGTGATAACATTGAAGTTAAAAGTGTTGTTGACAGGTATCTTGAGCATTCAAGAGTATATGTATTTGAAAATGGTGGAGACAAAAAAGTATATATATCATCAGCAGATTTAATGACAAGAAATATTGAAAAGAGGGTTGAGGTAGCTTGCCCAATCTATCAGGACAATTTAAAAAAACAAGTACTTGATACTCTTGAGATTACTGCTAACGATAATGTTAAAACAAGACTGATAAATAGTAATATGCAAAATAGTTTTCAGAGGAACTCTAAATCAAATATCAGATCTCAATGGTATACATATACCTATTTTAAAAAAATTTTAAATAATTGAGAAAGATCGCAGCTATTGATATAGGTTCAAATGCAGTTAGGATGTTGATTTGTTATGTCCTAATGAATGAAGATGAATATTTTTTTCAAAAAAATCAATACATTAGGTTACCACTAAGATTAGGAGAAGATTCCTTTATAACTGGATCTATATCCGATGATAAGATTAATACTTTATCTAATGCACTCTTATCATTTAAACATACAATGAAAGTTCATGGAGTTGAGCATTACCAAATATATGCAACTTCTGCACTAAGAGACTCTAAAAACTCTAATGATGTAATTAAGCAAATTTACGATCTAACTGGAATGAAGATTAAATTAATTGATGGACTTAAAGAAGCTAATGTGATAGCTATGGGAAATCCAATTGAAAAGTTAGATGTTAACAAAACATACCTATATGTAGATGTAGGAGGAGGAAGTACTGAATATTCAATTCTTAGAAGAGGTGATGACAAAAAGTCTAAATCATTTAACATTGGAACAGTAAGATTAATAAATAATTTATTTGACGAATCAGTATTTGACGAAATCAAAGAATGGATTAATGAAAATATTGAAGATGATTTAAAACTTAAAGTTTTTGCAACAGGTGGAAACATTAATAAAATACAGGATATGACTAGAACCAAATCTGGCAAACCTATTTCTTATCTCTCAATTAAAGATCTATATAACAACTTGTTAGAAAAAGATTTAAATAATAGAATGATACAATATAATCTGAACCCGGATAGAGCTGATGTAATAATTCCTGCGCTTAAAATCTTTATTTCTACGATGGATTGGGCAAACACAAATAAACTTTTTGTTCCTAAAGTAGGCCTTGTAGATGGTATGATATCAGAGATTCATAACTCAATGAGCTAAGTAAATTAAATTCTTAGTTTAAACTCATTAATAAGAAGAGAAATATTACTATTTTCTTTTATCAAGAAATCTAATTTATCCTTACTGTCCACAAAGTTTTTTTTCTGTTTAACCTCATCTAAAGATACATCAACAGTTATACTATAATTATTTAGCTCTTTAGATATAAAGGCCTGTATTTTATTCTTATATCCTATAACCTCTTTTTGATTCATTTTATTAATTGTTGAAATTATTATTGAATTATCTTCGATAACAGGGTCGTTCATATTAAGAAGTGAAAGCATATTATTGTTTCCATTCACCTTTTCTTTATCACAGAATTTTTTCCAAGCAATTCTGATATCATTCTCCGTAAAATCATCATTCGGTAATTCAATATGATCTTCCTCTTCAATATTCTCAGCTTTTTTGAAATTTAAACTAGCTATGGATAATGAAGAGACTTCGTCATTACTTGAAGTGAAGAGTTTGATCTCCTCTTTATTTGCCTCTAAAGCTTTCTCTCCCTCTTGATCTTCCCTTATAAATTCATCAGAGAATTCAGAAGTCTTAATTAAAGAATTTTTTTTTTTATAGTATCTAGAGATGCTAACTTCATTAAACAAATTTCAGTATGTATTCTTTTGTCATTTACCTTTTGGTAATTTATAAGACATTCATTTACTATATCAATCATTAGTATTAGATCTTCATCACTATAATCTTCTCCTTGCTTTTTATATTTAATTTTCAAATCATTTTTTAAATCTGATCCATCTAGTTTATTGATTAATACTTCTCTAAAATGTTTAGAGATACCATTAAGAAAATTCACATCATCTACTCCACGATTATAAACTTTATCATACATAGAAAGAACTCCAGGAATATCTTTATTGATAATTAACGAAGACAAGTTAAAATAAGACTCATAATCCAAAATATTAAGATTAGAGGTGACTTCATCAATAGTTAAATTTGAATTAGTAAAACTTACTAGTCTGTCAAACATAGACAATGAGTCTCTAATTGAGCCATCAGATTTTTCAGCTATCATCTGTAATGAACTATCATCAAACTTTATTTTTTTTTCTTTACAAATTTTATGTAAAAGCCCAATAATAGAATTATTATCAACTTTCTTAAAATCATAGATTTGACACCTAGAAAGTATTGTTGGAATAATTTTGTTCTTCTCAGTAGTTGCTAAGATAAAAACAACATGTGCAGGGGGTTCCTCCAATGATTTTAAAAATGCATTAAAAGCAGCGTTTGAAAGCATGTGAACCTCATCAATAATATATACTTTAAATTTTCCGTATTGAGGAGGTATTCTTATCTGTTCGGTAATATTCCTTATATCTTCTACAGAATTATTTGATGCAGCGTCAAGCTCAAATATGTTGTATTCAAAATTTTCATCTAAATCATTTATTTTCTTAGCTAGAATTCTAGCACAAGATGTCTTACCAACACCTCTTGGACCGCAAAATAAAAGAGCTTGAGGTATTTTCTGACTATCTATTGCATTTGACAATGTTTTTACAATAGCATCTTGTCCTATCATTTCACTAAAATCCTTAGGTCTATACTCTGAAGCTGATGATTTTGATGAATTTTTCATTAATAACAAATATAAAAATTGAAAAAAACTAATAACTAATTCATATTCTTTTTTTATTAAAATTATCAACATGTATTATCTTTGCAATGCAAGCCGTCTTATCGCTGATTATTCAGAGGAAAGTCCGGACACCATAGAGCAACACAGCGGGTAACTCCCGTCATCTATTTATAGATAGGAATAGTGCAACAGAAAGTATGTACAGGTTATGCTGTAGTGGAATCATGTAAACTCTGTGTGGTGAAACGCCAAGTATATCTACAGTTTAAAATTGCTCGTTTTATGTAGAAGGGTAGGCGGTATGAATATAATAGTAATATTATATCTAGATAAATGATAAGGCTCGACAGAATCCGGCTTACAGGCTTGCTTTTTTAAAAAATGACAAAGAGCTAGATCCGTAATTTCTCTCATCTACTTCTTTAACATTATCAATAAACGAAATATTTGAACGATGCTCAATTATTAGTTCACCACTTTCTTTTAATATCTCATTTTTTCGAACTATATCAATCATCTCTAGGTAATCTTTTAATAAAAATCTATATGGTGGATCAGCAAAAATTATATTAAATTTTTCGTTATTGTTTTTTAAGAATGATAAATAATCAATTTTTTTTGTTCTGATTTTAATTTCTAATTCTTTAGCAGTTTTATTTATAAATCTAATACAGTTAAAATTATTGTCAACAGATAAAATATCATTGCATCCTCTAGAAGCAAATTCATAGGAAATATTACCAGTTCCAGAAAAAATATCAAGAACCGAACAATAATTTAACTCAAATTTATTTTGGATAATATTAAAAAGAGACTCTTTTACTTTATCTGTTGTTGGTCTAACAGGAAGATTTTTTGGTGCATTAATAACTATGCTTTTTTTATTTCCTGATATTATTCTCATTTAAATAAGAAAAGAAAGGCGATTTTGAATTGAATTGATTACCGCTATCATCATCAATATAATCAAGTTTAGAATATTTATTAGCAATTTCATAATATTCTGAATATTTATCATATCTGCCTAAAAATATAATTTTGTCTTTTTCATTTGAAATTTCATAATTTTTCATAACAAAGAACAGGTAATATAAAAATTCATTTTTGTCTTTGATATCAAAGGAATTGAAGTAAATAAATTCTTTTGAGTCAAATATTAATATATCAAAAGAGTTTTCATTAAAATTAATATAAAGAGAAAGTCCATCAGAAATTTTATCTTTTTTACATAGATAGTTATAAAGAACTGTAAAATAATTCATTGAAGAATATTTAATATTCTTTTGATTTAAGACATTTACAAAAAGCTTGTCAAATGAATAAACAACAGCGATTTTTTTGTCTAAAGATAATTCATGTTGAATATTATCTTTAATTGAGGTGTTAGTCTCTAAATACTTATTTCTTAGCTTTTCATCAAATAATTTTGAGGGAACAATAGAAGGTATACTTGAAAAAAATACTAAATCAATTGTTTCAATATTAAGATTAGAAATAGAGCCTAAAAAGTCAGATTCAAGATTTTTGCTCTTAATATCAATGGATAAGGAGTCATCAGGTGATCTAAAAATAACACCTGATTTATATTGATAAACAGTTAATTTATGAATATTATTGATCGTTTTTTGCATCAAAAATAGATGGCCAGTTTCCGTTTATACTAACCTCAGTCATTGATCCAAGAATTATTTCACTTCCATTTACACCATCAACTGAAATAACTTTATTCTCTTGCTCAAGCAAATCTTTATTTTGATCATACAGGATAATATCTTTTTGGACTTTTACCTCAAAAACAGGAACTTGATAGCCGTTTTTATCAATTATATCAGCCTGGATTGAAAACTTTGCGTCTGAACCTTCAATTGGAACGTTTGCCATCATTTTATATCTTTCATCTTCACCAAATAATGAATCCTTAACAGACACAAAACCCAGTGTATCTAAAACTGTAACTTCTCTAAGCATATCAATTCTATATGTTCTGTCGTATTGAAGATAAGAAGAATCCCTCTTCTCAATTAAAGTAAATATACCATTATCAATAAAACTTACAAGACTATCAAAATTACTTGCATAGAAGCCATTTACGTCCTTGTGAGCAATCTGTGCGGTCTTTATATCCTTAAGTCTGTCAATGACTGTTGAATACCTTTCATTTTTAACTTTATTAAATTTTATAGGACCATTAATTGAACTGTATATTTGAGCTGCAAAAAAAATAGATAATGCCCAAAGAAATATTTCTAAACCACGTTTTTTGTTCATGTCAGTAATTTTTGATTTTAACAAATCTACAATTTTTTTTTTTTCATAAAACTATATATAAATGAATTATATTAGAAAAATATTTTAAATGAAAACTATTGCATTAATTCCTGCAAGGCTAGAGTCTGAAAGGTTTCCTAATAAATTAATTAAAAAGCTTCATGGAGTTCCAATTATAGTCAGGACATACTTAGCTGCATTAAATAGTAAACTGTTTGATCAAGTATATGTGGTAACTGGAAATGATGAGATAATTGATTTAATTAAATCTAAAGATGGATTAACATTTAAATCAAGAAAAATTCATCAATCAGGTACAGATAGAATTGCTGAAGCAGCTAAAGAAATTGATCACGATATAGTAGTTAATTTACAAGGTGATGAGCCATTTATAAATATTGATGCAATAAATAATTTGATTTCATCTTTTGAAAATAATACTGTAAAAATGGCTTCATTAATGACTAGTTTTAATTCATTTGATGAAATTAATAATCCAAATAATGTCAAAGTAACTGTAGATAAAAATAATAATGCAATTTTTTTTTCAAGATCACCAATTCCTGAAGGAGAAAATGAAATAAAAAAATTTAATAGACATATAGGAGTATATGCATTTAGAAAAAACACTTTAATTAACTTTTCAAGTTTAAATAGATCAAAAAATGAAATTTCTCAAAATCTTGAGGGTAATAGAGCAATAGATAATTTAATCCCCATTAAAATGATTAAAATTGACTTTCATGGAATATCAATAGATACTAAAAAAGATTTCATAGACGCTGAAAAATATCTTTCTAAGAATGCTTAAATTTTTTTCTAAAATAATTCTTACAAAAATTTTAGGTTGGAGACTTAATGGTCTACTGCCTAATGATAAAAAATATATTATTGCAGTAGTCCCTCATTCAAAATCATTTGATATAGTAATAGCAATATTAATAAGGTCATATTTAGGCTTAAGAATAAAGTTTATTGGAAAGAAAGAACTATTTACCCCTTTTACTTCTTTTTTCTTTAAATCAATTGGTGGAATTCCAGTTGATAGGAGTGTAACAAATAATTTTGTTGAATCTGTAGTTAAGTTATTCGAATCAAATGTTATTAACATACTAGCAATAGCTCCTGAGGGGACTAGGAAGTTTGTGAAAAAATGGAAATCAGGATTTTATTATATAGCTTTAGGAGCAAGAATTCCAATTGTTATGGTGTCATTCGATTATATTAAAAAAGAAGTAAATATTAATGACAAATTTTTTCCTTCTGGAAATTTTGATAATGATATAAAAAAACTTCAGGACTTAGTAATGGATGTAGTTATAAAAAACAAAAATTGATTTTAGCCCATATCGTGATATACATTCTGAACATCATCATCTTCATCTATTAGATTTATTAATTTATAAACTATTATTTTTTGATCTTCTTTAATGCTCTTAACATTAATAGCTTCTCTCTCAAATTCACTAGAAATAATATCTAGTCCACGTCTTTCTATTTCTTTTTGTAATGATCCAAAATATTCAAAATTTGCTGTAATGTTTATTTCATCATCTTGGCTATTAAAATCTACCACACCAAAATCAATTAAATCAAGTTCAAGCTTTTCAGTATCAATTCCTGCATTTTTAATTTGAAAAAAACACAAATGATTAAATAAAAAATCTACTGACCCTAAAGTGGCAAGATTTCCTTCACACTTATTAAAATAACTTCTAATGTTTGCAACAGTTCTATTATTGTTATCAGTTGCGGCTTCTACTAGAATTGCAATACCATGTGGAGCATACCCTTCCAATAGTATTTCTTTGAAATTATCTGTACTTTTTTCTGATGCTTTCTTAATTGCTCTTTCTATATTATCCTTGGGCATATTAACTGCCTTTGCATTTTGAATGATAGCTCTTAATCTTGAATTTGAAGATGGATCAGGACCTGACTCCTTTACTGCTATTATTATCTCCCTTCCAATCCTTGTGAAAGTTTTGGCCATGTTTGACCATCTTTTCATTTTTCTCGCTTTTCTAAATTCAAATGCCCTTCCCATAATTTATATAAACGGAGTTTTTACAACCTCTAATTTGATGAAATTGTTTCTAATCTTTAGATAAATTTCTTTTGAAGATATATATTTTTCTATGTATGCAAGACCAATACCTTTCTTAAGAACTGGAGAAAATGTCCCAGAAGTTACTTCTCCAATTAGCTTTTCTGATTCATCAAAAATTTCGTAACCTTTTCTAGGAATACCTTTATCATTAATTACAAATCCAACTAATTTTTTCTTAATACCATTTTCAATTTGTTCTTTAATTGACTTAGAACCAATAAAATTTGTCTCTAATTTTGTTATCCACCCAAGGTTTGCCTCAATTGGAGTAACTGATTCATCTAGGTCATTCCCATATAGACAATAGCCCATTTCTATTCTTAATGTATCTCTTGCACCGAGACCTATCGGCTTAACTTCAAGATTTACAACACTAAAAAGCTTATCCCAAATATGTTCAGCATAGTCATTAGATATGTATAGTTCAAAACCTCCTGACCCCGTATAACCTGTCTTCGATATTATTACATTATCAATTCCAGCAAATTTTCCCAATATGAATGAATAGTTCGATAAAGACTTTAAATCTTCTTTGGTAAAACTTTCACATAATAATTCTGCCTTTGGTCCTTGAACAGCAAGAAGAGATATTTTATCTGATATATTATTAATAGAACAATTGTATTTTTTATTGTGACTCTTGATCCAATTCAGGTCTTTTTCTATGTTAGAGGCATTAACAACCAATAAATATTTTTCTTCGTCTATTTTGTAAACTATCAAATCATCAATTATCCCTCCATTATCATTTACTAAACAGTTATATTGAGCCTTTCCTGGTTCTAGCTTCATAATATTATTTGAGCAAATGAATTGAATAAACTGAGTGGAATTCTTTCCCGATATCTCGAATTCACCCATATGAGAAACATCAAATACTCCAACATTTTCTCTAACATGATTATGCTCATCAGTCACTGAGCTATAACTTATAGGCATCTTAAAACCAGCAAAATCAACAATTTTTGCTCCTAACTTTATGTGCTTATCAAATAAGACTGTTTTTTTCATTAATCTTTATGTATAAGATATTCCTTAAGCTCAGAATAACTTTTCATTGTCTTGGCTCTCTTTTCTTTATCCATTATTGATCTAATTGAGTCTGGATATTCTATTTGCGAGTCTATACTATTTTCAACAGTATCTTTGAATTTAATTGGATGTGCTGTAGAAACAAATAAACCATTACAGTTACTTAAATTGTTTTCTTGAAGATATTTTTTTAGTCCAAGATATCCAATTGCGGAGTGAGGATCTGCGATGTAATTATTCTCTTGATTTAATTTTTTAATAGAATCTATTGTAGATTTATCATCAAAACTATATCCGGAGATATTCTTCCTTATCTTTTGTAAATCATTATTAAATATTTTCTGAATTCTAATAAAATTACTCGGTTCAGAAACATCCATAGCATTGGAAATTGTACTTTTTGTTTTTAATGGTTCATAAATCCCTTCTCTTATATACCTTGGAATAGTATCATTAATATTTGTAGATGCTATAAAATGCTTAATAGGGAGACCCATTGAATTTGCCATTATACCGGCACATATATTGCCAAAGTTTCCGCTTGGAACTGAAAAAATATTTGGATTCTTGTTTTCTATTCTTTTTGATGCTAAAAAATAATAGAACATTTGAGGAAGCCATCTTGCAACATTAATAGAGTTAGCTGAGGTTAACGAGATTTTCTTATTTATATCATAGTCATTAAATGCATTTTTTACCATTGATTGGCATAAATCAAAATCACCTTCTACTTCAATTGCCTGAACGAAAGAATCATTTGTAGTAATTTGCTTTTCTTGGACTTCACTTATTTTACCCTTGGGGAACAATATGCAGACATCAATATCTTTGGTGCCAATAAATCCATTAGCAACAGCTCCTCCTGTATCTCCAGATGTAGCAACTAGAACAGTTATTTTTTTTGAGCTATTATTATCTTTAAAATAATCTAAACATAATGCCATGAATTTTGCACCTACATCCTTAAATGCTAGGGTAGGTCCATGAAATAATTCTAGAGAATAAATCGAATTCTCAATTTCTTTTACAGGAATTTCAAATGAGATTGTATGAGTTATAATATCTATTAATTTATTTTTTGGTATTTCATCTCCTACAAAATCTTTTATAACTTCATAGCAAAGTTCTATATCGTCAATTTTATTTAAATACTCTAATAATTTATTAGATAAGGATATCTCTTTTTCAGGAAAATAAAGACCCTTGTCAGGAGCTAAACCATTTATTACAGCATTTCTAAAAGATGTTGGTGCTGAGTTATGATTTAAACTAATATATTTCATCTAATCTACTATTTTGATTCCTTTTGGATTTACTTTAGATATAAAGCTGTCATAATCAATATTTACTTTGTCTAAATGACTACATATATTATTAAGAATAACTTTGGAAGTTTTACTATTGTTTGATAAGGCAAATATAGAAGGACCTGAACCTGAAATACCACAAGACAAAGCGCCAGATTCAATTGATATCTTTTTAATTGATTCAAATTCAGGAATTAACATAGATCTATCAGGTTCTACAACCTCATCTACTACACTTCTAGACATGAGATCAAAATCTTCTGAGTATAAACTACTTATAAACGCACCTAGATTGGCAGATTGTTGGACCATCTTCTCAATTTTCACTTTTTTCTTAACAACCCTTCTGGAATCAGAAGTCTTTATTTCGATATTTGGTCTTATAATGATTACTTCTAAAGACTTAGGAGAAGGAAGTTTAATAATATCTAAATCAGTAATAGATCTAACTAAAGTTATTCCACCAAATATTATAGGTGCAACATTGTCTGCATGATAAGATCCGCTGACAAAATTCTCACCTTCCATAGAAAACCTAACTAAATCTAAATTGTCAAAATGTGAATCTAAAAGTTGATTAATGGCATAAACTGTACCAGCAGAACTTGCAGCAGAGCTTCCAATTCCACTTCCAGGCTTTATCCCTTTGTTTATAATTATTTTAATACCAAAGTCTATATCAATATTTTTTAACATAGCTTGAGCAGCAATTCCGGCAACATTTTCATTAATATTATTGGATATATTAAAACTATCTTTTGATTCTATTTCAATACCTTTAGACATAGTTTTAAGGACTTCTATTTCATCACCTCTGTTTTCAAGACAAACTCCAAGTACATCATATCCACATGACAAGTTTGTAATACTACCTGGTGAAAAAACTTTAATACTATCCATTTTCTTGACTTGCTTTGATAATATCTGCAAAAACTCCAGATGCAGTAAACTCTCCACCAGCACCTGCTCCTTTAACAACTAAAGGTGAATCTTTATATCTCTCAGTATAAAAAACTGTTATATTATCACTACCTATAAGATTATAAAATGTGTGATCACTTGATATAGCTTCTAACCCAACACTAGCATTACCATTTTCTAGTTTTGCAACAAACTTTAATCTACAGTTTTTTTCTTTAGCTTCACGTAAGATTTTATTGAAATGAGTTTTGTTATTTTTTAGAGATAAAACAAACTCATCCTTAGAATTAGTGTTTATTGACTCATCGGGTAAGAAATGATTCTTTTTAACATCTTCATACTCAAGGTTAAATCCACTTTCTCTGGCCAGAATTAATATTTTTCTACAAACATCAATACCACACAAATCAATTTTTGGATCAGGTTCAGTATAACCAAGGTCAACTGCATTAGAAACTATATCATGGAAAGTGTTTTCTTCTTGAAAATTATTAAAAATATAATTTAGTGTGCCAGATAAAACTGCTTCAATTTTCAAAACCTTGTCTCCGGAATTAATTAAGTTTTTAAGGGTGCTAATAATAGGGAGAGCTGCTCCCACATTTGTTTCATAATAGAAAGGAGTATTATGCCCCCTTGACAATTCCCTTAGTTCTTTGTATAAACTAAGTGGTCCAGAGTTTGATATTTTATTACAAGTAATTATTCCTACACCATTTTTTAAATAATCTTTATAGGTCAATGGTATTATATCGCTTGCAGTATTATCAACAAATAAGCTGTTTCTTCTATTTAATTTAATTATAGTTTTTAGAAATAAGTCCTTATCAGCTTTTACATTAGAATCATTTAATAATTCTGACCAATTTTTAAGATCTATTTCTTTTTTAGATATCAACATTTTTTTGGAATTAGATATACCTAGAATTTTAAGGTTTAATCCAAGGTTTTTTGAAATAAAATCTTTTTGATCTTTAATTTGCTGAATTAAATAACCCCCAACATTTCCAACACCAGTTATGAAAATATGTATATCCTTTAAATCTTTCTCAAAGAAGCTCTCATGTAATGCGTTTAACGCTTTTTTTGCATTAGATTCATCAATAATTATGGATATGTTTCTTTCTGAAGCACCCTGAGCAATAGCTCTTACGTTAATGTTATTATTACCAAGTGAACTAAACAGTTTTCCGCTGATTCCTTTTTTACTCTTCATTTTATCACCAACTATGGCAATATTAGAGAGATTTGATTCAATCTGAGATTCATTAATTCTTTTTTGAGATATCTCAAATTCAAATTCTTTATCAATTACTTTTTTAGCAAGTTGAGCATCATTAGAATTTATAGCAACACAAATTGAAAACTCGGACGATGCTTGAGTAATCATTATAACATTAACTTGATTAGATGACAAGGCTTCAAAAAATCTTTTCGAAAAGCCAGGAACACCTACCATTCCAGAACCTTCAAAATTTAAAATTGAAATATTTTCAATATGACTTATTCCTTTGACGATCTCATCATTATCAAGTTTTGTTGAGTTGGAGATACAAGTACCTTCAGCGCTTGGCTCAAATGTATTTTTTATAAAAACAGGAATATTATCTTCGATTAGAGGTTGCAATGTAGGGAAGTAAATGACCTTAGCTCCAAAGAATGATAGTTCCATTGCTTCTTTATAAGATAGAAATTCAATTGGGCATGCCTTTTTAACAATTTTTGGATTAGCGGTAAATACACCGCTAACATCAGTCCAAATTTCTAGAACTTTAGCATTTAGGTTCTTTGCATAGATTGCTGCACTGTAATCTGAACCACCTCTTCCGAGATTTGAGGTTTCACCCTTTTCATTTGAGCAAATATATCCTGGCGCTATAACCAATTTAGATTTGATTAGACCTGCTTTATTCTTAATAGAAATTGAAGTTTTATTTGAATCTAAAACTTGACTATTGTTAAACTCTTTAGTAAAAATTAACTCTCTTGAATCAATGTATGATATATCAAATCCTTTCTGTTTAAGGATTTCATAAATTATACTACTAGATAAAATTTCACCAAGTGTTAAAACTTTTGAAATTGTTTTGTCTGTTACTTCATCAATGGTTGAGATTGCATCAAGAATATCTTCAAGCTCATTTAAATTCTGTTTTAAAAAGCCTTTAAGTGAGCTTTGCTTATCTAAACTAGAAAGATTATTTATTACTTCAAGATGTCTCTGTTCAATCTCATTAATTATTTTATCAACTGATTGACCTTTTGAAACAATACATTTTTGAAGAAGGTTAGTTATGCCGCCTAATGCCGAAAGAATTATAAATAATGGTTCATCATTATCCTTAAGAATTGATATAACATTATTTATAGACTTAGAATCAGCGACAGATGTACCGCCAAATTTTAAAACTTTCAAGAGGCTATCTCTTTTTTATTAATTAGTAAGGTTAAATGATCATCTTCAGGTTTGTGATCGATAAGTAATTTATCGCCTTGTTTAATTCTATCAGAAACTAAGTTCTCCGCAATTAGATCTTCAATGTATTTCTGAATCATTCTATTTAAAGGTCTAGCACCGTTTTTTTCATCAAATCCCTTTTCACAAATAAAAGACTTAGCTTTAGTAGAAACTGATAAATCATAACCTATTCCATCAACCCTTTCTTTTAATTTGTTTAGCTCAATCCTAACAATTTTATTTATTTCTTTAATTGATAAAGAATTAAAAATTATGCAGTCATCAATCCTATTTAGAAATTCTGGAGCAAATGTGTTTTTGAGTGCTCTTTGAATAACTTTTTGTTCAATTTTAGAGGTTTGATCTAATGATGATTTAGTTTCAAATCCAACACCAACTCCAAAATCATTAATTTGTTTGACTCCTATGTTTGAAGTCATAATTATAATAGTATTTTGAAAATTAATTTTTCTTCCTACACTGTCAGTTAAAAATCCATCATCAAGTATTTGAAGTAGCATACTATAAATATCAGGATGTCCTTTTTCAATTTCATCAAATAGAACAACTGAATATGGTCTTCTTTTGACTTTTTCTGTTAGCTGACCCCCTTCTTCATATCCAACATAACCAGGAGGTGCTCCAATTAGTCTTGATACTGAAAATTTCTCCATATACTCACTCATGTCAATTCTTATCAGATTCTCCTCAGATTCAAAAATCTCAGATGCAAGTACTTTGGCAAGTTGAGTCTTTCCAACCCCAGTTTGACCCAGAAAAATGAATGAACCTATTGGTCTATTAGGAGAGTTTAGTCCAGCTCTATTTCTTTGAATAGACTTGGCAACTTTAGATACAGCCTCATCTTGTCCTATGATTTTATCCTTTAAAATTTCCTCAAGTTTTGAAAGCTTACTCCTTTCGGTTGATAAAATTTTATTTACAGGAATATTAGTCATCATTGATACTACATCAGCAATTTGATCCTCATCCACTCTAACTCTATTTAGCTTTGATTCTTCGTGCCATCTATTTTGAGCTTCAACTAACTTTTTTTCAACTCTTTTTTCATCATCTCTTAATTTAGCTGCTTCTTCATATTTCTGTTTTTTTACAACAGTATTTTTAAGTTCTCTAACATCTTCAAGCTGTTTTTCCATTAGTACGACTTCTTCTGGCACATCCATATTATTAATATGTGCTCTTGAGCCAGCTTCATCTAATGCATCAATAGCCTTATCTGGTAAAAATCTATCAGTTATATATCTCTGAGATAGCTCAACACATGCAACAAGAGCTTCATCTGTATAATCAACGTTATGGTGAGACTCATATCTATCCTTAATATTTCTTAGTATTTCAACAGTTTCATCTTTACTTGTTTCCTCAACAAGAATTTTTTGAAATCTCCTCTCGAGCGCACCATCCTTTTCAATGTGCTGACTATATTCATTTAGAGTAGTTGCTCCAATACATTGTATCTCACCTCTTGCAAGTGCTGGCTTAAACATATTTGATGCATCAAGACTTCCAGTTGCACCACCTGCTCCAACAATAGTATGAATTTCATCAATGAATAATATTATATTTCTGTTTTTTTCAAGCTCATTCATGACGGCTTTCATTCTTTCTTCAAATTGACCTCTATATTTTGTGCCTGCAACTAAACTCGCAAGGTCAAGAGTAATCACTCTTTTACCATAAAGAACCCTTGAAACCTTTTTTTGAATGATTCTCAAAGCAAGCCCTTCTGCGATTGCAGATTTTCCTACTCCAGGTTCACCTATAAGTAGAGGATTGTTCTTTTTTCTTCTACTCAAAATTTGTGAAACTCTTTGAATTTCTTTATCTCTTCCAATTACTGGATCAAGTTGGTCTTTTTCAGCAAGTAATGTAATGTCCCTTCCGAAGTTATCTAAAACAGGAGTTTTGGAATTTGATGAAGACTTTGTCTTTTGACTTGAAGAAAATGGATTCTTTGAAGATCCATCGTTATCATCTTTTTCCTCTGGAAAGGAAGATGATGAAGGGTATTCAATAATATCATCAGATCCAATTTCGTTAATCATAGCTTTAAATTTTTCTTTTACATTGTCATAACTGATATCCATTTTAGAAAGTATTTTTGTTAATGGATCGTTATCGTTTCTGAGGATACATAAAAGAAGATGAGCAGTATTTATATTTGTGCTTTGAAATAATTTAGCTTCTAAAAAAGTAGTTTTTAAGGCTCTTTCAGCTTGTCTGGTTAGATGAAGGTTTTTCTTTTCGTTTAATCTTAAAGACGAACTGTCAATAATTGCTGGATTAAGAAGTTCAATTTTTTTTCTTAATTCGTTAAGATCAATATCAATAGAGTTCAAAATTGATACTGCTTTACCTCCACCTTCTCTTAACATTCCTAAAAGAAGATGTTCAGTTCCTATTTGTTTATGACCAAGCCTAAGAGCTTCTTCCTTGCTGTAGGAAATCACATCTTTAACTCTTGAAGAGAAATTATCATCCATCTTGTAATATTTTGTAGACTAAAATATACCAATAATATAAATTAACAAAGAAAATACATATACTAATTGCTTATTGTCAAATAAAACTTTTCAATTAATAATGTTAATAAATAATGCTTTTTTATCTCAAATAATTTGAACAAAATATTGATCGTTTATTTATTTTAGCATGATTATACTAACCTATGGAAAAAGAAAAACTTATCCCAATAAAGATTGAAGATGAAATGAAGTCAGCCTACATCGACTATTCTATGTCGGTTATTGTCTCTAGGGCACTTCCTGACGTAAGAGATGGTTTAAAACCAGTTCACAGAAGAGTTCTTTTTGGGATGAACGAGATGGGTGTAAGATCCTCATCATCATATAAAAAATCTGCAAGAATAGTTGGAGATGTCATGGGTAAATATCATCCTCATGGAGATAGTTCAGTATATGATACTATGGTTCGAATGGCTCAAGAATGGAGCTTAAGATATATTTTAGTTGATGGTCAAGGTAATTTTGGTTCGGTAGATGGTGATAGTCCTGCTGCGATGAGATATACTGAGGCAAGAATGCAGAAAATATCTGAAGACCTTCTTTCAGATATTGATAAGGAAACTGTAGACTTCCAATTAAACTTTGATGATACAATTATGGAACCTACAGTTTTACCAACTAGAGTTCCTGCTTTGTTAATAAATGGTGCTTCTGGTATAGCTGTTGGAATGGCTACAAATATGCCGCCTCATAATCTATCTGAAGTTATTGACGGTATTATTCAGTACATAGATAATAATGAAATAACAATTGATGAATTAATTCAGTATGTAAAGGCGCCAGATTTTCCTACTGGTGGTACTATTTATGGTTATGATGGAGTAAAAGAAGCTTTTCATACCGGAAAAGGTAGAGTAGTTATGAGGGGTAAGGCTGTAATTGAGAATGTAAATGATAGAGAGTGTATAATTGTATCTGAGATTCCTTATTTAGTGAACAAAGCAGATATGATAAGAAAAACAGCTGAATTAATAAATGATGGAAAAATTGAGGGAATTTCAACTATTAGAGATGAATCAGACAGAAAAGGAATGCGAATAGTATATGTTTTAAAGAGGGATGCTATTCCAAACATAGTTCTAAATAAATTATATAAATTCACTCCATTACAATCTTCTTTTAGTGTTAATAATGTTGCTTTAGTTGATGGAAGACCTCAGCTACTTAATCTTAAGGATTTAATCCATCATTTTGTAGATCACAGGCATGATGTAGTTGTTAAAAGAACAACTTTTGAACTTAAAAAAGCTGAACAAAGAGCTCATATTTTAGAAGGTCTTATTATCGCTAGTGATAATATAGATGATGTAATAAGTCTAATTAAAAAATCATCAAACGCAGAAGAAGCCAGACTGAAATTAGAAAAAAAATATAAACTTTCTGAAACTCAAGCAAAAGCAATAATTGAGATGAGATTACGTCAACTAACTGGCCTTGAGCAAAGTAAGTTAAGAGAAGAGTATGATGATCTCCAAAAAACTATCAAAGGTTACAAAGAATTACTTGATAGTAAACCTATGAGAATGAGTTTAATCAAAGAGGAATTATCTGAAATTAAAGAAAAGTACGGTGATGAAAGAAGATCCATAATTGAGTATGCTGGTGGTGATTTCAGGGTGGAGGATATTATTCCAAATGAAAAGGTTGTAATTACTATATCACATGCAGGATATATTAAAAGGACAGCTTTAACTGAGTATAAAACTCAAAACAGAGGTGGTGTAGGCCAAAAAGCATCAAAGACTAGAGATGAGGACTTTCTTGAGGACTTATTTGTTGGAACCAATCATCAGTATATGCTGTTTTTTACACAAAAAGGTAAGTGTTTTTGGATGAGAGTTTATGAAATTCCAGAAGGATCAAAGAACTCTAAGGGACGTGCTATTCAAAACCTAATAAGTATTGAACAAGATGATAAGGTTAAAGCCTTTATTTGTACTCAGGATCTTAAAGATGATGACTACATCAACAACCACTATGTAATTATGGCTACAAAAATGGGACAAGTTAAAAAAACTTCTCTTGAGCAATACTCAAGGCCAAGATCTAATGGAATTAATGCAATTACTATTAAAGATGGTGATGAATTACTTGAGGCTAAGCTAACTAATGGAAACAGTCAAATAATGTTAGCTGTTAAATCTGGTAAAGCAATTAGATTTGAAGAAAGTAAAACAAGACCTATGGGTAGAAATGCGTCAGGTGTTAGAGGTATTAGGCTCAAAGACAATAAAGATGAAGTTGTAGGAATGATATCAGTCAATGATATGGATGCTAATATATTAGTTGTCTCCGAAAATGGTTATGGAAAAAGGTCTTCACTTGAGGACTATCGTTTAACTAATAGAGGTGGAAAGGGAGTTAAAACTATTTCAATAACTACTAAAACTGGCCAACTCGTTTCACTTAAAAGTGTAACGGACAGTGATGATCTTATGATAATAAACAAATCAGGTATTGCTATTAGAATGCAGGTTGCTGATTTAAGAGTAATGGGAAGAGCAACACAAGGAGTTAAAGTAATAAGTATTAAAGATGGAGATGGTATTGCTGCCGTTGCTAAAGTTATGAATGATGAGGAAGAAATTGAAGATATAAATGATATTGAATTTACAGGAGATACAATTAAATAATTTTTTAATTTTATCTAAAGTTTAATTCATGCGAGTATTTATATTTTTTTTACTTCTTCTTATATCAAATAACATATTTTCTCAAAAAGTAAATATTTTAAAAGAATCCAAAAAACTTTACAAAAAAGGTAACTTTCAAGAAGCTCTTACTAGTATTGAAATTATTGAAAAGAATAGCGTAATTATAAATACTAAACAAAATAATAATAAAAATTTTTTAAAGGCTCAAGTCTATCTTTCCATGAATGATGTTCTGAAAGCAATGGAATATTATGATAAGCTTAAAGAAAATGATTTTTCAGACTCTAAGCTTAGTAAATTTTCAAAAGAAATTGCAAAAATTGCAATGAATATGAGAGATTCTAATACTAATAACAATTCATTTAGAATTAAACCAAATCAAAATTTAATGAATTCCTTGTCTGGAAAAGTTTCTGGAGTATCTATGTTATCCAAATCAGGTGACCCGGGATCTAGCCCTATCATTCAAATTAGAGGACAAAACACAGTTCTTGGCGACAAATCACCTCTTATTATTCTTGACGGTGTTGTAATATCTGGTAGAACAGAATTTTCCAATAATACTTCAATGCAATCTAGACTAGATGATATTCCAACCCATGATATCGAATCTATAACGATTCATAAAAGTGCATCATCCTCAGCTTTATGGGGTTCCTCTGGAGCAAACGGTGTAATTGTAATAAAAACTAAACAATAAACAATGAAAACAAAAAACATACTAACCTTTCTATTATTAATATTCATCTCTTTTGGATATTCTCAAAAGAAAGAATTAAGAAATGCAAATAAATTTTATGATTCGGGCGAGTACCTATCAGCTCTTGATCTTCTTGAAACTTCTATGTCTATGTTTGATAGTTCAGATGATAAGGTTAAATCTCAAGTAATGCTTTTATATGGAAAAATATACACATCAACTGAAGACTTTGAATTAGCAATAAAATCTTTTAATAACTCAAGAGAGTTAGGTGTTTCAGGACAAGATTTAAACTCTGAAATTAACAAATTAGAAACTGCAATTATCACATCGGCAATTGCAGACAATGAGACTGAAAATTTTAGTGATGCGTCAAAAAAATTAAAAATGGTTTATGACATAAACCCAGAAAATAATGGACTGTATCTATATTATGCTGCCTCATCTGCTGTAAATTCTAATGATTTGTCTCTTGCTCTTGAATATTATTTGATTTTAAGAGATATAAAATATGAAGGAATTGAAACCAAGTATTATATTACCGATGTTTCAAATGAAACAGAAATTGAAATAAATTCTGAGACAGAATTCAATTTATTAAAAAAATCAAAAGATTATTCTAATCCAAGAGAAGAGGAAACTGAGTCAAAGTTCCCTGAAATTGTTAAAAATATTGCCATAATCTACAAGCAACTAGGTCAAAACGACATGGCCCTCGCTGCTATTGAAACTGCAAGAGCATCAAATCCAGACGATGTCGGTTTAATTATTACTGCAGCCAATATTTATTTTGAATTAGATGATAAAGAAGCCTTTAAATTAGCAATGTCAGAAGCAATTGATAAAGAACCTAATAATCCAATTCTTTACTATAATCTTGGTGTTGTAAGTGGTGAACTTGGTGAAAAGGTATCTGCAAGAACATATTATGAAAAGTCTATTGAGTTAGATCCAACTAATGAAAACAGTTATCTTAATCTTGTTGCTTTAATATTAGATGCAGAACAAGAAATTGTAAATGAAATGAATAGTCTGGGTACATCTAAGTCTGATAATGAAAGGTATGACGAGTTAAAAATTACTAGAGAGGAATTATACAAAGAATGTGTTCCAATTTTAAAAGACTTGATTGCAATAAGTAAAGATATTGAGGCAATTAGAACGCTTATGAATATATACGGTACACTAGGAGATAATACTGGATATATGGAAATGAAAAATTTATTAGATCAACTTCAATAAATATTCACTTACAGAATTTTTTTTATTTACATTTGTACTCCTTAAATGGAGAGGTGCCAGAGTGGTAATGGAGCAGATTGCTAATCTGTC